>Ga0247831_1003362_pt1 | contig 23527 bp, 18 predicted proteins | sample LaCruzMarch2015__9_FD_192406 | JGI IMG/M metagenome (GOLD analysis project Ga0247831, IMG submission 192406) | Freshwater microbial communities from meromictic Lake La Cruz, Castile-La Mancha, Spain - LaCruzMarch2015_1m | ecosystem: Environmental > Aquatic > Freshwater > Lake | place: Spain...
TGCCAGCAGCCGCCGTGATCGGCGAGGAGGCCGTCGGCGAGGGGCACGTGCCCGGGCTGACCGATCCATTCTTTCTGGTCGATCCGCTCGACGGCACCCGCGAATACGTCGCCGGCAACGACGATTTCACCATCAACATTGCGCTGATCAGTGCCTCGGTGCCGGTGTTCGGCATCGTCGCCGCCGCAGCACTCGGCGAGATCTTCCTGACCGTTGGACCCGGCGCAGCAATCGCCGGCCGGTTAGAGCAGGCGATGACGGCAGAAGCGGCCGGCCACGCGATCGATCTGGCCCTGCTGTCGCCACGCCCGATCGCCACGCGGGCGCCGGCGATCGACAACCTGACCGTGATCGCCAGCCGCTCGCACCGCACAGCGCGGCTGGAAGAGGCACTCGCGCGCGTGCCGTGCCGCGAGCAATTGGTGGTCGGCTCGTCGCTGAAATTCTGCCGTGTCGCTGAGGGCCGTGCCGACGTGTACCCGCGCTACGGCAGCATCTGCGAGTGGGATACGGCTGCGGGCCACGCCGTTCTCGCGGCGGCTGGCGGCGCGGTGACCACGCTCGAGGTCCGGACGATCCCCTATGGCAAGGCAGCCGAGGGCTTCCGTCAGCCGTCGTTCGTCGCCTGGGGGCGCGCCACGCTTTCCGAGCACCTGTCGTTCGCCTGAGCTCTCGTAGCCTTCAGCTGGTCTGGTGAAAGGCCCCGGCGAATGACTTCGCCGGGCTGCAAAAGCGAGCGCAAACCTCGATAACCAAGGTTCGGACGCGGCCCGGTCATAGTTTGGTAAGATTTTTTCTTAATCGTTCCGTCAGTACTTCGGACGGTGAGTCGCCGGCCCTGTCGGGCCGCCACGCCGCCTCTCTCCTCCAGCGGAGCCGCTGCACATGGCCATGTTCTCGACTGACAGACGTCTCGGCACGCACGCGCCGGCGGTTCTCCGCGCAGCGATCGCGGTGTTTGCACTGGCGGCTGCCGCGACCGCCATCGCTGGCGAACCGACGAGTTCCGACAGTGGCCGCCTGCTGCTCGCCCAGGCGCCTGTCTACAGCAACGAGCTGCCGCCGCCGGCCGATCCTTACGCACCCGGCCAGCGCTACGAGGCGCCCGGCCGCGGCGACGACGCGTACAGACCGCAGCAGCGCCAGGGTGGATACGACACGTACTCGCCCCAGCAGCCGCGCGGCGGCGCTGACGATGCCTATCGCCCGGCACGACGCCAGGGCGGCTATGAGGACAGTTACCGCGCGCCGCAGAATGCCCCCGAGACCGACGACCCCGACAGCTACCGTCGCAGCGGCCCGGTCGCGCGCGACGACGGCCAGGATTATCGCCGCGAGAACCACTCGCGCTACGACGACCGTGGTGGGTTGCAGCCTTACAGCGGTCCACGGCAATATTCGGAAAACGAGATAATCAACGCCGGCCACGGCTTCTTCGGCTCGGTGAGCGAGGGACTGGCGAGGGCGATCGAGCGGCTTTTCCGAAGCCAGGGCCGCCCTAACGGCTATATCCTCGGCGAAGACGCCGGCGGCGCGTTCGTCGCCGGACTGCGCTACGGCGAGGGCCGCCTCTATACGAAGGATGCCGGCGTCCACAAGGTTTTCTGGCAGGGACCGTCGGTCGGCTACGACTTCGGTGGCGAAGGCTCGAAGACCATGGTGCTGGTCTACAACCTGCGGGATCCCTCCGACATCTACAAGCGTTACGGTGGTGTCCAGGGCTCGGCGTACCTCGTCGGCGGCGTGTCGGTACAGCTGCAGAAGAACGAGCATGTGACGCTGGCGCCAATCCGTTCAGGAATTGGTCTAAGGCTTGGTGCCAACGTCGGCTATTTGAAGTATACGCGTAGTCCGACGTGGAATCCGTTCTGATCGACTGAGCCGCATGACGTTCGTCGGTGGCCGCGTCCAGGCCGGAGCCGAGTTCGACGCGCACGGCCGGGCTGGCCGCACGACGCCGGCCGCGGCATCGTGATCGATCGAGGAAGCCGCCTTGCTGAGCATACAGTCCGTCATGCTGGTCGCGCTCGGACTGCTGCTCGCAGGCCTGTTGGCGTTCGTGATCGGCCCAGCCTACCGCGCCCGCATCGTCCGCCTGACCAGCCAGCAGATCCGCGCCGCCCTGCCGCTCAGCGAAGCGGAAATCCGCGCCGACCGCGACAGGCTGCGCGCCGAGTACGCCCTGCAGGTGCATCGTCTCGAGGTGCAACTTGAAGAGGCGCGGCTGTCACAGGCTCGCCAGCGCATCGAGATCAATCGGCGCGACGCTGCGGTGAGTGCCATCGAGCGCGAAGCGAAGCGGCTGCAGACCGAGCTCGAGGCCAAGGAGAACGCCTGCCACGTGCTCGAGCAGACGATCGCCGACCGCGTGCCGAAGGTAGAGCGCCGGCTGGTGCAGGCGCAGGGCCTGCTCGACAGTCGGCAGGCGGAGATCGAGCGCATCCAGTCGGAGGCGCACAAGACGTTCACCGCCCTAGACGAGGCGATGCAGATCAATGCCCAGTTGCAGGCCGAGATCGAGCGGCTGAAATCGGCACTCACCACGCGCGGGGCGCGCAACCGGCGCGAACTCGCCGACCCGTCGTTCGAAGGCGAACTGGCACTGCGGTCTGAATTGGAGGCTCTGCGCGCCCGAACGCGCGACCAGGCATCGCTGATCGACCGCCTGCAACGCCTGCTCGGCGGGCGTGCCAGCGACGTCGCGTCGGGCGCCGCCGCCAACAGCAACGAAGCCCCTGCCTTGGCGCCAGACGTCGCGGCGCTGAAATCCGAGATCCACAATCTCGAGACGGCGCTGCGTGCAGCGGAAGCTGAGAATTCGTCTGGCTCGGCCGAGCGGCAGGCGAAGATCCGCGCGCTCGAAAGCCGTGCCGAGGATCAGGCCCGTGAGATCGCGACCTTGAAGGCCTCGCTCGCCGCCTATGAAGCCGGCCTCTCGACGCCCGGCCAGAACACCGGCAATGCGATCCAACTGAAAGACAACCGCATCGCCATGAAGGCGCGCATCGGCGCGCTGGAAACGCAGGTGGCCCAACAGGATGACCTGATCCGCAAGCTGCGCGCCGAGAACGCGTCCGCCAACGACCGGCAGGCGCGTCAAGCCCAGCATTTCCGTGACGAGATGCGCCGGCTGGGTGCTGGCACACGTCCGGCCGGCGGGCCGGTGCCGGTCGAGGCGCCGCAACAGGTATCCCGCCCCGCTCCACGTCGCTCGCTCGCCCAGCGTATCGGCGAGGCAGTGCCCTCGGCAGCAGGCGATCTGCCGGCGGCCCTCGGCAAAGCGCCTGCTGCAGCCAAGCCGGTGCCGCCCGTCCTCGCGCCAGCGCGGCGCATAGCCACGTCCGCCGATCCGGTCCGCGCGGCTGAAGCGGCTGCGCCCTCCCCGATCGAAGCCGCATCGGCAGCGCATGCAGAAACGCAAGGCGCGCCAGTGACGCCGAAGCGCCCGGGTCGCCTGCTCGATCGCATCGCGCGTCTCGACGAGCAGTGACCGGCGCGCAACGCCTGTCGCAAGCGATGCTGCCGATAGCCCGCGACGAAGGGCGCCGAGGACGGGCCACGACCTTGCCCATGTACCCGGACACCATCAGCTATCGCTTGTCTCCTCCGGAACAGCGCCGGGACCGGCATCGCACTACATGAAAGCCAACGCACCGGAATAGCGGCCGGCGGGCTACACAACAGGGGACCACTCCCATGTCGACACGATCGCTCATCCTTGCCGGCAGCCTATGTCTTGCGGCTCTCATCGCCGCCGCACCGCTGGCCCTCTCACGCGAACCAGCCACTGCCGCGCAACAAACTGCACTGGCCGACAGCACGGCGAGCCAGATCCACACCTTCACCCTGGCCAACGGCCTCGAGGTGATGGTGCTACCCGACCAGCGCGGCAGCGTCGTCAGCCACATCCTCAACTACCGGGTCGGCGCCGCTGACGAAATCCAAGGAGAGACCGGCCTCTCGCACTTCTTCGAGCACCTGATGTTCAAGGCGACACGCACGATGGCCGCTGGCGAATATTCGCGCTTCATCGAGCGCGTCGGCGGCGACCATAACGCCTCGGCCCACCACGACATGACCTCCTACTATGCCCGCGTCGACCGGCGTCACCTGGAGACGGTGATGCGCATGGAGGCCGATCGCATGATCAACCTCGTGATCGACGAGGACGAGGTCGTGCGCGAACGTGAGGTGATCAAGGAAGAGCGGCGCATGCGCGTCGACAACCAGCCCGCCGGTCGCTTCAACGAGCGGCTGATGTCGATCGCCTACCTCAACCATCCCTATCGCCGGCCGGTGATCGGCTGGATGCACGAGATCGCCGCCCTCGACCGCGTCAGCGTGAGTACCTTCTATGAGAAATACTACGGGCCGCAGAACGCCGTGCTGATCGTCGCCGGCAACGTCACCGTCGACGAAGTCCGCGAGATGGCCGAACAGATCTACGGCGCAATCGCACCGCGCGGCGTCAAGAACCGCCAGCTTCGCCCCATCGAGCCGGAGCAGATTGCCGCCCGCCGCATCATCCGCGAGGATGTGCTGGTCACCAACGCGAACTTCGCGCGGCTCTATCCCGTAGCGGCTTTGAGCGAGGAGACGCTGCGCGAGGCGAACGCCGTCTCGCTGCTGATGCAGGTGCTCGGCAACGGCATCAAGTCGCGCCTCTATCAGGCACTCGTCGTGACGCAGCGCATCGCCAATAACGCTGGCGCCGGTGCCAGCTTCGGGCTGCGCGACAATGCGAGCATTTCGTTCTGGGCGACCGCCGCCGACGGCCAGCCGACCGACACCGTGGAGCGTGCGATCGACGCACTGATCGACGACGTCGTGAAGAACGGCATCACCGCCGAAGAACTTGCGGAGGCCAAGGCTGAAGCGCGCGCCAACCTAGTCTACGGCCGGGCAAGCCAGTATGGCCGCGCGAGCACCTATGGCTGGAACCAGACGCAGGGCCGCTCACCCACGCTGGTCGACGCCAGCAATGCGATCGAACAGACAATCACGCTGGAGGAGGTCAAGGCGGCCGCTGCCAGGCTGCTGGTCGCCGAGCGCTCGACGACTGGCTGGCTGCTGCCGAAGCCCGCGGCCAGCACGCCGACCTCGGCCACTGCCACACCCGCCCCGCCCGCTGCAACGCCACCGGCGCTCCGCTGAGCTCGGCTGTGCCCCCTAGGCGACAGCCACCGCAATCACCCCCGATACCCGACCGACGGAGACCTCCGATGAAACGCCCGCTCGAAATGGATTTCAGTGCCGGCTTCGCCCACTGCATCCGCCCGCTCGCCGCGAGCGTCATGCTCGCGACCACTGCGCTCCTCGCCCCCACATCCGCTGCCTACGCCGAGCCGGCGACCGCAGCCATCCGCGTGCAGCAGGTGACGAGCCCCGGCGGCATCAAGGCATGGCTGATGGAGGACCGCACGGTCCCGCTCGTTACCGTCAGTTTCGCCTTCCGTGGTGGCAACAGTCAGGATCGGCCGGGCCGCGAAGGCACCGCCAGCCTGCTCGTCAACACCATCGACGAAGGCGCCGGCCAGCTCTCGATGACCGAGTTCCAGCGCACCCTCGCGCGGCTCGGCGTCAGGGTCAGCTTTTCAAGCAGCGACGACCACGTCGGCGGCTCGTTCGCGACACTCGTCGAGAACAGCGAGCAGGCGGTCGGCCTCGTGCGCAGCATGCTCATGGAGCCACGCTTCGAGCAGACATCCATCGACCGCGTGCGCGCGCTGATGCTATCGCAGCTCGCTCAGCGCAAGAAATCGCCGGCAAGCCTCGCCTACGACCGGCTGCGCGCCGTCGCCTATCCCGGCCACGCCTACGGGCGCGGTGTGGGCGGCAGCGAAACGAGCCTCGCCGCCATCACGCGCGCCGACATCGACGACTTCCGCCGCCGCGTGTTCGCCCGCAACACGCTGGTCGTTTCGGCCGCAGGTGCGATCGATGCCACAGCTCTCGGCAACTTGCTCGATCGCGTCTTCGGCGACCTGCCGGCGACAGCGGAGTTGACGGCAGTCGCCAGGGTAACTCCGCTGGGTGCCGGCCGTATCGAGGTCGTCGACATCGACGTGCCGCAGTCGGTCGCCTACTTTCAGCTGCCTGGCCTCATGACGTCCGATCCCGATTACATGGCGGCGCGCGTAATGACTGCGATCATCGGCAACGGCGGCTTTACCTCGCGGCTGATGAAGGAGATCCGTATCAAGCGCGGCCTCGCCTATGGCGTAAGCGCATCGATCAACGTAGATCTGTACACCGAGACGTGGTCAGGCTCGGTCAGCTCGCGCAACGAGGCGATCAAGGACGCGATCGACGTGGTGCGCGCCGAGCTGAAGCGCATGGCGGCCGAGGGCCCGACCGCGGAAGAACTCGACGAGACCAAGTCGAGCATGATCGGGGGGTTCGCACTCAACTTCGACACGATCGGGTCGATGGCCTCGCTGATGCAGACCACGCAACTCGACGGCCTCGGCGTCGACTACTTCACGAACCGCAGCGCCCTGATCGAGCGTGTGACGGTCGCCGACGTGAAGCGCGCAGCCACCCGCCTCCTCGATGCCGACCGCATGCTCGTAGTTATCGCCGGCCGGCCGAAGGGGCTCGCCACCAGCGGCGTGAACTGAGCCTCGTTTCGGCGCTCCCGAACGACTGGACGGCGGGCTGCTTCTGCCCGCCGTCTTCCCTCGCCAAACGCGTCGAGCCCCATCACGCTATAGATCTGTCGACCCTCGCCAGATCGAGCGTGACGATCCGCAGCGCCCGGTCGTCGGGATCGACGGCAACCGTAAAGCCTAGCTCCGTTGCCATCCCGAGCATGGTCGCGTTCTCGCCGAGCACGCTGCCATGCAACTGCTGCAAGCCCTCGGCCCGGGCATACGCGATCAGATGCTGCATCAGCTGCCAGCCGAGCCCGAGCCCCTTCAAATCGGAGCGCACCAGCACGGCATACTCGGCCCGCACATAGTCCGGATCGGCGACGAAGCGCACAACGCCGAGCAGGGCGCCGTTGTCAGGTTCCAGGGCCACGAAAGCCATCTCACGAGCATAATCGATCTGGGTCAGGCGCGCGAGAAAGGCATGTCCGACATCGGGTCGGGCCATCAGGAAGCGTAGCCGCATGTCGTCCACGGATACGCGCGAAAAAAAATCCGCGTAGAGCCGCTCGTCTTCAGGGCGGACCGGCCGCACTTCGACGTCACCGATACCGGCGATCGGCATCGTTCGCTCCCATTCCGCCGGATAGGGCCGGATCGCCATTTCTGTGCGCGGCGTCACGGCGGGGTCGACGACGACGATACGCGCGTCGAGTGCGATGACTCCCTTCTCGTCGGCGAGCAGCGGGTTGATGTCGATCTCGTGGATCGCCTCGTGGCGGGCGGCGAGTGCTGCCAGTCGCACCAGGACAGCGGCGATGGCGTCGAGGTCGGCGGCGGGGCGGTCGCGATAGCCTTCGAGCAGGCGGATGACGCGCGTGCGGCGCATGGCATCGCGCGCCAGCCCCATGTCGAGCGGCACCAGCGCCTGCACGGTATCGCGGATCACTTCGACAGCGGTGCCACCCGCGCCGAACGTCACCAGAGGCCCGAACGTCGGGTCGACCGAGATGCCGGCGATCAGTTCGTGGGCGTGAGGACGGGCGATCATCGCCTGCACGGTGAAGCCAGCGATACGCGCGTCGGGCTTCACGTGCGCAACCTTGACCAGCATATCGCGCGCCGCCTGCGCCGCCTGGGCAGCGCTCCGCAGCGAAAGCCGCACGCCACCGACGTCCGACTTGTGCGAGATGTCGTCGGACAAGATCTTGACCACCACCGCGCCGTGCTGGGCGAGCAACGCTTCGGCGTGCCGGCCGACGTCGTCCGGATTAGCTGCAATCGTCGTTGGTACGGTCGCGATATCGTAGGCGGCGAGCACGTCCTTGGCCTCGACCTCGCTCAGGGTCGTGCGGCCGGCGGCGAGCACGCCGGCAATGATGGCGGTGACGCGCGCGGCATCGGGGCTGACATCGCCCGGCACCGCTGGTGGTGTCTGCATCAGCGCTGTCTGCGCGCGTCGATACTCGACGAGGTGCATAAAGCCGTCGATGGCGGCGGCCGGCGTATCGAGCACGGGAATCGCAGCGGCGGCGAACGCCTTGCGTGCGGCCTCGCCCGACGGCCCGCCGAGCCAGCCGGCGACCACGGAGGGCGGCGCGGAGGTCACCGTGCGCCGCGCCGTCACGGCGGCGACGACCTCTCCGGCGACCGCCGTCGAGGAAGCGAGCGCAGTCGGGCAATTGAGCACCAGCACGGCATCGCAGCCGGGGTCTGCGAGTACGATGTCGAGCGCCTTGCGATAGCGTTCGGGCGGGGCATCGCCGATGATGTCGATCGGGTTCGCGCGCGACCAGTTGGCCGGCAGCACGGCATCGAGCGCGCGCCGCGTCGCCTCCGAGAGGTCGGCGAGTTCGCCCTGATGATCGGCGATGCGATCGGCGGCGAGCACGCCGGCGCCACCACCGTTGGTCAGGATCATCAGTCGCTCGCCCTTGAGACGCGGCATGCGGGCGAGCATCTCGGCCGCCTCGAACAGTTCGTAGAGCCCCTGCACGCGTACGAGGCCGGTGCGCCGGAAGGCGGCATCGTAGGCGGCGTCCGCTCCGGCGAGCGCTCCGGTGTGTGACAGCGCGGCGCGGGCACCCGCCGCATGCCGGCCCGACTTGACGACGATCACCGGCTTGGCGCGCGCCGCGCGGCGGGCGGCGGACACGAACTTCTGCGCGTTGGTGATACTCTCGACGTAGAGCAGGATCGCCTTCGCCTCGACGTTGCCGGCGAGGTAGTCGAGCGCGTCGCCGAAGTCGACGTCGGCCATGTCGCCGAGCGAGAGGATGTGGGAGAAGCCGATTCCGCGATCGCTCGCCCAGTCGACGATGCCAGTGATCAGAGCGCCCGATTGCGAAAGGAACGCGAGCCCGCCCGGCAACGGGTCGATGTGGCAGAACGAGGCGTTGAGGCCGAGCCCCGGTAGCATCAGGCCGATGCAGTTCGGCCCCTGCACGCGCAACAGATGCGGGCGGGCGCCATCCAGCATGCGCTGGCGCTGTTCGGCGGTAAGCCCGGCGGTGATGACGACGGCGGCCCGCGTGCCGAGCGCTGCGACCTCGGCGACGGCGGCGGCAACCGCGTCTGCCGGCGTCGCGATCACCGCGAGTTCGGCAGGCTGCTTCATCTCGGCAAGCGAACCGATCGCCTTGTAGCCGGCGATCACCGGCCGGCGCGGATTGACGAGGGTAACCGCGCCCCTGAATGCGCCCGATGCGACGTTGCGCGCGACGATGTTGCCGACCGTGCCGTCGCGGCCCGAGGCACCGACCACCACCACGGACTTCGGCCTGAGCAGCGCATCGAGATTGCGGATGGTCATCTGCGGAACCCTCTTGAAGTGCAGGCCGGCGAGACGGCGGCAAACGGATGAGAGGTATCCGAACACACAACTGTGACATGGCGTGTGCAGCCACCGTTGCACGCGCGTCGTTCTGGCGGGCGCCGTCCTGCGCGTCGTTGACGGCAATCAAACGCGCCAACACGGTTGCCGTTCGGTGTGCCGTCTTTGTCGGGCGCGGTTGCAAAGGACGTGTGGGCCGCGCGCCACTGGCCGCGGCACGCGCACCCCGTTAGCGTCAGCTGGACTGATTCGGTGCGCGTCGTGCCTCGGGGCTTCGCCATGCCGCTACCTGCCAGCCGCACTCGACGCAACCGCGCATCCACTGCATCGCGCGCGCTTGTTCTGGCGCTCGGTGCCACGCTGTGGGGCGCCATTCCGTCCCTTGCCGATTGCCCGCCACCGCCGGCACCAGTGCGCAACCTCGAGATCCCGCGCTACTACGCCGACACCAGCAACTCCGTCGTCGACCCGGAGAAGCTCGACGCCGCGCGCGAGGCAACGTCGCCGCTGACCGAATTCGTCGGTACCGTCGCCAAGCAGGCTGACGCCGCGATCCTCAAAGACAAATTACCCGGACGCCTGACTGGCGCGCGCTGCACGCTGGCGTGGCTCTCGCATTGGGCGAAGGGCGCCGCCTACCTCGGCCGCATGTCCGACCGGCAGTCCGAGTATCAGCGCAAGTGGGACCTCGCCGGCCTCGCGCTCGCCTATCTCAAGGTCAAGCGGCACGCGAGCGACGCCGACAAGCGCGCGATCGAGCCGTGGCTCGACGCGATGGCGATCCGCGCTCGCGCGTTCTTCGACGACCGCGCGCGCCAGCGCAACAATCACTGGTACTGGCTCGGCCTCGGCCTCGGCGCCACCGCGCTCGCCACCGGCAACGACAAGCACTGGGCCGAGGCGCGCGCCATCATGGCGGACGCCGCCCGCGACATCGCCGCCGACGGTACACTGCCGCTGGAGATGAAACGCGGCGCCCGGGCGCTGCACTATCATGCGTTCTCCGTGCAGCCGCTGGTGGCGCTCGCCGAACTCGCCCGCGCCAAGGACGAAGATTTCTACGCGCTCGAACGTGGCGCGCTGCACCGCCTCGTCTCGCTCACGGCGCGCGCGCTCGAAAGCCCGACGATCATGGATCGGCTCGCCAACATCAAGCAGGAACGCCCGGTCAAGCCCGGCGCCGGCTGGGCCTACCTCTACGCGCGCCGCTTCCCCGGCCGCGACGCCAAGGCGATCGCCGCCGTGGAAGCCGAGCAGAAGCGCGGCCATCGCTGGCTCGGCGGCTCGACAGAAGCCCTGGCGAAGGCGGTCGACCTGATGGCGCGCCCCGGCGGCAAGCCGGAGGCCACACGGCCGAAAGTGCTGCAAATGCTGCGGTGAGGCGATCCTTCACCCGCGCGCGAACCGCCCGATATTCAACTCTGCGATCGGCATGTTCGTGCGGCCCGTCGTCACGAGTTCGGCCATCACGGCGCCAGTCGCCGGGCCGAGCTGGAAACCGTGCGCCGAGAAGCCGAACTGGTGGTACAGGCCCTCTGCGACGCGGCTAGGCCCGACAACCGGGATGTCGTCCGGCATGCGCGCCTCGATGCCGGCCCAGGCGCGCACGATGGTCGCCGATCGCATCACCGGGAACAGTTCCCACACCGTGCGCGCGCTGTCGCCGAGCTTCGCCCAGTCGAGCACCGTCTCGTTGCTGTCGGGATAGGCACGCCCGAGGTGGCCGCCGCCGATCAGCACGGTGCCGTTTGCGAACTGCTTGAAGGAGAGCTTGCGCGACCGCAGGATCACGACCGGCTCGATGAACGCCGGCACGCGGCTGGTGATCATCAGCATAGGTGCGATCACGTCGAGCGGTACCGGCTCGCCGACCATCGCCGCGAGCCGGCCGGCCCAGGCGCCCGCCGCATTGACCACCTTCGCCGCCTCGAAGCGGCCGGCCGTACTCTCGACCTGCCAGACACCACCGACCCGCGCGAGGCCCGTGACGCCGATGCCTTCGCGGAACCGGGCACCCGCCGCGATCGCTGCCCGGCGGAACGCCTGCGTCGCACGAAACGGGTCGGCCGCCCCATCGCGCCGCGAGACGATTCCGCCCGGGCAGGCTTCGGAGACAGCCGGCACGAGGCGGCGCAACTCCGCGCGATCGATCAGCTCCTCGTGCGTGAAGCCTCGATCACGGAGGTCCTGCACACGCGCTGCGAAGCCCCCCAGTTCGGCCTCGCTCTCGGCGACCAGCACCTGGCCATGAGCTTCGAAGCCGCAGTCGTCGCCGACCAGATCCTCGATGCGCTCCCACAGCTCCATCGAGGCGACCGACAGCGGGATTTCGGCGATGTGGCGGGCGAGTTGCCGCACGCCGCCAGCGTTGACACCCGAGGCATGTCGCCCCGCGTAGTCCTTCTCGATCACGGTGACGCGGACGCCGCGTTGGGCGAGATGCAGCGCCGTCGAGCAGCCGTGGATGCCGGCGCCGATGACGACCACGTCGGCCACATCGGCGGCGGGCCCCATCAGCGCACGACCGCCTTGACGGCCGCGGCGCTCGCCGGCATGCGGGCAAGCTCGCCGAGCGAGATCGGCTTCACCGGCGGGCGCAGGCGGTAGCTGCCGACGACCTCCGGCGAGAGCCCGCGCGTCTCGGCGATGATCTCGGTGACGGTGAGGCCGCACAGCCGCCCCTGGCACGGCCCCATGCCGCAACGGGTGAAGGCCTTGAGCTGGTTCGGCCCCTCGCAGCCCAAGCGCGCAGCTTCGCGCACCGTGCCCGCCGTCACCTCCTCGCAGCGGCACACGATGGTGTCGTCGGACGGCGGCACGCGGAACTGGCGCGGCGGCTGGAACAGCGTTTCGAGGAAGCCGCGCGCCGCCTCGTGGCGGGCGAGGCGCTGGCGGATCGCCTGGCCGTCAGGTGCGGACGCCTGAGGCGCCAACGCCCGAACGGCGGCAACGCCGGCGAGACGGCCGCGCTCCTCCGCAGCCCAGGCGCCGGCAATGCCGGCTCCGTCCCCGGCGATGGCGATGCCAGGCACGGACGAGAGCCCGTCCGCATCGAGCACTGGCACGAAGCAGAGCTGACGCGCATCCCAGCGATGCTGGCAACCGGCCGCCATCGCGAGGTTGACGTTAGGCACGACGCCCTGATGCAACAGCAGGTTGTCGACCGGCAGCGTTTCCTGACGCCCGCCCGCCGCATACGTGACGGAGGCAAGTTTGCCGAAGCCCGCGGCGCGGATCTCTGTGACGCCAGCGATAACGCGCACTTTGGCTGCCACTTCGCGACGCAGCGCGAGGCCCTTGGCGAAAAGCGGCGAGAGCACGAAGCCTGCTGCGTGCGGCGCGGCCTTGAGGTAGGCGGCGCGCGGCGTCGTATCGAGGATGGCGGCGATGGCGACGCCCGCGCGCACGAGCTGCGAGGCGAGCAGCCAGAGCAGCGGCCCCGTGCCGGCGATCACCGTCTCTCCAGCCGGCACGAGGCCAGATGCCTTGAGCATGGTCTGCACGCCGCCCGCCGTCATCACGCCGGGCAACGTCCAGCCGGGAATCGGGAATGGGCGCTCCTGCGCGCCGGTGGCGATGATCACGCGGCGCGCCGTGATCATGCGCGCCGACCCGTCACGCGACAGGCCGATGGCGAGATCGCGATCGAGGCTCCACACGGTGGTCGCGTCGAGCATCGCCGCGCCGCTTCTGACGGCGTCCGCGACGAGGCGTTCGCCGGCCCAGTAGTCCTCCCCGAGGATGTCGCGGCGTTTGACCGGTGACGTGGTGACGGCGCGATAGATCTGGCCGCCTGGACCAGCATTCTCGTCGACGACGAGCGTGGCGAGCCCGGCGCCGGCTGTCACGGCGGCAGCGGCGAGCCCTGCCGATCCCGCACCGACGATGGCGACGTCGAACGTGTCGCGCAACGAGTCGAGCCTCATATCGCGAGCTCCCGCCGGCCGGCGATGGTGGTGACTTGCATTGCCTCGCGCACCGGCACGAGGCAGCCCTGGCGATTTGCCACGCCATCGATGGTGACGATGCACTCGAAGCAGACGCCCATCATGCAATAGGGCGCGCGGGGGGCACCGCTGACCGGCGTGAGGCGCGTCGGCGTCAGGCCAGCCGCGAGCAGTGCTGCTGCCACGCTATCACCTTCCTGCGCGGCGACGCGCTGGCCGTCGACCGTGATGGTGACGACACGTTGCACGATCTCAGGCAGCCTTCTGAACATCGAACCTCCGAGCGGAGAACGTGGCGACCTGGTCGTGTTCCAGCATGCCGGCATGGATCATCGGGGCGAGCGTCAGGGCGTGCGCCGCCGCCAGCGTCACGCCAGAATGGCAGGTGACGACGAAGGCGCCGGGATGGGTCTCGGACTGATCGTAAATCGGGAAGCCGTCGGCGGTCATCACCCGCACGGCACGCCAGCTGCGCACTATGTTGGCACCTCCGAGCAGCGGGAACATGCGCACCGCGCGATTGGCCATCACGGCATTGATGTCGAGCGTCTGGCCGGCGGGATCGAAGCCCTCTTCCTTGCTGTCGCCGATCATCACCGTGCCCTCGTCTGTCTGGCGGACGGTGACGACGGGATGCCTGAGGAACGGGCGCACGCGCTCGGTAACGAGGATCTGCCCGCGCTCCGGCCGCATCGGCGCTGTGAGCCCGACCATCGGCGCCAGATGCATGTTCGCGTTGCCAGCGGCGAGCACCACCTTGCCCGCGCCGAGCGCACCCTTCAGCGTGGTGATGCGGAACAGCCCACCGCTGCGCTCGATCGCCGTGACCGGGTGGCCCGGCAGATATCTCGCGCCCTGGCGGTGAAGCGCGGTGTGCAGCGCCCTGAACAGCTTCAGCGAGTTGACGTGCCCGTCGAGCGGACAAAAGCTCCCCCCCACCACCTCGGGGCCGATGTCAGGCAGGTAACGCTGCACCTCGGCGCGCTCCATCAGCGTCGTCGCGTAGCTGGAGCCGGTCGCCTGATTGTGGAACCGCTTGAGCGTCTCGGCGCGGCCCGTCATCTCGGCGTCGCTCAGCGCCAACATGAAGCCGCCCGGCCGCTCGAAGCAGACGTCGACATCCGTCTCGCGCTGCAAGTCGCCGGCAAATCCCGCCCACGCGTCGGACGAGGCGACGGTCCAGTCGGCATACTCCGGCATGCCGAGGCCCTTCGACTGCACCCACACGAGTGCGAAGTTGCCGCGTGACGCGCGCACCGCCATGTCGCCTTCGTCGAGAACCGCGACGCGCTCACCGAGCTTGCCGAGCCCATATGCGATCGCCGCGCCGACCAGCCCACCGCCGACGACGACCGTATCGAACTCGCCGAGACCAGCCAATTGTCCCCTCGCCGCCGCCATCACTGCTCTCCCTTGCCGCGCCCGATCAGCAGCGCCTCGAGCCCATACAAGCGATCGAGCGCAACGAGGGCTGCGACCGTCACCACGATCACGCAGGCCGACACCGAGGTCACCAGCGGATCGATGTTGTCCTGGATGTAGAGGAACATGCGGACCGGCAGCGTTTCCGTGCCTGGTGTCGCGATGAATACGGTCATCGTCACCTCGTCGAACGAGTTGATGAAGGCGAGCGCCCAGCCCGACACCAGGCCCGGCAGTATCAGTGGCAGGGTAATGCGTCGGAGCACCGTCGCCTCGGAGGCGCCAAGCGAGACGGCAGCCTGCTCGATCTGCGGGTTCATGCCGGTCGCCGAGGCGAGCGTCAATCTGAGCGCGAACGGGAAGACGATGACGATATGCGAGATGACGAGGCCGAAGAAGGTGCCGGCCAGTCCGATCTCCGTGAAGAAACGCAGGAACGCAATGCCAAGTACGACGTGCGGGATCATCAGCGGCGACTGGAACAAGGTGAGTAGTACCTCGCGCCCGGCGAAGCGATGGCGGGCGATGGCGAGTGCCGCCGGCACCGAGAAGGCGACCGCGATGGCGGACGACAAGGCACCGAGCCACACACTCTGCCAGAAGGCCGCGACGAACTCCGGATAGTCGGCGATGGCGCGGAACCAGCGCAGCGACCAGCGTGTGGTCGGGAACGACAGGTAGGCCTCTGGCGTGAAGGCAACGAAGCAGACGACCACGATCGGCGCCAACATGAAGATCACAAACAGCGTATGGAAGGCGAGCGCCAGCGGACCATTGCGGCTCATCGGAACATCTCCCGGTAGCGCCATTCGACGAGGCGGTTGGCGCTGACGATGATGAGCACCAGCGCGATCAGCAGCAGAACGGCGACGGCTGCGCCCAGCGGCCAGTTGAGCGTGTTGAGAAATTCGTCGTAGGCCAGTGTGGAGGCGACCTTCAACCGCCGTCCGCCGATGATCGAAGGCGTCGCGAAAGCGCTGGCGGCGAGCGCGAACACGATGATGGCGCCGGCCAGTATGCCGGGCGCGATCTGCGGCAGCACAATGCGCCAGAGGATCGTACCCTGGCTGGCGCCGAGCGAGGCCGCAGCACTCTCGACTTGTGGCTCGAGCCGCTGCAGGGCGGCCCACACGGACAGCACCATGAACGGCATCAGCACGTGCGACAGCGCGACGACGACGCCCGTCTCGGTGAACATGAAGGGGATCGGCTGCGACAGCACACCGAGCCCGATCAACGCCTGGTTGACGACGCCGGAGGTGCCGCCGAACAAGAGCGCCCAGCCGAGCGTGCGCGCAACCACCGAGATCAGCAGCGGACCAAGCACCACGACGAGGAAGATTGCCCGCCAGGGGCTGCCCATGCGGTTGAGGATGTAGGCTTCGATCGAGCCGAGCACCGCGCAGACCAGGGTGACCAGCACCGCGATGCGAAACGTCCTGACGAACACCTCGAGGAAGTAGCTGTCGGTCACCACCTCGCGCCAGTTCTTCAGGATGAAGACGCGCTCGATGCCCTTGTACTGGCCCCAGTCGTGGAACGAGAGCAGTACGGTCATGGCGATCGGGACCAGCACGATGGCGATGAACAGAAGACAGGCGGGAGCCACAAGATAGTACGGCGCGCGCGACGGCCGCTCCGGCGCGACGGCCGGTAGGGCCGATGCCGGTTGCGCCTCGCCGGTCACGATACGATCTCCCGTGAAGGCCTGATGCGCATGTCGTCGCTGTTCCAGTCGAGTCGCACACTGTCACCCTCGACCGGATTCACTCCGCCCGCATTCTGCTGAATGATCGTGATCGTGCGGCCGTCGGCGACGGCTTGATAGAGCCAATGGTTGCCCTGGAAGATGCGCGTCTTGATTGTTGCCGCGATGCCGTGGCCGTCGACCGATGCGAAGCGCACGCGCTCGGGCCTGACGGTCACGTCGACGGCACCGGCCGTCGGAGCGGCGACCGGCCATTCGTTGCCCGCCACGATGACGACACCGCGCGCAGGATCGCTGGAGCCCGAAAAAACGTTGGTCTTGCCGAGGAACTCGGCGACGAAAGGCGTCGCTGGCCACTCGTAGGTCTCGTGCGGCGGCCCGATCTGCTCGGCTGTGCCCTTGTTCATGACGACGATGCGGTCGGCGAGCGCCATCGCCTCGCTCTGATCGTGCGTCACGAGGATCGTCGTCGTGCCGAGCGTGCGCTGAATCTGGCGCAACTCGATCTGCATCTCCTCTCGCAATTTCGCGTCGAGGTTGGAGAGCGGCTCGTCGAGCAGCAGGATGCGCGGCCGGATGACGAGTGCGCGGGCGAGTGCCACGCGCTGCTGCTGCCCGCCCGACATGCGGCGCGGAAAACGGTCGGCGAGTTGGCCGAGGCCGACCATCGCCAGCACGTCGCCGACGCGTTGCTCGCGCTCGGCCTTTGCGACGCCCTGCATCTCGAGACCGAAGGCGACGTTCTCGGCCGTCGTCATATGGGGAAACAGTGCGTAACTCTGGAACACGATGCCGAGGCCGCGCTGGCTCGGCTTGATCGCCGCCAGATCGCGTCCCTCCAGCGCTATGCGGCCCGAGGTCGGCTGCACGAAGCCGGCAATCATCTGCAATGTCGTGGTCTTGCCGCAGCCAGACGGCCCGAGCAGCGCGACGAACTCGCCCTGCTCGACGGCGAGCGAAAGTTCCCTGACGGCATGATGCGCGTCATAGCGCTTGGTCAGGCGATCGAGCACAAGAAACGACACCGGCGGCCTCCAACTCGGCTCGGCTGGTCAGGCATTCGAGGGGGCGCGGCGGACAACCGATACCGCCGCGCCGCCCGAGCACGTGACTAGCGCTCGATCTCGCGCGTCCAGCGCTTGTTCCACTCCTCGCGCGCCTTGTTGATCGTCGACCAGTCGACGGTCTTGAGGCTCTTCACCTGATCGCCATACGGCAGGCCGACCTGCTCTGCCGCCGAAAGCTTCACCGTGCCGTTGGTCGGACCGAAGCCTGCACCCTTGGCAAGCACGAGCTGCACCTCGGGCGTCACCATGTGCTGGATGAAGCCCTGCGCTTCCTTGTCGTTCTTGGACCCCGCGACGGCGCAGGCCGCAACGCCGAGCGCGACGCCGCCCTCCTTCGGATAGATGAACTCGATCGGGAACTTGGTGGCATCGGCCAGCGCCTTGGCGCGACCCGAGCCCCATACGCCGATCACCGCCTGCTTCGACTGGAACAGCTCCGTCATCTTGCCGGGCGACGGCTCGTAGGCGAGGATGTTCGGATTGATGTCGGCCTTGAAGGCTTCGAAGCCGGGGTCGATCTTCGCTTCGCCGCCGCCGCGTACGCGCGCCATCATCACGACGGCATGCAGGCCGTAGGTGTTGTTCAGCGGCGGGATGACGAGGCGCTTTTTGAACTTCGGATCCTTGAGATCTTCCCAAGACGTGGGCGCCGGCCAGTTGTTCTCGGCGAAGATCGCCGTGTTGTACATTATTCCGGTGCCGACCATGCCGATGCCGACGGCGAGGTCGTCCTTGAACTTCATGATCGAGTAGACGTCTTTATAGATGTCGGCAGCGGCAAGCTTGCCGCAGAAGCCGAGGTCGATCGCCTGATACATCGGCCCGTCGTCGACGATGATCGCATCGATCACCTGATTGCCCTTCTGGGCCTGCAGCTTGGCGAGCGTATCGGTGGAGTTGCCGGCGACGTAGGTCACCTTGACACCGTACTTCGCTTCGAACGCCGGGATGACCTGCTCGCGCATGGTCTTCTCGAACGAGCCGCCGTAGCCGGCGAGCGTGAACGTCTTCTGCGCCGCGGCCGGTCCGGCCAGCGCTGCAAGCACCACCGCCGCCGCGACGGCCGCTTCGAACTTCCTCATATGCACGCACTCCTCTTGGCTCGACCTCGCCCACGCGACCACCTCACCGCGCGAAGCGCCGCCGGCCACCGCGCATCGCGCCGGCGCCGACCGAAGCGCTCGATGGCAAGGGTGCGCCAGCCTGTCGCATAACGTCAAATACTTGTTGGTGAGGCATGCATGTGTGAATGTTATGCTACAGCTTCATCGGTTCAGGCTCGGAGCCTCTGAGTTGCAGCTCAATCCCAGGCAGATCGAGGCTTTCCGTCTCGTGATGCTGCGCGGTTCGGCAACCGCCGCCGCGCACGATCTCCGGATTTCACAACCGGCCGTGAGCCGACTGATCCGCGACCTCGAACTACGCGCTGGCCTCACGCTGTTCGAGCGCCGCGCCAACCTGCTGGTACCGACGCCAGAGGCCTATCTGCTGCTCGCCGAGGTGGAGCGTTACGCGAGCGGGCTCGCCGCGATCGCCTCGTTCGCCGAGGAACTGAGAGAGCGACGCCGCGGCACACTGAGCGTTGTCGCACTCCCTGCGCTGGCCATGGGCTTTCTGCCGCGCTTCGTCGCCGCCTTCATCGAGGGGCGCGACCTCGCCGGCGTCTACGTGCACGGCATGCCATCCTACCTGGTCATCGACGCGGTGATGGGCGGACAGGTCGAGATCGGCATCGCCGCAGCGCCGCCAGAACGACCGGGCCTCGCCTTCGAGCCGGTGGTCGCGAGCGCCGTGCTCGCCGTGCCATCCGGCCATCGGCTCGCCGCGAAGCGACGGGCCCGCGTCCAGGATATCGCCGGCGAGCGCCTGATCACGCTCGCCGAGCCTTCTATACTGTCCTATCCTGGCGCTACGCCGCTCGCCGGCCTCGCCCACGACAAGAGCATTGCAACACCGCTCTCCGGCATCGCCTGCTCGCTGGTCGCCGAAAGTGTCGGCGTCGCCCTTGTCGATCCGTTCTCGGTGGCCGACTATCTCGCCAGCGGCGTGACTGCGTTGCCGTTCAAGCCTGCCATCGACATCCGGATCGCGATCGTCACCAACGCGAACCGCCGGCTTTCAGCGCTCTCGCGCGAATTCATCGACGCCTTCAAGGCCCACGCAGAGGCCCACGCGGCGGCCTTCGCAGCCGGCCGTCGCCCGCTCTGACAGTGGGCCTGACGATGCGATCGCCTGATCAGCCGCCAACTTTGGGAGACTTTAGTGGCGAAGAGCCGACAAACCAATCCACAGATCTTCACCGGGCTTTCGCCCGCGAGCGCCGTCGATCGCCTCGATGAACTCTACCGCACGGCCACGGACGCCCTCGAGGCGGCGCTCGACAGCTATCTCGCGAATCGCCGACCGCCGACCGCTCGCCAACGCTCGGCCTTTCGTTATCCACTCCTGCGCATCGTCCATCGCGATTCCGCGCGACCGCGCACGCCCAGCATGCGCGCATTCGCCAAGCTGCAGCGGGCAGGCATCTACGAAACGACGGTGACGCACCCGGCCGAATTCCGTGGCTACCTCATCGAACAGTTGACGCCGCTGGTCGCCGAATATGGCGCCGAAATCGAGGTGACGGCGAGCGGCCAGGAAATTCCCTACCCCTACGTGCTCGAGCGCGCCGCGGAAGTGGCAAAGGCCGGCGTCAGCGCGCAGGAACTCGCCCGCCATTTTCCGACCCCCAACCTCGCAGCGGTCGGTGACGAGATCGCCGACGGCCTCGCTGACGACATACCCGGCGCACCGTTCCCGCTCGCCCTGTTCGATGCCGCGCGCACCGACTATTCGCTGCGCCGCCTCGTCCACTACACCGGCAGCGACTGGCGCCACGTGCAGCGGTGGGTGCTGCTGACCAACTACCATCGCTACATCGACCAGTTCGTGCGCATCGCGCGCGACCAGTTGCAGAAGCCCGGCCCCTATGACGCGCTTGTCCTGCCAGGCAATGTCACGATCCCGCGCGGGCTTTCCGAAGGCGAGTCGGACGCGCGCCTGCTCACCTCGCACTGGCATCGCTACCAGATGCCAGCCTACCACCTTGTGGCGCCGGGCGGGGAAGGCGTCACGCTGATCAACATCGGCGTCGGCCCCTCGAACGCCAAGAACATGACCGATCACCTCGCCGTGCTGCGCCCGCACTGCTGGCTGATGGTCGGCCACTGCGGCGGATTGCGCGAGAGCCAGTCGATCGGCGACTACGTGCTGGCCCACGCCTATCTGCGCCAGGATCGCATTCTCGACACGCTGGTGCCGCCGGACGTGCCGATACCTGCGCTCGCGGAAGTGCAGGTGGCCCTTCAGGATGCGGCCGCCCTCGTCACCGGCGAGGAAGGCGATGCGCTGAAGTCACGCCTGCGCACCGGTACCGTCGTGACCAACGACGACCGCAACTGGGAACTGCGCTTCGCCCAGGAGCGCCGCCGCATCAACCTGTCGCGCGCCATCGCCGTCGACATGGAGAGCGGCACCATCGCCGCCCAGGGCTTCCGGCTGCGGGTGCCCTACGGCACGCTGCTTTGCGTCTCCGACAAGCCCTTGCACGGCGAGATCAAGCTGCCGGGCGCCGCCAATGCCTTTTATGAGCGCGCGGTGATGCAGCACCTGGAGATCGGGCTCAAAGCGATCGACCTGCTGAAACAACGCCGCGAGCAGCTGCACTCGAGGAAGCTGCGCTCGTTCGAGGAGCCACCGTTCCGCTGATGTCGCGTCAGTCGCGCGCGGCGAGTGCGGCAGCGGTCGCGAAGCCGAGCAGAGCGAACACCGCCGCCATCGCAACCACCGTCACGGCACTGCCGACCGTTGCCAGCAGCACCGCATACACCGGCGGTCCAGCGGCGTGGCCGAGGAAGAAGAAGAAGGCGTGCAGCGAGACCGCCGCGCCACGGTTGTCGGGGGCGAGTTCCGTCGCCTGTGTCTGCAACGACGCGTGCACCATGTAGAAGCCACAGCCGACCAGCACGAAGGCCGCCATGTCGGCCGGCCAGGCGAGGCCGTAGAGCCCCGCGAGTGCCTTCACCACCAGTCCGAGTGCCGCGATCAAACCGCCGACCCGCATCAGGTTGAGCATGCCGCCGAGGCCGTTCAGCAGCCGCTTGACGCTGACCGTATAGATCAGCCCGCCGAGGCCGAGACCGGCAAGCACGAAGCCCGCTTCGCGGATGCCGCCGGCGCCGCGCTCTTCGAGCAGCGTCGCGACGTACGGCAACAGGCCGAACACAACGATCCCCTCGACAAACACGGCGGCAAAGCAGATCTTGGCGCGCGCGTTGGCGAACACCTGCGTATAGCCGCCGCGCATGGAGGCCAAGTTGAATGGACGCCGCTCGACCACGACGCGTGGTTCGAGCCGCCACACCGTCAGCGCCAGAACGGCGAGTGTGACGAGGGTCGCGATCGCGAGCACCATGCGCCAGCCGAGCAGGCTCGCGACGAGGCCCGAGCCGATCACCCCGACGAGCTGTGCGATCAGCATTGCCGACAACAGGTGCGACAAGGCGACCTGCCGCTCGGCGAAGGCGAACCGGTCGCCAACCGTCGCCAGCGCCAGCGGAATGATACCGCCGCCGGCAAGCCCAGCCACCATACGGGCGGCGAACAGCACCTCGTAGGTCGGCGCCAGCGCGGAGGCGGCGAGCGACAGCGCCAGTACGCCGATGCAGATCTTGATGATGCGGGCCTTGCCGACCGCGTCGCCGAGCGGGCCGAGCACCGGCTGGGCGAGCGCGTAGGGGAACGCGAACGCGGAGGCGAGCAGCGCCACCGTCGCCGGCAGGACAGCGAGGTCACGCGCGATCTGCGGCACCACCGGATCGAGCAGGCGGATCGAGAACGAGCCGATGAAGCAGGCCGCAGCAAGCACGAAAAGCAAGGGCACGGCGGGCTCCGGGTAACGCTTGAACTGCCATCGTTACGACCTGTGGACGCCGAAGCGCTCACCGCCAGCCGCCGGTCTGCCATAACCGGCGTGGGCACGGTCGCCCTCAGACGGCCGAGCCATGCATGTCAGACGGCCGGACCGCTGGCCGCAAGGAATGGCAATAGCACCGCGTGAAAGGCGGCCGGATCCTCGACTTGTAGCATGTGTGAAGTCGCCGCGATCTCGGCGTAGCGGGCGCCCGGAATGCCATCGGCGATGATGCGTGCGGCGGCCGGCGGTGTCGCCGGATCGAGCGCGCCGACCACCACCAGCGTCGGCAGTGCGATTTCGCGGAGCCGTGCCTTGACGTCGTGGCGGCTGATGGCGTGGCACCAGCCGACGTAGCCCGTAACCGGAGTCGCGAGCATCGTCGCGCGCATACGCGCCGCAAGTTCGGGCCGGCTGGCAAGATTGGCCGGTGTCAGCCAGCGCGCCATGGCGCCGTCAGCCACCGCGCCCATCCCGTGCTCGGCCGCGAAGCGAATACGATCGGCCCAAATCTGCGCCCCGAGCGAAGCCATCTCGGCAGCCGTCGACACGAGCGCTAGGGAATGAAAGCGGTCGGCATGCATGAGGCCGAGGTGTTGGCCGACCATGCCGCCCATGGAGAGCCCGACGAAGCGCGCCTTTCCGACCCCGAGGTGGTCCATCAGCGCAATCACGTCGCCGGCGAGCAAGGCGAAATCGTAAGCCCCCGCGCTCGCCTCGCTGGCGCCGTGGCCACGCGCATCGAAGCGGATGACGCGGTACGATGGTGTCAGCGCTGCCGCGAGTTCGTCCCAGCTCGATAGGTCCGTGGCCAGCGGGTGATGCAGCACCACGGCCGGCGCGCGCGCGTCGCCGGCCGTTTCGTAGTGCATGACGATGCCGTTGATGCTGGCCTTCATCGCGACGCTCCCTGCCGTCTCATCACAAACTGTCACGGCTGCGGCCCGGATCGGCTGCCGATCAATGCGCCTTGCCGTCCTTGTCGCCGTCGCTGCCGTTATCCTTGCTC
>Ga0247831_1003365_pt1 | contig 23518 bp, 17 predicted proteins | sample LaCruzMarch2015__9_FD_192406 | JGI IMG/M metagenome (GOLD analysis project Ga0247831, IMG submission 192406) | Freshwater microbial communities from meromictic Lake La Cruz, Castile-La Mancha, Spain - LaCruzMarch2015_1m | ecosystem: Environmental > Aquatic > Freshwater > Lake | place: Spain...
GCCGCTGGCGGTGCAGACGAGGCGCCACTGGAGACATATGAGGTAATAAGGGTCACGGTGGTGATTTTCCTCACCAATTTGCAATTCATGGCTACCTAACTAATTCTTTCTTTGGATTTATGTGTGACGCATTGTAATGAATGCGACTGACGACTGACTCTCGCTCATTCCAAGCGCACTACTGCGATTGACTCCACAAAACAACAGTCTAGCAAATAATAATACCACACCACCCTACTGGCCTGTAATTGTAATGAGGGTCAGGAACGAAAATGATGTCTTATCTGTTCACGCTATTGCAGGGACGTACTGTGTCCTGCTAGGGTTGGATGTGAAGAAGGGCTATGGACAGCCAAAGTCATCGACGAATCTTACTGCCATGTTATCGGAAATGGCGTTGACGGAGGACATGACAATCTTCGTTGGTTTTGCCATCGATCGTAAGGACCAAATTACGAAGGAAATGGTGTCACTTAATGCTGAATCGCAACCGATCCAAAAGTTTCATTTTGGAGATTACACTGCTCTCCCAGGGAGGGAATATGTGTACACGGTGCGTCGAATGATCAAACCTAAAAGCCCGGTTGATTCTGCATGGGAGGTTGTTGATGGTTCATCTGTTTCTGTTACGGTTACCACAGAAGATCCAAATGAGGGTTCACACGGCATCTACTTTAACCGTGGTGCAGCAGGATCGAAAGCATACGTTGACAAATTTGGAGAGTTTCGAAAGTATCACCGCATCAACCATTTCGGCAAATCTGTATTGAAACCCATCATCGACCCTCGTTCTATGCCTGCGGAGAAGTCTAAAGAAGCACGAGCCTGGTTGTCTCGAGGTCTTGAAGAAGGTCTACTTCGTTTTCTTTCACTTGCTAGTGGAAGCGAGTATCGACTTCTTGCAGCAGTATATGAATTCACACATGCGGAAACTCTACAGGCATTTGCTTTAGCGATTGAAAGGGGTGTCGACGTGAAGATAGTCAGACATTGGAAGAATGATTCGACAACTGAAGAAGTCACAAAGGCAATCAGTGAACAAGGCTTCAAAAGTGCGGTCGATGCAGACATTTGGCATCACAATACGTTCATTGAGCGTAAACACAGCTCTGGCCTAATGCACAATAAGTTCATCATCCTTATGAAAAATGGCAAGCCAGTCAGTGTTTGGACAGGCTCCATAAACTTCACAGATTCTGGCTATTACGGACAATCCAATGTTGGTCACATTGTTCGCGATGAAAAAGTAGCAGATCAGTTTTTGGAATACTGGCAGCACTTGTCGCAAGACCCACCTGGTCGCAAGCATCCCTATCACGATGATAATCAAGAACCGATGGATGACTTAAATAACAATCAGCAAGCCGATATCGAAGGTCAGGTCCAATCGCCGTCGATGCATGTCATCTTCAGTCCAAGAAAGACGACAAATATGTTGCAATGGTATGCCGACCGTTTGGGAGAAGCAACCTCATCCGTTCATTACACTGCTGCATTCGGTATCGCTCAGCCCATTGCGAAGATGCTGAATCAAGGTCATTTCATCCGTGACGATCAGCCGAACGCTGAAGAGGGGGTCCGGCGATCCCCTCGCATTGCAAGTCGGTGCAGTAAAACGATTGTGTCTGACATTGGCTCACAGTTGCGTTACATTCTCCTTGATAGCAAACCAAGTCAACACAGCAGAGAGAAGAATGCAGCAACTGCACAAAAGAAGGGAGAGGACTATGTCGATTATTACGATTTGAAGAAACTTTGTGAAAATCGTATTGCCTATGGTACTATCCTTGGTGATAGTGATGAATGTTTAACAGGACTGAGCACCTTTGTTGACTACATTCATACAAAGTATTTGCTCCTGGATGCACTCACTGATAATCCCTTGGTCGTCACAGGAAGCGCTAACTTTTCTATTGCATCTATAGATAAGAATGATGAAAATAGCTTGGTGATTGCTGGAGATACAAGAGTCGCAGACATCTACTTAACGGAGTGCATGAGATTGTTTGATCACTTCTATTCACGTGATAAATACAACGAGTATTGTGCGAGGAAGCCCAGGAACAACCGTGGTAGAGCCTGGGGTGAAGTTGTTGCAGATGAATCATGGTTAATTCCCTACTTTGATGAAAAGTCTCAGCTTAGTCGTGAGAGGCTGTTTCTCCGTTGAGTTACGAATATCGGTTATTTGTATGGTGTTGTGTTTAGAGGCGATCGATTTGCTTGTTAGATATGTACTATAAAATAGAAAGGTTGTCATTTAATGTCATCACCATGTGATCGCTTTCACCGTGTGTCACAAGCATAACTTTCTTAGCCCACAAAAATGCAGCCTTTGCTTTTTTCTTGTGGCATCCCACGTCCTCTACCGAACTCCTTGTGTCCGACAAAGTAGATACTCCCGAATATAAATCGCCCAGAGTAAAGAGTTGTAAACCCAATAATGGATGACATCCAACATGAGAAAATGCCACAGCTAGAAATGATACGATATGCTCGCATTGTTCAAGTCCATCCAATATTCGTCCATTCGCGAGAAGTGCTGAAAGGTACTCGCATCTCAAAGAATAAAGATCAAAAAGGAAAGGAGAGAGCCACCTGTCATTTCTCTTGTTAGAATAGATTTCGATGGCATCTTTGAGGCATTGCAGCTCGCCTGCAGTATCGTCGCCGATCATAGACTGTCTTGCCTTTTGCCGTAGTACGTCCGACTGATGATTCATGGTATGAAGTTCGGATTCGCTGTATCCATTGCTCGCGATCATCGCATCATCCAATTGTATATTTATCAAGGAGGGGCATTCCGAATCGTCAACGAAATCATTTTCTCCACTAGTTCTCAGACCGTTCCTCAGAGGCCATAAATCCCAATCACCTCGATTCGTTGGCAAATCAATCGAACACCCCCCTACAACGCAGCGTTTGCAATCACATATGAAGCCATGCGTCTCGAACAGACGAGATTGTCGAGCCTTGGTTGTAAGTGCGAGATCCACATATGAATGACACAGTTCTTCTCCAGCAATTATATCCTTACAAGCAATTATCTGAAGGATCGGTGAATGAAATAGTCCTTCTTCCTCATCTCCACAATTATTCGCAACAGGAATCCCAAATTTGTAACGCAAGATGCAGTTCGGATCGCAGCTGTGGTTCAGCAACGCAGCACACGGATACACTCCTTCACCCACTGTTGAATGAAGAGAATTGAAGATGCCGAAGTTATTCTTTTGAAATGCATTCAGGGTCCGTCGTATTGCATGGAAGATTAAGTTCCCTTGGCAATTTGTATCACAATTGTCGTGTTCATGATTGTATCCCCAAATGGTCAGTGCAGCATCGGTTGTACTCTGTTCAGTCTTTCCTCGAATAGCATGAGATCCCATTAGATCGACAGCGAGCTTCAATTTTGAAGAGATTAACAATTCATTGACATTCGAAATCGACGTGCTTGATGCCATCCTCGCAAAATGTTCAGGACCACAAGTTACAAGAGTGTCTTCGTGCTGGAAGATTTCCATTCCTGATGATTCTGTCTTCACTTGAACTTGGTCCTCATTATTATCATTATCTCTCATGAATTTCAACTTGTTAAATGTTCGAAGGAGAAGTGGAACGGCGTCTTCCTCAGCACTACTAGCACTGTAATCGGTAGATCGTCTCTTGTGAAGATTGACGTAGTACTTACACTCTAACTTATGCTGTTCATCCCAATCTTCCGCTTGACAAGATCTTGAACAGTAATATGTCACTTGACATTTGGAACATCTTCCAAATTTCTTCCTCCTCCATCCACTAGCGTCTATATCGCCCTCCCTGAAGAAACAACGAGTGCATCGTCTCCTTCCGTCATCATTATTGTCGCACTCATCCAGCGGTGACGTCCCTGGAGGCACGAGGATCGAATGTGCCAATGGCAAACATTGGATAATCACAGACCCAGCCTTGATATTTCGTGATGAAAAGACGTGTAACCCGTGCGGACCAGCACGAACAACGACAGCGCAAGAATGGTCGTCGTTTGAGTTGGTATTATCATCGCATTGTTTTTGCTTATTCAGTCCATGAAGACAACGGCATTGATATTTCCTCTTCCCACTATGATGATCGTCGTTGTTGGGAATGCAGCAAATCGACTTGAATGATGATAACATTACTACAACTACATCATACCATCGTCATTCGTCATGCAAAAGAAGACGAAGACTACCATAATATGGAACAATATAGTATGTGCAAAAGAACAACACCCAGGATTCCAACGTGGTCCCCCACCGTAGTACTAACTGGGCCCGACAGTGCTTAACTTCGCTGAGCAGACGGGAAGCGGTGCTGTCACTGTGGTATGGTCGTTCCTGCTAAGAAAGACCCAAAAACATTCATTTATTTGTAATTCAGATGATCAAAAGACTGATAATTAATGTTGGCCTTGGCCATGGCCATGTTGTATCAGGAGATGGATGCTGAAGTACATCAAAGTGATTTATTACAAATGAAAGTGAAGGCGATAGTAGGGTCTTGTTGTACCGTCCAATTAGAAATCAAATCTTCCTAACAAACAATGACGAAGGTCACGGCGGCGATCGACGCACCCACCTTCCAGCATCCCTCGACTGCCATGCATGTAACCGTACGATCAGTAGATTTATCCTCCCGCGTCGCATTTGGCCAGCATCGTTTTCGACGCCGACATGGTGATGACGTTGGGCAGTACAATGATAATAGTAATAATGATAATATAATGAGTAGTGCGTCATTACGACAAATGCTCGAGGAGATGGATCGTGTACGTGGCAGTCGCATTGCCGTTGGCGAATGTGATCCTGGTGATAACAACAACAACAATAGCAGCAATAATATTAACGAAGGCGACTATCTCGGTGGTAGTAAAAATCCATGCAGGATATCACCAAGTCCGAATCATATCGCGTTATTGGAATACATTCACGGATCATCATCGCCATTGTCGTCATTAGGAGTTGGATCATTATCACAACGACGGGTTGTACGACAACTTCAGTGGAATGCGGCTTGTAGCGTTGATGCCGATCCATGGTATGATAATGAATGCTTGGATGATCGATGTGATGATGATCAAATAGGAAATAGTAGTAGTATACGCAAACGCAATACACACAGTAATGCAAAAACCTTGAAGAATGACAAATCGTTCATAACTGGAGGAAAACCAATGTCAGAGACAAGAACTAAGTATCGTAGGAGAAAGAAAAGGAATCATAACAACAATGATGGACGGTATATTCCCATTAATTCATACACAGTTACAAAATCTGCATTACCAGACCATTCACCATTATTAACCAATTTAAAACGTCGGTTACCCATGCGATCCGATGTTGGATTTGCAAATCCCACGCCCATGGAAGTACAAATGAAGATGGAGGAGGTCCGGAAAGAGGCAGAGTGGGAGGAATCAAGTCCACGAATTGTACTACTGGCATCCGGATTTATGCTAGTAGATGATACTGCAATGGACATGGATGAATTACATCCATCATGTAGAGAGGATGTTAAGGTTTGGGCTGGTGGGAGTTGGATTCCAGGTTTGCCATTTGCAGGTCGTGATCTTATCGTGGCTTATAATGAAGCAAACGCAGTATGTACAATTGCAGAGCAGGATAGACAAAAACAAATTAACATGGACAAAAGCATCATCATAGACAACGATAGACAATATATAACAGCACCACCGCAAAATGAATACATGACAAATTTTCATAATTATGCAAAGAATCCAAGATCATACTCAGTTTTTGCTCCACCTGTGGATGCAACATACTCCTACAATCATACGTGGCGTCCGCGACCAGTCCATGACCGTCCACCAGGATATGTCTACTTCCTTGCTTGTCCAGTCGATGTTCAAGTAGGACTTAATGATGATACCGAGCCATATTTCTGCACTATGGCGCTGTACACCCTGCCGAAATCTCAACAACAGCCGCAGCATCAACAAAGTCAACAATCGCGTGACAATATGAATGATTTTTGTGGTAAAATAAGTGAAGATTTCTTCTTTCCTGCTGGTAATTGGAATGAAATCGAAGGCAATGGACAAGACAAAGGAAAGGAAGATACAGGTGGGCGACAACAGTCGTGGCGTAGAAGAAAACGACGGGCTGTTATGTCGTATGATCCACTAGAAATTTCGCCATGGGATTTGTATTTAGTGATTCAAGTCTATCGTGCAAAAAGTAGACCGAAAGAATCCGATCAGTTAACAGATGTGGGCGTTCAATTGTTGATGCCGATATGCTTTAGCGTCACGTCGGCGTTTTGTGAAAGTAACATCCAGCAACATCGAGTGAGATCATCATTCTTCGCCTTCGCTGATATACCAGAGTCCAATGATGACTTTATCAAAAGGCTTATTTGTGTCACAAACAATTCACTGGCATCTTCCGCGACAAATTCTACCCCAATCAATTGTGGTTACTGCGATTTGTTCACTTCATATCTGGGTGGGGATTTCATGCAGGCATTGCTAAATGAGTCACCACAACTTTTCGGTTGTGACGAACACAATGCACCATTAGCACTCCCACTGTTGGCAGATATAACTGGAGACTGTGCGATCAGCTACTACGGACCAACAGTTGAGACTGGCAAAAAGCAGCGGTCCATTCTTCGCAGGCTTCCACCATCGCAAGAATCGGGTTACGCATCCTCCTTTGATCTAAAAGAGGTGTTATACTTCCCTCCTCGATGCCTCCCTCACAACTATGATGATGACTTGGCTATCGCGTCCAGTACAGTTCTAAATCTATTATATATATACCCTTGCTTGATTCGGTGGGACCCCAGCCGAGTGAGGAATAAATACCAAACAATTGGAAAATACTTGACAACTCGAATTCAAGTGGTTGAACAAGAACTACCACTTGATGGGAAATCGTATGATAATTCCGACCCTACATATCACGCATTACCAGCTATTTATAATGTTTCATCACCTGCTGGCCCTCCTTTGGTGGAATTCTTCTTCACTAAACTTGTCAGAAATAGAATTGATAGAAAGACAAAAGTCGATATCCCACTGAAAGATGAGGTGAAGATTCGGCTACCAGATATACTGGATCGTCGTCATTTCTTACATGTGTCATTGTTTGTTGTGGGAATCAACGGAGGCATGGATGAAGTAGCAAGCACTGCAATACCATTCATTATCTCATCAAAGGAATCTGTGTCTGGAACTAGGGTTACTACTATTATCCCCGATGGTCGTCATCGGCTTCAGCTCAGCGAGGGTATTCAAATACAAGTCGAGACAAGACTTGTTAGCTCATTCCATGTCTCTGATCCATTGATTGCAACGCTACTCCGAGACTACCCACTGCTCATGTCTGATTCTGTCAACACCAGTGTTTCGAACTCCGCAGGCAATCATGTCGTTGATGCTTCTTCGGGATCTTCATTCCTTAATATTATAGTAATGGCTTCGGGACAGGCGGTGAAGCGCTACTTTACATGCCTTTTAACAGCTATTATGCACTACCTTCTCGGCAAGAATTGCCCACAATTTGACTACAGTGAGCACCACAGGCTTATTTCCTGTGAGAAGACTGAAACGCTACTTGCTGTCGTTTGTAGTTTATTCGAGATATTGGACAAGACGAGAACATCATATGAAATGAGAGACCCGATGTCCGTGCAGTATCTACGACTCGTCAAATCATTTTTAGATACATTCGATGAATCATCGGGAGATCAAAATCCTGATAATGGTATCTCTTTTGACGAGAACCACTTCAATGAGTCTCAACTTATAAGCCATGATTATGACGATAATGCGCTCTTCGTTGGACTATCATCTTCATTGATCACGTTGAAGCAAAACAAAAGAAGAATCTCCAAAATTACAGTGACATCGCCCAAGAATGATATGAGCACGAAATCATTTATACGCAAAGCCTTTGTTGCAACAAGAAGCGAACAACTAAAAGCAGAGGTAGAGCTCTATGATAATGATGCAAATAATGTAAGGGAATATTTTGATGATGATGAAACAGTTGTAACGTTCGGTACAATTATCTCAAGGCCAGTAATTTTACAATCCAAAAGCTTCTCGGCTGATACTCAAGATGAAATGATTCTAACAAAAACGTCTACATTTGGGACGCATGAAGAAACAGATTGGACTTGTGGTTCTAGTAATAAGAACATGCTCAGTCCCAAGAGGTCACCCACCAAACGCAGACCTTTCTCTCCCTTCTCCTTCGCAACTAGACGTGCTGAAGACATGGCAAATCGTGTCACTAGCGTTGCTCAGCTTATGATGGCACAATGCATCGCACCAACGTATGACATAAGCCCACGACATTCACTGAATGATACCTCTGATAATGATATCTTGGAGCACAATCAAATCCCGGCAAATCAGATTGTTTGTCCGTTTGACCCATGTTCAGACGTTGAAGAAGATACTAAGTCGAAGAGTATCGTCACAAAAATCCCTTTGGGTTTTCATCTAATGAAAGAATTTGATGACCCAAGTGATAATGGAAAGAGTCTATCGACATCAAAAGCTTCGTTTATCTACGAAATAGTAATTGCACTCTGGGTTCAAGCCTGGACCTCCCTTGCAGCTTCGATTCAGAGTGATTGTCTTGTCCTCGGTATGAGCAGTCTTATCACTGCTTGGCCGTGTGAACTTATCCAAGGGAAGTATAAGTCAACAATAGTCTCAGCTACTGCTTTTTCCTTTGTACGCAACATGGCATTCTTCTTGCCACTTTGTTTGAAGTCACTCGGAATGAGATGTGCTATGAAAGACGTATCAAAAGTCAGTGTACCCATGACACTTCTTGACGATACTCACATCCAACTCCTAATCGTAGTCATTGAATCGACTGCTCTAGGATTGATGAGAAAAGGCATGTGCGGAAATAACCGAAGCGCAAATACTGACAAAATGCTGGCAAGTGCACTTGTGGACAGTAACTGTGTGATGGACTTCATCATAGGAATTTTTGCTTGTGTACATCCGACACAAGTTTCCATCTTAATTCTTGCATATTTCAATATTTTGGAAGACATCGAATCGAAGACTGCTGATCACAGACAGGGCAGATGTGTTAGACAAATCAAGCTCCACGCCTTGGAAAGGCTTGCCACTATGCCAGCTTTCACAAAGTTGAACTTCCCAATGAAAGTTACAGAAAAAAATACTAGGATGAGGATGAGATATTCTTCTTCATGGATTAATCAATCTATGGGAATATATGTTGAGGAAGACCTCATTCGAATGTACTGGGATACAGTGGACAGCTTGCCTCTAAGTTGTTGGTTGTCGGACTTGTTGATTAATCAGTGCTTCTCTATTTGCAAAAAGTCATGCAAGATCATCATAATTGAGGCCAAAAAACAAAGTAGAGCAGTCAAAGAGGAATCAAAAAAGAGCGACAATGTGATGTTACGTTGCGATCTTCTTCGCATGGAGTCTTTAGCATTTCACTCTATTCTCATCGCCTACGAACTTCTTATCAGGCGACAAACTATGGATTCAAAATTTCAGTCTATTACTTCTAGTTCTCGTGTAGCAGCCAGCCTCACGAGGGTTGTTTTACGACACTCTCTTGATGCTGTGTTTATATTGGCAAGAATGGATCCAGATCAGAGATCAAGAGTCACATGGCTACTTTCTTTGCTGTATATACTTCAAGAGTGTCCAGACATGGTTATACGCGATGAGTTGCGCAAACTTGTTCAGGTAAGATTGAGATTCAATGCATTTACTGCTTATTACTCATTTGAGTCTCACGAATTTGCCTTGGATTCTTTAGGATAATAGAATCAACGATTTTGTTTATCTCCTAAAATTAGCCGGTGTCACATGCCAGCACTTCATCTCTATCGATCAATCGCTGCCAGTTTTAGGCGGACTGTTGAAGGAGATGGCTCAAGAAGCCTCCAATTGTATTTCTGCGTCAGTTATTTTATTACTTGATGAATGTTATCCTTTTGTGGCAAGAGATGGACATGCAATTGAAAAGTTTGGTGGATCTACCTTCGATTTACTGCTTCATTGTTTAGCAAGTCCACAATCATCTGTGACTAGTCTTCGAACTTTAGGGGGTAAGTTGTCTTTGCATTGTCCTTGCAAGCATATTTATACTTTTGTTCGTGTAACTTATCTCTTCCCGTTCTGGTATGCAGCTTGCGCCTATGCTCTTGAATTATTTGGAGTATATATCTTCTTGAAGTCTGTTGGGAGTCATATTCAACATTGGGGGCGTATTGTTTTTACATTGATGAATTCAATTGAGCTATCAGTACGATCTATGGCTGTTGACTTTCTGGTCTCGCTTCTCTGTGGAGTGTACGAAGATTTTGGGAGCATTGACTCTTTAAGTCTTTGCTTTTTATCCATCTTACCGGAAGTTATTGCACGAGAAATTGCACTCTTCAGTATCAGTGGACTCATCAAGTCCATGGAGCATATTGAGTGTTCACTCTGGCCTTTGCGCCGCTCTCTCGCTGATGTGGAAGAAACAAATCCTGATGGCGACGATCGGGTTAATCCCCAGTTGCTCACATCACTTACGACATTCTGTCGGACGGCGCAAGCTATCATTGATGGCGTTTTAGTTGAAATCAGACTTCGAGGATCTCCTTCCATAGATCTTGACAAAATTGCCAAATCCCAACACAAAGTCACTATCCCAGGAGTTGTTCCCCAATTCGAAAGTCAACGTGGCACAGCAATTTTTGACGCAGACGAGGAATCTGTTCTAGAAGCTTCGAGCTTCTTCATGCATGAGACAAGTTTGTCGCAGAAAATTCGATGGCTCTTTACGCTAAGAGATTTGCATGCCGCAAAAAGGCAGTGGACGGAGGCGGCTGAGGTCATGATAATCTGTGCCCACTACTTAGTCAAATCTATGGATCATCTTCCGTCAATTATTAAGCCCTATCGATTTGATCTTTGGACTGATGATCGACGTTCACCGTGGCTGTCATCGATTGGTGTATCAAAGGAGCAGCATAATTTTGGTAATATGACAGTGATGAAGTTTGCAAATGCTTTCTTGGAGCCAATCGCAATCCGAGACAAAGAAAGTTTGTGTTCGGCATTAACTAGCGTCGTAAATAGTGCAGCAGCTGCGTACACGGAGGAAAATGGACCAGAAAATCTGGCGTGTTCGCAATTAAAGGAGTTATTGATTATGGTGAATACTGCAGCAGATCATGATTCGAAAAGACAAGAATATCTCAGGTGTGTTCGTACAACAATTTGTTCTGAGCTAGGGAAGTTTACAGAGCTTGATGACAATAAATTTTTGGCAATCAACACTAGCAAGGGAGCTCAGGTATATATACTAGTCATTCTCCAAGGCCGTAAACCTTGCCGGTTTCAAGAGAGTACAACAATTCCAACATTCTTTGAATGGAACGTACCATCTATCTGCCGGGTCTCGAAACCTGTACTCGAGGCTGCAGCTCGTTTGAAGCTGAACAGTCCGACAGAATCGTGGGAAGATTGCATTTGTCAGGCCTTTACGATTCAACTTATTGAATCGTTCAGAAATGATGGAACAGAGAGTGTAGTTGTTCTGAAAGCAAGAAGATTCACAGATGCAATTACTGATGATGACACGACTTATATATCTGCAATGGTCGCTCAAAAGATAGGCTCTATCAAATCAAGAAAGTATTTCGTTCGTCACAGTAATGAGTGTATTATGGAATACACGGTGGCGCATAAATTTCCTCACTCTTTATCAAGGCAGCGGTCTTTGGTAACAAGTGAGATTTACATGGCGTAAAGTACATAAGTGACCTGATTTGAACTCTATCATATGCATAAGTAGGTCGGTAACAATATTTTTACAGTTCAAGTCATGTATACTAATATCAAATCATGCTGTTTCATGAGTCTGTTTACAACCACTAGCATAGTATCACACGACATGACTTTCGGTGATAATATGAGCCACGTGACATGAGTCTAAAATTGTCACCATCGTCATGGTCCTTTCACCTCTTCACTATTGGAATTTTCATAATCATTGCCATCATCATAATCATCAGCATGTCATCAAGGTTATCCTCGTTGGTCAGCAAAATCTAGAGGTAAAAGGTATGGCCACACATTTTCAACTACATGATCGGCTCCACAACTGACGTGACACTGCTGTCTGAAATCTGATTGATCAATCTTCATTTTGTTGCTGCCTCCACCCATAGCATTGTCGAGGTCCTTGCTATCATGCATTTTTATCTTCCACATAGCAAGTTCCAGAATTAACGCTGTTTCCTTTAGTTTCCAAATTCAGATTCATAATTCTCAAGTTTTGTGAGCGTATCATTACGCCATGCCTGTCTATCAAAATTGCATTCTTGGCCCGTCCAATGATCTGACATGGCATCTCAAAAATGCTTCACTCCAACTGCGCTGACACGTGTGGCAATACTGCACCTGGTGAGGAAGCAGAATGTTGCAGGAGACGCAATAGGCTTGGTTGTTGATGTTGCCCTCGCCAATTCCACAAGAATTTGGTCCCAATCAATGCTGTGTCCTGGAGACAATGTGTGTTGAATGTCAAGTAGATTCTGAATCACAGATGTTGGTGCATTAGCTTGGCCCAATGTGATCACCATGTCATTCCAATCAAATTCGTGATTCGGATATAGAGATTGATAGCTAGTGACAAGGAACTCAACAATCTCACATGGTGCATCCCCCCATATGGTATCAGAAGTAATGTAGCCCCCCGCACATCTTCAACAATCAAGTTGGCGGGGTCTTGTCAAACAAGAGCTGATATATCTCAAGACACTGTACAGTCGAGCAAGCCAAAATATGAAGCGGTTTCCGAGACTATCTTGTTGCAGGCCAGTTGGGTCTAGCCATTTTCACCAATAATGATTGCATTGCGGATACCCTCAGAAGAAGTCATAGCTCTGTGGTAAGATACGTAGTAGATTTTGCTATGAATTAGAAGCCATCGAAACGGCTCTTGAGTGCATTTACAATTGCCTCCACCGTGCCAAAAATCTTAAGGTCATAGCACCATGAAAATGCATTCTGAGAAACCACGGTGTTGGATGAGATGCACGACAATTGTCGCACGCAAAGCTCCCCACTTGAGTGATATTTTTTGGTACCTCCAGGGAAAACACGCTTGAATTGTAGTGACCAGTGGCGGACTTCTGAATTGAGTGAACCGGCAATCCTGGAAAATGTATTCCCCAATGCACTCGACTCCATCAGATAGTTGCCTGGTGACCGATTTCACGTAGGCCAGAAAGTAAAACAATGTCCTTCAATTCTGGTATTACCATTATGATGGATCAATACTGACAAGAACAACATCTGTTAGAACAACAGCTACTTCTCCCACACCCGTGTAGACAAATACTTCGGCATCGTCAGCCATGGCTGTGGATTGATCACAAGTGTGAAGAAGATTACTTCAGAGTGTTTAATTAAGTTGATCCAAACCACAAAAAGCCAAGGGGGGATTTTGAGGATTTGGGGGCGCCCAAAAAAACCGAACTATGAACAACTAAACTATTCTCGGGCGTCACAAAGATCATCATGCCACTTCCTCCCCGACTAGCCCGCAACGATGTCATCGCCCTCCTTGAACGTGCGAACGCCGATGCTAATTCCGCTCGTGATGAATTACGTTACGCCCAATCGATTGCTGCGGCTGCCGGTCTTACCGTGAATGGCTCAGCTCTTGATAATGCCTACTATGGCGGCGGTGACGGAGTAGCGCGTTTGTCGGCAGGTGGAGGGACGTTATCTCTGAGTGAACAAGGTTCTAGTAGTGGCGGTGGGGGCGGTACGATGAGCGGTACGATCCCTCCCATGGATGTGAAACAGGAGGCACAACTTGCCATACAGGCACGACATCGTTTCAATCCATTACGAGGGACACTGTCAGCCTTTCCCCTTGTCCTAACCACCACCGGTGGACATAGTAATACCGATCACGTAATACAACAGAATCCTGATGGGACCGTGGACCGACTCGCTGAGTACCGACGCATGATGAAACGCCGACGTCGACGAGAGAGCACCGAAGAACGTGGCTCCGATCGATGGGATTTGCCGCGTATCCCCGGTGGACGACGACGTCGGATACGTCGTGATGCTGATGCAGCCGGTGCCCCGCCAGAACCACCGTTAACGGGATATGTTATATATGTATCACAAATGACAACGAAGTTACGGCATGATAATCCAGATAGACATCATGATCAGATTTCGGCCATACGACGTATCTCGAACATGTGGAATAAATTGGTACCGGCCGATAAGGCTCATTATTCCACCATGGCACGTGAGGCACGTGCCGAGTATGATGAAAGGTTAATGGAATACCGAGCCACGGGATTATGGAGTCCCTACACTGCATTTGAGCGATTAACGACCAATAAGAATGGTGTATCATTTGAAGGATGTAGAGAGCGTACTACGGGCAGTAATGGACCATGGGTACGTATGCCATATGAGAAGAAGAATGAATTAGAAAAAGAGATTGGTACATATGAACAAGTGATTTTCCCACCACGGCCGGCGGGATTGGAGGGTGATCGGGAGGAGGTCATGGCCGAGAGGAAACGACGACGGAGAGAACAGATACAAAAAGAATGTGAAAAGTTTAATACGCCTATTCTAAGTTAGAATTACTAGAAGAGTGCGAGCAGAAATATAAAACCTAATCATTATGATTACAAATTATTTGTCGTCAATGCTATCATCAATCCAAACATTTAACATATCATCGGTAGCTGGCTCGTCAACAAATTGAACAAGATGCTCCAACAGATTATTCCTCAACAGTTCCTTTTCCTTCTTCCTTCGTGCAGCAAAGTCGATTATTTTACCACTACTGTCTACGTAGGGTCTTTTGAATATAGTCGATGCCTGCTTTGCAAACAGTTCTAAGGCATAGTAGTATAACATCATATCATAGCATTCTCTATCGGCAATGAGATTCCATTCCTCGCTCCCTCGTATTATAGTACTAGTACTAATTGTCCCTTCTAATTTCTTTATATATCGTTGCACACACTCTTTACTAGGATTTTCTAATTGGTAGTACATTTCCAATCGTTTTATTGTATCTTCGACGTGTTCTGTAATGCCAATTAAGAACTTTCGTGCAAGTATCCCTTTGGCAATTGCAAGATGCTCCTCCGTCAGTGTCCCTAACTTGTCATTTGTTAGAGATCGTACGACCCAATTGTCAATATGACGTGTACTTTGTAAATACTCCATGATACTAAGCCCTGCCGATTCATCATCATCTTTCCGAGATAGATACAAATTCTCCACTCGATGCACTGGATGGTTGAGTATTGTGAATGCTCGTCCTCTATGTTGGTGATTGAATAGCATAATACCCTCTAAGAAGTAACTAGTTGCAATAACGTCGATAAGACCCGTGCCAAGAACATCATTTGCACGTGCAGCGGCAAGACCGGCTCGAGTTTGAGTATCAATATTAAGCACACCACCAATATATTCCAGTGATTCAGGATCCTGTACTTTATCTGTCCTCCGTAGATTGAAGCATCGAGTAAGGATTGATTTCATCTTGCCTCCATTGGCCTTGGGTACAATGAAATAGAATATTGATTCTTGTTGTTCAGCATCATTCCGTAGATCTCGTGAGTCTATTAGCCAACTCAATGGATTATGAGCATGTCCATCCGGAATCGTATGCAAATGTTCACCCGTTACGCCGTCGATTGTGACAAAGTATGGTTCGTATACATTCGCAATTGGATGAGCTCCACTATTTAACAGAAATTGCTGTCGATAATGACGCTGCTGCCGCTGAATCCTTTTGAGTGACTTGAGTGACCGATGATGTTCATCCTCCTGGTGTTGTGACGATGTCGAAGAACGAACTCGTCGATCAACTAAGGATGCGGAGAAAAATAGTACGACGACGATCCAAATAGCGGCAATTCTTAGAGATCTCCTCAAATGATAATAGCCTCTCCCTGTTGAGTCGCCCATAATATAGCAGTAATAGTCGCCACGAACGCCTTTGGTGGGGAGGTCTCCTGAAAAAATTGTGACCACGCGGAAAAAAATGGCCATATTGAAGGCAGTGGAACTTTATATGCTAAGGCAGCAGAGCTTGGTTATAGTATGGCGCATCAAATTATGGGTGACTATTGTGGTGAAGGGGAACATATGAAGAATGCCAAGTTCCACTACGAGGCTGCGGCTAAGGCAGGACAAGAATCGGCACAGTTCAATTGGAAACATGGAACGAGCTTTGAAGCATTGGACAATTTCTGCATCGGCCGGGGATTATAAAGCCATGCATTGCTTGGGAAAAAACTTCGAACGCGGTTTAGTTAGTAGAGAATCAATGGACTCAACATTGACAGCTTACAACAATTCTTGTGCCGAGATAAGAAGTGAAGCAAGAGACGCTGCCATCTGCAAAGTCGTGGCCAATAATTAGTTTGATATAAACTCTTATGGGTAGTTTTTTCTATACAGCACCTCTTTGTTATTCATTCAATGTTGCGTGTTGTAGCACAAAAGGATATGATAGTAATTCTTGAAGCATTTCAACTGACAGTAACAACATTACACTTAAACTTAGGCTTCGTTCTGGAAAGAGAGAGTGACAGCTAAGATTCCCCCCCCCCGTTGCTTCTGTTCAAATACAAATACATGTGTCACTCTAAAAGTGGCCAACAAAGTGTACCTCCCAACCAGACCCTTATTCATTGTTTTTATTTACTCCTTCCACATTCTTCGCGTCATTGTAATATGATGCACTCAATCTCTCTCTCTCTCTCTACTCTCAATGAGGTTTGGGTTTATGTCCATCAACATAAAAGTTCCTCGTGGCTTTTGGCAACGCAAATACACTCCCATCCATACTATCCGTAACAATGATTTGACATCCCAATCGGCTAGTATGTGACAACCCGAATGCCATATCTAACATGTCCTCTTCATCTTCTTTCAATGACTTATCCTCCATACTATCTAATATGTCATCATATAGCTTTTGTTCAAGTATGACATGACATGTGGAACAAGCGCATACACCCTCACATGCACCTTCCATTTCTATACCCGTGCGATGTGCTGCCTGTAATAGCGATTCGCCAACCCGTGCCTTAATTTGTGTTTGGGAGTCGTCTGCGTTGATGAATGTGACATTGACCGTGGGTGCATTCGGTCCTGGACCATCTCCATGCCATCGTATTATTGTTGTTGAATGACGTCCTCCGATAGTGGCGTTGTGGCGTACTCGGTTAAGACTGACGTGAGTATGATGTGATGATAACGATGGGATCATTGCGCGACTGCTGCCCGAGCAGAAGCCACGACGATCGCACAAGAATAATACTTTTGGAGTTGGAAGACTACGTCGAGACTTGGACAGCAGGAGGAGGTGGTTGCTTCTTCTGCAGGATGACGGCGCTGCTGTCATCGCCCGATTGTACAACATGATGATGATACGACGAACGGGAGCTCCGTCGTCAGGTTTCAGTGCAAAAAACTGAGTAAACAGGCTCATTTACTCATTTTGCCGTGTCTAATGCAAATGGCTTCATCGAATGGCAGCCTCATAGGTGGTAGCGTAGCGGGCACGACGAGGAGGGCACCACGGAACTCCTCATCCTCCTCTCAATGCAGTAGTATTCTGCGCCTACTGCCCCATCTATTCGCATTGCTCCTAGGATCAACGATTTCATTCTACGGTGGAGTGTTAACGGGGATGCACATGACCTGTGACAGTAAGAAGACAGCAGGAGACGGTAACAATGACGAATTTAATCGTCATGTATCTGTGGAGGTAGAACGTCGACTTAACCAGGAGCTCAATCGTCGACAACGGCTAGGTGCAGCGGCGGCATTGGAAGAGGCACTTGATGAGGCCAAGTATGGTGAGGACGGCAACATCGAGGATGGAAATGGAAATGACGTGGATAGTAGAACAGAAGATGGCAATAGTAATAATAAGCAAAGGGATGAGACAGGCAGCAATAAAGAAGACAAGGAATCAAGACGACGATTCCCCTCGACTGTATCCAAATTTGCAACAGGAATTGCACTGGTTGGGAAGAATGACTTTCTTGAGCTATTCGACTATGGTATACCCAAACCACCATCAAAACGAATAGATGAGAGTGATCCTGGGAAGGATCATGTACTATTACTCTACGGTCACACGAAAGCATTGCCAAATGTTAATGCAGATCGGGTAGTCTATCATTCTGACGGTGAAGGAGGAGGAGAAGACTCTTCCACGACACAGCCACCGCAAATGTCGGCAGCAGATGCCACTATAAATTGCAATGGATTGAATGTGATATTTACTGAAACGCATGATTCGGAATTGCATCAATGTACAGCTATTGTGGGGAATTATGAAAGCTATCACATTCAGCGATGGTTACGTATGAACCCCGTGACGTATAGCAAATTAGACCCAAGTTATCCATTAACACCCGTTGGACGGGGTCTACAAACGAACGGGCAGGATAAATTCGCAGCACCGGAGGATAAATTTACATTGCAGAATCAGGCAATGCTTAAGACATACTTTGATAGACTACAGGACACACTTAAAAAGTTAGAACCCATGGCTAAATCATGTGCTGGAAATGATAATACTGTTATTGTAATGGTATGTAATACAGGACAAAGTGATTTACTAATCAACTTTATTTGCTCCGCAAGAGCACGTGGCTTTGGTGATGTTGTGAATTCGAAAGTATTAGTATTTGCCACCGATGAGGGTGTGTTACAAATTGCACAGGGGCTTGGTTTGAATGTATTCTACGACGAAGAGATATTCAAGGACATGCCAGAACACGAGGCACAAATTTATGGTGATCGAACATTTACACAAATGATGTATGCCAAGGTTGTGACAGTGCAATTGATTAATAGAATGGGATATGATGTTCTATTCCAGGATGTTGATTTAGTTTGGTATCAAAATCCATTGACATATTTCCATGACAAATCAAATCCCAATTATTCATTTGATATTCTATTTCAGGACGATGGTGCACGTACGACACGATATGCACCATACAGTGCTAATACAGGTGAGTAAATGTAGGGCCAACATATTAGTGCACCATGTTCATGTCATCTCATTGTTACAAGTTGACAATACAGGCTTTTATTATGTGCGCAATAATGATAAGACAAAGTTCCTGTTCCGCTCTCTACTTTACCTGGGTGATATGGTGCTGTCTATGACGAGTCATCAACAAGCAATGGGTGCGTTACTTGACGAACATAGCAGTTTGACTGGTTTAAGAGTCAAAACTTTATCAGCGTACGATTTCCCTGGTGGTTATCATTATCACAGAAAAAAAGAGATACCCGTAATGAAGGATATAGTGCAAGGAAAATATCATCCATACGTTTTCCATATGAGTTGGACGACGAATAAGCATAATAAGATACTCTTTCTACAGCAAATGGGTCTATGGTATACCGACAGCAAATGTGAAAATGGTGGTGGCCTGAATGTACTAGCGGCAAAGTCGAGTGTTATGAATTCGTGCTGCTCGGCGAAGCCATTAATTTCATGTCACTACAAAGATAAACCGTCAGTCGAAGAATGTAAATACTCTGATATTCCTTCGATTGACGCCGGCAAAAAGGGAGCTTCATTTTGGTAACATACCGATTATTGAGCTAACGGATGCATCGGAATACAGCGTTAAAACTCATGTTGACTTATAAGATGTTGGATTTTTCGTCTGGCTATTTGATGCGATGCATTTCCGACAAACTTCAACGAATCCATCCGTGAACTTTAATGAATTACTTTCAGACTCTACTGTAATAACTTTTCGTTCAATCAGACGTTTAAGAATATCGTCCTCCTTAAGTGTGCTCCAGTCTGGAATTTTCGCACTTGACAGCTTCCGCCGTACCTCCATAAGACTCTCTCGAGTTTTCCTTGATGCATCGTATGCTTGCCAAGCTAATTCCTTCTCGAGCTGACCAACTAATCGTCCACGTTCAAATGCCGTACCCTCTCGCAAATCAAATGCATTACGGATAATATTATCCGATACAGCTCTTTTCAGATCAACGAGTGCATCAGACAGAGTGGAATGAGTCTGAGATCCCCATGTACGAGGGTCGTTAAGAACATACAGAGGTATCCCTGCCTCTCGACAGATCTTGGTAAGATAACGGAGTGAGCCAGGTACTCGCTGCATAGCTGATCCATCACAAATGACAGCATGGGGTTTATTCGATGCTCTGTTGGGCTTAACCCTTGGAGTGGATTTCCAATAGTGTGCGTTACCGTCAACATTGCTACCATATAACTTACTCTCGCCTTCGCCATCTACACCGTCCCAGCTACCTATGGCCCGACCACCACCCCACGGCCACCAAAGCCAGCTCAACCAGCCACCCAAACTTAGCCATCCATTCCTATTCGAAACAGGGATAGACTGACAATATATCTGTCCATACATTGATTGAGAGAATGCGCTGGCCCGCTGCATTGGTGATCCAAAAGGGACTAGGCCATTAATACGTAAGTGCATTTCCTCCAACCATGCATATTGATTGTTGGGATGTGAACGTTCGTAATCAGGGTCGTCTATTTCCTCTTCTTCAAATTCACTTCGAAACTTAGGAGGAATTGACGCCAAAGTTGTTCTCTCATCCACTACCTGTACCTCATCCGCATCAGCAATGGCTTCATCGACTATTTCTAACTTGGAGGTATCCCCAACTTTCTTCCATCTTTTGCTCGTTGTGGTATATATCCTACGAATGTTGTTCGGGTTGAGATTCGTCACAGATGTTTCCAGTATCTCAACGCCTATTTTCGGTTCTCCCATATATTTAGAATTGGCATCCAGCATTCCCCTTTCGGTCGTTTTTGACATCTGCCGTTTGTAGTGCGGATCATAACAATAGTACAGTTCCCTTGCGAGGCTCTTTTGTACTATCGGATTTTTTGATGCCCTCTTTCCGGCTCGTTCTGTCGACTTGGGCGGTGCCACCCCATCCAAATACTCCACTAATCGTTTCGTACCGTCTGCACTGTCGAAGATTTCGTGAGGTAATTGGCAAATGCCGGGATGCTCAAATGCATCACGTTTGAACTCGGGAACATCGACCGTCAGTAGACGCAGCCTCAACGGCACGCCCCTGGTCCGCGGATTATCATCTTCGTCGACGTCGGTAACGTCATCGATGATATTATCTACATCATTACGAACACGATATTTCTTCGCCTGGAACATGAGCGCCATCGTTTCTGGGTGATGATTTAGATATCCCCGCCCAGCAATACCGTCCATTAAATATATGTCTAATTTCTCTTTGCGTTTCTCCTCGGCTTGCGCCAAAGACACTCCTTTGTCAGCGGTGATCAACGCCACACTTGCGCCGGCGACAATTGAGGCTGGAACAACGCACCATGGTGTAGAGAACGACTTGCCGTTCGATCTACGAGCATGGGATAGAGCGCGACCGGACATACGAAACGATACAGAATACATAATCTTCATCCCCACCCCGCCTAAAAAACTTTTCTCTAGATGGGATGGATGGAGATGGATTGGTGGCCACCCCGACTTGTGTTGACTACTTTCTTTGGCAGGAGGAAGCGAGCTTTGCTATTATCAATGTGGATGGGGGCCTGCAGTCTGTGTTGACACCCCTCCAAATGGAACCGAAGAGAGTAACTTACGATTATGGAAATCTCAATAAAGTGACTTACATATTCGAGAAGGAAATGGAGGGATTGGAAACGTCCATGAATGGGGATTCTTCAATGACACATACAATGGTTCGGATTTGGAGGTGATCAGTGAAAGGAATTCTGCAATGCCACGGTGAAGCTTTGTAAGACGTGCAACTCTTGCGACAACGGATCGATCGAGGCGGACTGTACTAATCTAGAACTAAGAAGGAAGGTCGAGTGTGGAGAAATCATGAAAGATGTGATTCCCTCCCTTTCTTCCCATTCGAGCTTACAAAGATGAAGGTATCTGCGTCATCACTGGGGCACTAACTTCGTCCTCTACGACCAACACTCCTGGGGCACTGGCTGTGTCATTTCTTGCCACTATTATGACCTTGGACGTGGTTGGACAAATGGTGTAAGGAAACCTGTGAATATTTGGACAGGAATTGTTAAGGTCGTTATTAGGAGTATTAGGAATATTTAAATAATTAGGAGCTGTTGAAACGTTTATTGCTATACGATAATTAATAGTAGACATCGGGGATGTGTTGAAATTCTTGTCTCTTTCTATCAGCCACAATAATCATGATAAAAGTTCTTTGCATGGCATTATTTTAATGATCTAATGAGCCCGTGCCATCACACCTAAGAAACAAAAACGACATCATAAACTACTCTTCCTGAATGGTGACAAAGTCTTCATCCTCATCAGAAATGCAGATGTCGGAGTACTTGGGCTTATCACAAACGTTGTATGCCATCACACCTAAGAAAACGTCATCCAAAGATTTGACACAGTTGAAACCATTGCTCGTGCATGTGGCCCTGTTCGCCTCACACTTATTGTAACCACCGCAGCACTTTTGGTTCATGCACATGCAAAGCTCCTTCACCTCCGTGTACTTCGTAGGATTTGTTGCCCACTCAGCCTGGGCGTCCAAACCGCACATGCCACTCTTTTTGTGCTTTGGTTGCTGACCATCGGCAACCTCAGCATACACTGAGTCGATGTCTGTCATGAAACTATCCACGACTGTCGCATCGTTCTCTTTCTCGACGATAGGAGGCACGACTACCTTCATGCATCCCTTGTGGGTACCAATATTTGTCGGGGTACCGTCATTGAATTGCCTCAATGTTGGTTTGTCGCAACAATATACAACGGCAGCAACACCCGGAGAAGACGGACACATGTATCCGTCATCTCCGAACGCACCACAGCAGGCTGAAAGGCGTTGTGCCTTCGTGCCACTCTCTTGCTTGGCCATGCATTTCAATGGTCCATCTGGCGCATTACACATCAATTGATATTTTTGTGTCTGCGATTGGAGGCATGGCCGACAAGGAGTAAAAATTGTGAGATTTTGCGAGGTTACGCAGCCGTAAAGTATTATGACGAAATCAATAACAACTTACCAATCCTCCGCGAAGGAGTTGAGATGACTGTTCATCTTGGGCAGAGCCGAAGCCGGTGACCAAGGCAAAGAAGGTAAGCATCGTGATAGCGATATTCATTTTGATGTTGATATAATTGATGCAATATTGGGGTACGATGATGTTGGTTTAATAATTATGCGCGATCGTGACATGCACCAATGCGTTTTTGACACGAATCTTTTTCTTCACTGATCTTGGTTGGGTGCCGCCAAATTCATCGTGACACACAGCCCAAACGAACGGGTACCGTAGAAATGGGTATACTGATTCCTACGTATGCCAGAACGCCCCCAAAAGCCTCCGAGATGGCGCCGATGCCGTCGCGAATAATCCCAGTGGCGTGGCTGCCGTGTTGATGGCTGTGGACGCCGGATCACCAGCGGAGG
>Ga0247831_1003368_pt1 | contig 23490 bp, 26 predicted proteins | sample LaCruzMarch2015__9_FD_192406 | JGI IMG/M metagenome (GOLD analysis project Ga0247831, IMG submission 192406) | Freshwater microbial communities from meromictic Lake La Cruz, Castile-La Mancha, Spain - LaCruzMarch2015_1m | ecosystem: Environmental > Aquatic > Freshwater > Lake | place: Spain...
TTTCGAAGATGCCGTTGACCACCCACATGATCCATTCGGCCATGCCGTTGATGCGAATCACCAGGCCCAGCGCCAGCGCAATGTCGCCAGTGCTGATCAGTTGCTGATCCCACAGCCACAGTGCCAGCGCGCCGGTGCCGACGATCAGCATGCCGTTAATGCAGGTGATCAGGACATCCAGGGTGGTGATGATGCGCGACTGCAAGCGAACCTTGCCGAGCAGTTCTTGTATGGCTTCGCGGGCGTAATGTTCCTCGACCTGGGTGTGGGCGAACAGCTTGAGCGTGGTGATGTTGCTGTAGCCGTCGACCACCCGGCCCATGACTTTCGAGCGCGCCGCCGAGGCCGCCGCTGAGCGTTCCTTGATACGCGGCACGAAGTACCAGAGCGCTGCGCAGTAGCCGACTATCCACAGCAGCAATGGCGCAATCAGGCGCAGGTCGGCGGCGGCAAACAGATACAGCGCGCTGGCGGCATACACCAGCACATGCCAGAGCGCGTCGACTACTTGCATCGCCGAGTCGCGCAGCGAAGGGCCGGTCTGCATGATGCGTTGGGCGATGCGCCCGGCGAAATCGTTCTGGAAGAAGCTCAGGCTCTGTTTGAGCACATAACGGTGGTTCTGCCAGCGGATCAGGTTGGTCAGGCCGGGGTTGATGGTCTGATGGGTCAACAGGTTGTGCAGGCCGAAGACCAGCGGGCGGATGACCAGCGCCACCAGCAACATCCACAGCAGCGTGTGCTGATGCTGTTCGAAAAACTCGCCACTTGAGGTGGTCTGCGTCATATCGATCAGCTGACCGAGGAAGCTGAACAGCGCCACTTCGATCAAAGCCGCGACGAAACCGACCACTAGCACAGCGATCATCAGCGGCCAGACCTGGCGCAAATAGTAGGCGTAGAACGCCAGCATGCCGGCCGGCGGCTCGATATCGGGGCTGGCTTTGAAAACGTCGATCAGGTGTTCGAAGCGGCGGAACAGCATGTCAGGCATCCTGCCTAGATCAGGGAATAGCGCCCGATTCTAACGAGTTTGCCGAGGAGGGTGTTGCGCAGAAAAAAGAGGGTTAAAGCGCGCGGGGTGAGCAGGCTCACCCCGCGTGGTGCTATCAGAGACGCTTGGCTTCGGTAATCAGCACCGGCTCACGCGGGACGTTCTGGTGACCGCCACGGTTGCCGGTCGGCACCTGGGCGATCTTGTCGACCACGTCCATGCCCTTCACCACCTTGCCGAACACCGCGTAACCGAAGTCGCGCGAGCCGTGGTCGAGGAAGGCGTTGTCCTTGTGGTTGATAAAGAACTGGCTGGTGGCGGAGTCGCGTACCTGGGTACGGGCCATGGCCAGGGTGCCGCGCACGTTGTGCAGGCCGTTGTCGGCTTCGTTCTTGATCGGCGCCTGGGTGTCTTTCTGCTGCATGTCGGCATCGAAGCCGCCGCCTTGCACCATAAAGCCCGGAATCACCCGGTGGAACTGGGTGCCGGCGTAATAGCCGCTGTCGACGTAGCTGAGGAAGTTGGCGGTGCTGATCGGCGCCTTCTCGGCATTCAGCTCGATCTCGATGTCCCCAAGGCTGGTGGTCAGCAGCACTTTTGGATTTTCGGCGGCGAGCAAGCTGCCGGCAAACAGGATGGAGCAGGCGGCGAGGGTGAGGGTCTTGAACATGCGGGGTCGTCCTTATTGTGGCTTGGCAGTGGGGGCGGCCTGTTCGACTTCGGCAAGGAAGGCTAGCAGGCTGCTGTTGAATTGTTCGGGTTGGTCCAGCGGTGTGGCGTGACGCGAGTCTTCGATTACCAGCAGACGCGCATTGGGCATTTCGTCAACGTAGGCCTGCTTTTGCGCCACCGGGGTGTAATCGCGGTCGGCCGTAACCACCAGAGTCGGACAGCTGATCCGCGCCAGGCGTTCCCGCACGCCCCAGCCGATAATCGCATCCAGGCTGGCCAGGTAAGCACGCTTGTCGTTCTGCGGCCAGCGCACCAGGATTTTCTGCCGTAGCTCTTCCTGCTCGGGTTTGGGGAACAGCAGTTTGCCCAGGGCTTTGGCAATGGTATCGAGGCTGAGCAGGCGCGACAGGCTCCAGCGTTTGGCAATCTCGATATAGTCGCGCGGGCTTTTCGCCTTCACTTCCGGGCCGCTGTTGACGATGCACAGGCTCTTCAGCAATTCGGGGCGATCCACCCCCAGCTGGAAGCCGATCATGCCGCCCATGGAGATGCCCACCAGATGCACCTGCGGCAGTTGCAGGTGCTCGATCAGCGCCGCCACATCCTCGGCGAAACCCTGGATGCTGTAGCGCTCGCGGGGTTTGTCCGAGCGGCCATGGCCGCGCACATCGAGGGCGATAACCCGGTAGTGACGAGCCAGCTCGGGAATCTGGTATTCCCAGTCGCGGGTGCTCGAACCGAGGCCGTGGACCAACAGCACGGGCGCGCCGTGGCCGTATTCCTCGTAGTGCAGCTGGCAGTCGTCGTTATCGAAAAATGACATCTACTGGACTCCTTATCAGGCCGAGGGCAGGGGCGCAGCAAAGGCTGCATTCAAAGGCGCTGCATCGAAGCGCTGGATCAGCTCGACGAGAATCTGCGTGGCCGGGCCCAGGGGCTTGTCCTTGTTTGAATAGAGGAAGAACAGCGGATTACGGCTGCCGCCCTGATCCAGCGGCAAGGGTTTGAGCAGGCCGTCCTTGAGTTCGCGCTCAATCATATGGCGCGGCAACCAGGCAAAGCCCAGGCCGTTGCTGACAAAGGTGGCAGCGGTGGCCAGGCTGCCGACCGTCCAGCGCTGTTCGGCGCCGAGCCAGCCAACGTCGCGCGGTTGCTGGCGCCCGGAATCGCGGATCACCACCTGCATCTGGGCTTCCAGATCCTGGAAGGTTACGACCCGCTGCAGGCGGTGCAGCGGGTGATCGGGGTGAGCCACGGCGACAAATTCCACGGTACTCATTTCCGCACCGAGAAAACCGGGGATATTCAGCGCGCTGATGGCCAGGTCGGCCATGCCGTCCTTGAGCACTTCTTCCACGCCAGACAACACTTCCTCGCGCAGGCGCACCCGGCAGCCACGGCTTTGCGGCATAAAGGCGGTCAGCGCGCGTACCAGGCGGGCGTTGGGGTAGGCGGCATCGACCACCAGGCGCACTTCGGCTTCCCAGCCCTGCTCCATATGATGGGCAAGGTCTTCCAGCTGGCTGGCCTGTTTGACCAGCTGCCGCGAGCGGCGCAGCAGCACGTCACCGGCTTCGGTGAGCACCGCTTTACGCCCATCGATACGCAGCAGCGGTACGCCCAGTTGCTCCTGCATACGCGCCACGGTGTAGCTGACCGAGGATTGCGAGCGGTGCAGCACCTCGGCGGCCTGAGCAAAGCCGCCATGGTCGACCACTGCCTGCAGGGTGCGCCATTGGTCGAGGGTTACGCGGGGGGCTTTCATAATCGATTCCCGTACTTAGGGTGCAAATACCCACTCAATCAACCTAAACTGGCCGTCTTTTGCCGGAGACTGCCCTGATGAAAAAGCTCTGTTGTGCACTGCTGGCCTGCCTGCCGCTGACTGTAATGGCCTACCCGATCGAGGTGGAGAAACAGCTCAATGGCGCTGAAGTCTCGGCTACCACCCAGGAAATTGACCACAATATGGGCGGTTTGCAGCTGTACAACTATGGCCGCAGCGATGCCAAGTGCACGGCGGTATTTCGCAACGGCCCGGAAGCGCCGCGCACCCGCAAGGTCGTCCTGCCCGCTGGTGACAGCAACAGCCTGGCGGTGAAGTTCAGCCGCAGCATTATCAAGCTGCGGGTCAAACTGACCTGCGAAATCAGCTAATCAGTACTTTGGCACACAACCCAGAGACTAAGCGCGGGTTGGCTATAAATCAAATTATTAGATTGTTTGGCGCAGTTATTTGCGCTTTTTAATCGGATTGTGTGCTCCTATTCTTTGCCCATCGACGTTCAACAACCCTTCGATGGAGCAAACAACATGGCAAACGTCCTGGTAATTGAAAGCAGCGCTCGTCAGCAAGGTTCGGTTTCGCGTCAGCTGACAGCACAATTTATTGCCAACTGGTCGGCTGCCAACCCGGCCGATCAGATCAAGGTGCGTGACCTTGCGGTTGATCAGGTGCCGCACCTGGACGCCAACCTGCTGGGTGGCTGGATGACCCCGGCTGGGCAGCAAAGCGAGGCCGAGCAGGCTGCGCTGGCGCTGTCCAACCTGCTCACCGACGAGCTGCTGGCCGCCGATGTGCTGGTGCTGGCTGCGCCCATGTACAACTTCGCTATCCCCAGCACCTTGAAGGCTTGGCTCGACCACGTTTTGCGCGCCGGGGTGACCTTCAAGTACACCGAAACTGGCCCGCAAGGCCTGCTCAGCGGCAAGCGCGCCTTTGTCCTGACCGCGCGCGGCGGCATTTACGCCGGCGGTACGCAGGATCATCAGGAACCCTACCTGCGTCAGGCGCTGGCCTTTGTCGGTATCCACGATGTCAGCTTTATCCATGCCGAAGGCCTCAACCTGGGCGGCGACTTTATGGAAAAGGGTCTGAACCAGGCCAAGGCACAACTGGCCCAGGCCATCTGATTTTCCGCTGCACACTGCTCTCCTGGCGTCCGGCGCTCCTGGGCGTCTCTGCCCGCTCTGCTGATTCAGCGCGGGCTTTTTTATGCGCTGCATTTTTGCGCTGTACGGCTGTTTAAGTGCCTGGCTGTGTCGCTTTGCGGCTGTGGTCTTAACTACAAGCCAGGCAAGATGTCGGGGTTGGATTGAGCAGGGTGATGTGATGCAGCTGTCTGGGCGCGGTGTGGCGCTGTCGATTATTGCCTCGGTGTTGTTTGCCGTGGTGCCCGGCTATGTGCGGCTGTTGGCGCCGCTGGATGGCTTGCAGGTGTTTGCCCAGCGGGTGCTCTGGTCGATACCGGCGGTATTGCTGCTGATTACCCTGTCGCGGCAATGGCCGATGCTGCTCATTGCCTGCGGCCGCGTGCGCCGCGAGCCGTTACTGCTTGGCAGCTTGCCGCTGGCGGCGCTGCTGATGGGTATTCAGTGGGCGCTGTTTGTCTGGGCGCCGCTGGCCGGGCGCATGCTGGAAGTGTCGCTGGGCTACTTCCTGCTGCCATTGGCCATGGTGCTGGCCGGGCGGGTGTTCTATGGCGAGCGGCTGCGGCCGTTGCAGCGTTTGGCAGTATTCTGCGCCTTGCTTGGCGTGGCCCATGAACTGTGGCTGACCCAGGCGTTCTCCTGGGTGGTGATGGTCACGGTGCTGGGGTATCCGCCGTATTTCATGCTGCGCCGCTGGATGCGTCTGGACGCCTTGTCCGGTTTTGCCTTCGAGATGCTGTTTATGGCGCCGGTGGCGATCTGGCTGGTGCTGCAATGGAGTCCGCCGCAGCTGTTCAGTCAGGCGCCGCAGCTGTGGTGGCTGCTGCCGGGGCTGGCAATCCTCAGTTCTCTGGCGTTTGCCGCGATGATGGCTGCCAGTCGCCTGCTGCCAATGGGTTTGTTCGGCATTCTCAGTTATGTCGAGCCGGTGCTGCTTTTTCTGGTAGCGCTGCTGTTTCTTGGCGAGCAATTCAACAGCGCGCAATGGCTGACCTATCTGCCGATCTGGCTGGCGGTGCTGCTGGTCGGCTGGGACAGCGCGCGGTTATTGATCAAGCAGGCGCGGCAGGCTTTATAGAACGACATCCGCCGGGTTTTCCGGCAGCACCTGATAATGCAGCTGCACCACGCCGCTGCTGAAACTGCGCTGTTCGTGCAGTCTCAGGCTGCGTTCCAGACCGCTGGCGAACATTGGAATGCCGGCGCCCAGCAGATAAGGCACCAGGCTCACCACCAGCTCGTCGAGCAGTCCGGCGGCGAAACAGTTGCCGGCCAGCGAACCGCCGCCGACCAGCCAGATACGCTCATAGCCTTGTTCGGCCAGCTGCGCCAGGGCTTCGCTCGGCGTGCAATGGCGCATGCTCACGCCCTCGGGCAATTGTTCATGCGGGTAGCGGGTCAGTACCCGGCAGGGCTTGCCGAGGTAGGGCCAGTCGCCCTCGAAATCCATCAGGGTATCGAAGGTCATGCGGCCCATCAGCAGAGCGTCTATGCCGTCATAAAAGGCGTGGTAACCCTGGTCGTCGCCAGCAGCCTGGATGGTTTCCAGCCAATCGACCCGGCCATCCGGGCGAGCGATATAGCCGTCCAGGCTGGCGGCTACGTAGTAGATCAGGGTGGGTTTCATGCTAAGCCCCCAAACACAGGCGAAGGGCCCGGCTGAAGCCCCTGATCAGTGGAGTGGCAATAGGGGGCAAAGTTTCCTGGCGATCTTCAATCCAGCACGTTCTGCAAGATTTCGTAGATCAGCCCTGTAGCCAGGGCCACCAGCACCACGTCGGTGCCAGCCTGCCGCCACTCGTAGCCCTCGTAGTGCGGCAGTTGGCCGAGCAGGCGATTGTCGAAACGCTTGGCGATGCCCGGCGGCAGGGGCTTGCCGCGCGCCAGATTCTTGCGAATACCCGGTGGCAGAGACTGGGTTGGGCCGATCAGGTCGCGGTTATCGCCAAGGATGATGCGCACCTGGCCAATGTCGATGCTCGGGCCCCTGATGTCGACGCGCGCATCGCTGTCGTCGCCATGTTTGTGGGCTTTGTCATGTTTGGGCGCGGCGTCGGCGTTAGCGAGTGCTAGCACCAGGCCAAGACCGGTTAATAACAGGGGCAGCGAGCGGGACATGGCAGAACTCCGTAGCGAGGTATGAACTTTGGAGGTCGGCCTGATGCTAAGGTTCCTCAGGCCGTCTTCGCCGTGGTGGCGGTCATGATGCGCAGTATGGCATTGAGCAGCATGCCGTAGAGCGGTACGAACAGCAGCAGGCTGACCACCAGTTTGACCCCGTAATCCACTGTGGCGATTTCCACCCAGTGCTCGGCCATAAACGGGTTGCTGCTGTTCCAGAATGCCACCGAGAAGAACGCGTAGGTGTCCAGCAGGTTGCCCAGGACGGTCGAGACTGTCGGCGCTACCCACCACAGCGACAGCTGGCGCAGGCGGTCGAATACCTGAATATCGAGGAACTGTCCCAGCACGTAGGCGAGGAAGCTGGCGATGGAAATGCGCAGCACGAACTCGTTGAACGCAAGCAAGGCGCCGAAGCCGCGAAAGCTGGCTTCCTGAAACAGCACCGAGACGATGTAGGAAATCAGCAGCGCCGGCAGCATCACCCGGGCAATCACCCGGCGCGCCGCCTGTTTGCCGAGCAGGCGTACGGTCAGATCGGTGGCCAGGAAGATAAACGGGAAGCTGAACGCGCCCCAGGTGGTGTGCCAGCCAAACAGAGTGATGGGCAGCTGCACCAGGTAGTTGCTGGCGATGATGATCAGGATATGAAACAGCACCAGTGCGATAAGTGCATTACGCAGGCGCTGAGGGGCGGTAATTAGCATGACGAAACCTTTTTGCTGAATGGGGTTAGGGAACCCATGCCACCCGGAATTGAATGGCGGCGCGCATTCTACCGGCGCGATGCCGTAGATGCGTAGTGGTCTGACGGGAGGCGTCGATCTGCGTTGTTTCTACCTCCTGCCGTACGGTTGCCAACCAGGCTACAGACGCCGTTGGCCAGGCCGTTCGGGCTTTTAGCCGGCAGAACCGGTAATCTATGCCGCTGTATTGCTGATTTTTTGTCGAGGTATACCCGTGTTTTCCCAATTCGCCCTGCATGAACGCCTGCTCAAAGCCGTGGCCGAGCTTAATTTTGTCGAGCCCACCCCGGTGCAGTTGGCGGCCATTCCGCTGGCGCTGCAAGGAAAAGACTTGCGGGTTACCGCGCAAACCGGCAGCGGCAAAACCGCAGCCTTTGTGCTGCCCATGCTCAATCGCCTGCTCGGCGATGGTGCTTCCCAGCCGCGCATGAGCGTGCGCGCGATGATCCTGCTGCCGACCCGCGAGCTGGCGCAGCAGACCCTCAAGGAAGTCGAGCGCTTCGCTCAGTTCACCTTCCTCAAGGGCGGGTTGATCACCGGTGGCGAAGACTTCAAGGTGCAGGCCGCCATGCTGCGCAAGGTCGACATCCTGATCGGCACGCCAGGCCGTCTGATCGAACACGCCAACGCCGGCAACCTGCTGCTCGATGAAGTCGAAGTGCTGGTGCTCGATGAAGCCGACCGCATGCTCGACATGGGCTTTGCCGAGGACGTACAGCGTTTGTCCGAGCTGTGTAATGCCGACCGCCAGACCCTGCTGTTCTCCGCGACCAGTGGCGGCGCAGTGCTGCGCGAAGTGGTCGGCAAGGTGTTGAAAGAGCCTGAGCATCTGCAGCTCAACCGCGTCAGTCAGCTCAATGAAGGTACCCGTCAGCAGATCATCACCGCTGACCATAACCACCACAAAGAGCGTCTGGTCGAGTGGTTGCTGAAAAACGAGACCTACGACAAGGCGATCATCTTCACCAATACCCGCGTCCAGGCTGACCGCCTGTATGGCAAGTTGGTTGCCCACGACTTCAAGACCTTTGTGTTGCACGGTGAGAAGGACCAGAAGGATCGCAAGCTGGCCATCGACCGCCTCAAGCAGGGCGCGGTGAAGATTCTTGTGGCCACCGATGTGGCCGCCCGCGGCCTGGATGTTGACGGCCTGGACCTGGTGATCAACTTCGATATGCCGCGTTCCGGCGACGAGTACGTGCACCGCATCGGCCGTACCGGTCGTGCTGGCGCCGAAGGTCTGGCGATCTCGCTGATCTGCCATAACGACTGGGCGCTGATGTCGAGCATCGAGCGCTACCTCAAGCAGCGCTTCGAACGCCGTAATATCAAGGACCTCAAGGGCATCTACCAAGGCCCGAAAAACCTCAAGGCGTCCGGCAAGGCGGTTGGCCCGAAGAAGAAAAAGGTCGACCCGAAAACGGGCAAGAAGCTCCCCACGAAAAAGCCTGCAGCCAAGGCGCCGAAGCGCAACACCATCAACCGGCCGAAACCCGATGCGCCAGTGCTGGTCAGCCAGGACGGTCTGGCCCCGCTGAAACGCCGCGCTCCAGCCGCCGAGTAAGCCAATGGCGTGGCGGATGGGCCTGTTCGCCGCGCTGGCTGTGGCCGCGCAGGCGCAGGGCGTGGTGCACAAATGTGTGCAGCCTGACGGTGTTGTGCTCTACACCGATCAGCCCTGCAGCATCGCGCACAGCAACCTGGCCTTGAGTGCCAGCGACTACGCCAGTTATCCGCCGTTGCTGCAGGGTGTTGCGCAGCTCTGGCACGAACGGGTTCAACCGTTGCTGGTCGGGATTGATGTTCTCTCTTTGCTAGCGCTGGTTTACGGGCTGATGAGCCTGGTCTGCTTTATCGCCTATTACCGCGACAAACAATTCGCCATCAAAGGCCAGCAGCGCACGCCCGAGGCGCGCCTGCATCTGTATGAGTTGTTGGGCGGCTGGCCCGGCGGCTTGCTGGCGCAGCGGCTGATTCGGCACAAGAACCGCAAGCTGAGTTATCAGTTGCTGTTCTGGTTGATCGTTCTGCTGCACCTGTCCCTGGCGGGGCTGGTGCTGTGGTTGATCAATACGCCAGCAGGCGGCTGAAGACGGCGGGCTTTCCGCCGTCTGCCGCTTGATCCTTACTTCGGTACGATCAAGATCTTGCCATCGCGCTCGCCACTGGCGGCGGCCGCCACGGCTTGCTTGATTTCGCTGACGTCATAGGTGGCAGCGACACGGGTGTGCAGTTTGCCGCTGGCAATCAACTGCACCAGTTCACCAAACACCTTCATCTGCTCGGCCTGGCTGGCGTTCTGGAACCACTTGGCCAGCCAGAAACCGCGCAGGCTGACATCACGAAACACGAACGAGGCGGGCGATACCTGGCACGGTTGGCGGCTCATCATGCCGTAGTTAACCAGTACGCCGCCGTCGCACAGGCTGGCAGCCAGGTGGTCGGTAGACTCGCCGCCTACGGCATCAATACCCAAACGCACGTTTGCACCGCCAGTAGCTGCGCGCACGCGCTTGGCCAAGTCAGGCCCATCAACCAGCACCACATCACCGCCTTCGGCCTCAACGCCGGCTACTGCCGACTCACGGCGTACCACGTTGATGGTTTTGAAGCCGCGCAGCTTGGCCAACTGGATCAGGTAGCTGCCGACGCCTGAGTTGGCAGCGTTCTGGATCACCCAATCGCCGGGCTTGAGGTCGACGAATTCACTGAGCATCAGGGATGCGGTCGGCGGGTTGACTGTGAGCATCGCCAGTTGTTGCGGGTCAGCTTCCGGCAGGGGAATAAGTTTATTGGCCGGTGCATTCAAATGGCTGACCCAGGTGCCGCAGCCAACCGGCAACAGCACCATCTGGCCGACCTTCAGGTTGCCGACCTCAGCGCCGAGCGCTTCCACTCGGCCAACCCCTTCGTTGCCGCCAATCGCTGGCAGCGGTGGCAACATGCCGTATTCGCCGGTCAGGGTAAGCACATCGGACGGGTTGATCGGCGCAGCCAGCACCTTGATGCGCACTTGGCCGACGCCAGGCTCCGCTAACTGCAGGGCAACGGCGGCGATTACTTCCTGAGGAGCGGGGCCGCGGGTTTGATACTCGGCTTTAAGCATGGGAATTCTCCGGTAGTGGCTGAACAAAGTGGCTGAAGTCTAGACCGGAGTGGCCAAGGTGCGACGAATCCTCCGTTATCGATGCGGGTGATTGGCTGCGGTGAGCAAACCGAGTGGCGGCTAGTTTGGGTCGTCTTGCATCTCATCGCCGGCTTCTTCCAGTTCCTTGATGCGCTGGTCGTAGCCTACGCAAGCGTTTTCCGGCTGGTCAGAGGAAGTATCGGGTGAGGTTTCCTTCAGTTCTGCGCGCAGCTGTTCCGCGCGGACAGGATCTTTTCCGGTGATCTGTGTGACTTTGGCTGCGAGTTGTCCGGATTTGGTGATCGCCTCTTCGGAACTGCAGGAGGCGTAGACCGTGCTCTGGGCAAATAGAGCGAAGGCAGCGCAAAGGCTCATTACGGTTTTACTGGGCAGAGTGATCTTCATGGCAATGTCCCCGCAGGCGTACAGGCTTGCGTGTTCGGTTGCGTGCGCTTGGCTGACGAAAGTTCAGGTCGAACCTAAGCGGGCCTGGGTGGGTCGGAAATTAGGAGGGCGACGTGCAATAACGTCTGAGAGCTAATTCCGAGTAATCAATCTCCGCGATAGGGCAATGCAGAGTCAGGTCATAGCCGGCTATGCTGGGCACTGGTTTAACTCGGGTATCGCCATGAAGTGGTTGTGGGTCTGTTGTGTGCTGTCGTGCAGCCTGAATGTCTCGGCGCAAGCCTTGCGTGTAGGCTTTGGTACGCACAAGCCGCCGTATATCTTCGAGAGTGAAGCCCGCGGCCTGGAGTACGACATCGTGATGACTGCCGCGCAGCGCGGCGGGTTGGAACCGGTGGCGTACTTCGCGCCGATGGAACGCTTGAATCTGATGCTGAGCAAAGGCCAGATTGATGTTATTGCCACTACCAACGAGCGCAACGGCGGTTCAATTTTCTATTCGGATGTCTATATCCGTTACCAGAACGTTGCGGTGGCCTTGCGTTCACGAAACCTGGATATCCAACGCATCAGTGACCTGGGCGGCTACTCGGTAAATGCCTTCCAGCGTGCGCGCTTTCTGCTTGGCAGTGAGTTTCAGGCCATGGCTGAAAACAACCCGCGCTATCGTGAGGAAGCCTTTCAGATTGCCCGCAATCGTATGCTCTACAGCGGTCGTGTGGATGTGGTGGTGTCGGATATGCGCATTCTGCGTTACTTCAATCGCGAGGTGTATACCCAGGTCGATGTGACACAGCCGCTGACCCTGTACCCGATTTTTTCGCCCACGGACTACAAGCTGGGCTGCCGCCAACAGGCCTATTGCGAGCGTTTCAATCAGGGTTTGGAGGCGATTCGGAACAGTGGCGAATACACGCTCATCGAGCGCCGCTACGCCATGCACTGACGTCAGTGCCTCAGCTGTTTATTGCGTGGGTGCGACCTCGTCGAGGCCCTCTTGCGCGGCCAGTAGTTCTTCTTCGCTCTGCAGCGGTGCGCTGCTGACGCTGAAGTCGACGATCTCGATAGCGCCCTGACCCTGGCCCAGCAGGTGGAAGGAGAACGCCTTGCGCGCTTGCGGGTTGTCGAAGGTGAAGCTGACTTCGACGGGCTTGTTACGGGTTAGCAGCGGCAGTTGCGGGATCGCCACATCGACATCGCGGTCGTATTCCTTGGTTTTCAATTGCAGCGTGGCGCCTTTTTTATCCATACGCAGGGCGCGGATTTTCAGGGTGACGGTGGTCTGGGTAGCTGCACCCAAGGTCAGGTACTGCGCGCCCACCAGGTTGTCTGCCCAGTCATCACGGACGCTGGGTTTGAGCTTGATTGGCTGCTGGTTGGCGAACTGATAGCTTTGCTTGATCTGACCGCCATTGCTCAGTGACTGGTCAAGCAGGGCCGCTTGCTGGCTGATCAGGCGTGCCGGTTTGCCGCTGAAGCGGCCCAGATAGCGTGCGCTGTCGGCAATAAAGCCGGTGCTAGCGTAGCGTCGGCAGACATTCTGGAAGTCGCATTCGGTCAGCGTGCCCTGGCCGTCATGCTGGCGCAGCAACCCGTTGGTGTAGGAAATGATCTGGCGGCCTGTGGCGTAATCGCGCAGCAATGAGCGTCCGGCGATATTGCTCGGGACCGGGAAGGCGAAGTAGTCGAGCACCGACGCTGTCAGATCGACATGGCCATACACGCCTTGCTTGATGGCGGGCAGTTGCGCCTGCTCGGGCGCCAACAGCAAGTTGAAGCCCCAGGCCGAAGCCAGACGGACGTTTTCCAGGCCGTGTGATTCGTCCGAGGTGACGATCACCAGGGTGTCTTTCATCACGCCCTGTTTTTCCAGCGCGTTGAGAAAGTCAGCAACTGCATCGTCCAGGTAGGCAATCGCCGCCAGCTTGGCGTTAGGGTGGCGGTCCAGGTAGTCCTGCGGGGCGGAGTAGGGCTGGTGAGTGCCCACGGTTAGCAGGGTCAACATCCAAGGCTGGCGCTTTTTGCGCAGCTGTTGCACGTAGCCCAGCGCGCCTTCGAAGTAGGCCCTGTCGTCCATGCCCCAGGGGAATTCGATATAGGGCTTGTTCTTGAACCAGTCGCGGCCCAGGGTCTTGTCGAAACCCATCTGCGGCATGATCTGGTCTTTTGCCATAAAGCGCAGCCCAGCCCCTTGCAGGAAGTGCGTGCTAAGGCCGCGTTCGCGCAGTTGTGCGGGCAGGCATTGTTCACTGCGCGTCGGGTTGTTGAGCAGTTCGACGCCTTTCGGGGTGCCGGAGTCGAGTTTGTTGTAATCGCCGCAGAGCATGGCGTAGAGACCGCGGATGGTCTGATGACCATGCAACACGTAGTCAGTGGTGAGCATGCCGCGCTCGGCCCACTGGCTCAGGCGCGGCATCGGGTCTTGCGCGTAGCTGCTGCCAATGGCCTGACGGCTGGCTTGCAGGTAGGCACCGGTTACGCCTTCCAGGGTGATGATCAGGACGTTGCGGGCGCTGCCGGCTTGCTTGAGCAGCGGCGTACCGTGCAGTTCCAGCTGATTCAGGCCGCTGATGTCGGGTGGGCTGCTCGGCTCATCACCCGCCAGCCAGTCGGCCAGGTATTGCTGGCTGCTATTGGTACTTTCCGCCAACAGCTTGTGCGCCAGGTTGAACTGCAACCATTGATCAGCTTCGCTGGGTTTGAATTGCTGGCCGGCTGTGTGCACGGCAAGCAGTGCCAGCGGTAGCAACAGCCAGGCGCGTGCAAACGGCACGGCGCGGCGTGGTGTTTGTAAGCTTCGCAGGCCCAGGTAAAGCGCCACCAGAACGGCCATGGCGATAGCCAATAGAGGCTGGCTCAAGCCGCTGCCCTGGGTCGAATGGCTGACGAACTGCGCATCGCCCAGGTATTGCAGGTCGGCCGGCTCCGGCATGCGCCCCACCGCATTGACCAACTCGGCGGTGCTCAGGGTGAAAATGCACCAGGTCAGCAGCAGAGCAATACTCAGCAGCCAGGAGCGTTGGTGCAGGACTACCACCAGCAAACTGCCGATCGCCAGGTCAGACAGATAGCCATAAGCGTGCGACCAGCCCAGCGCGTAGCGGCTAAGCAATGGCAGGGCGAGTAATAACAAACCGAGGGTCAGCAGGGCGCTGGAAGGGTGTCGCAGCCAATTGCAGGTAACGCGCACGGGTACTCCTGGGGCGATTGCCATCGTTCAGCAGTGGCAATGCCGAAACAGCCGCAAAATGCGGGCTGACATGATTCTGAAACAAGCTTGTGCTAAGCGCCAGTAGGCGGGGCGCAAAAGGGCAAAACAACTGATGTCGTAATGGGGAAGGAAGCGAGGAATTGGGAGGGGTTATGCACTGGCCAGCGCCTTGTCATTGCGAGCAAAGCGCTGCATGGCCAGAAAACGTTACTTTTTACCGATGGTGATCTGCTTGGTGGTGCCGTACACCTGGCCGCTGACGCCTTTGGCAATTTGCTGAATTTCCCCGCCGGATTTCAGGAAGGCTTCGATCTGTGCGTCGATCGAGGCGCTGGTTTCCACGGCTGGAGCCGGCTTGGGTTTGCTGTTGGATGCTTTTACGCGCATGACGGCCATTAACCTATTTAAAAATTAATTTGGCCGCGCATGATACTCGAAACGCTTGACAATTGCTTGGTAAATAAAGCTCGGATGTAACGATATGCCGTGAAATTATTCTGCGAATAGCCCGAATAATTAGCGAACATGCCAGTAAGTGATTGTTTTAACAAGAATAGATAATTCGTGCTGAGCCTGTGCCTTGTGATTTGCTCCATCGGTCGGATTACCCGTTACGGACATCAGACTGGCGCAGGGCGATGGCCGGTAGGCCGAGAAATTAACAGGCGAGTCGGCTAGAATGCCGGCCTGGTAATGAGGGTAGGGCATCATGGCGGTAATTGGACGAATGAATAGTTTGCAGGTCGTGAAGCACACCGACTTCGGCCTGTATCTGGATGGCGGCGCGGATGGCGAAATTCTATTGCCCAAACGCTATATCCCAAGTGATACCCCAAGTGAAGTGGAAGACTGGTTGAACGTCTTTATTTACTTGGACAGTGAAGACAAATTGATTGCCACCACGGAAAAGCCAAAAGTTCAGGTGGGCGAATTCGCCAGTTTGAAAGTTGTGGATATAAATCGCGTGGGCTTATTCCTTAATTGGGGTTTGCCGAAAGATTTATTGTTACCGCACTCCGAAGAAAAGCGCCCGTTGCAGATTGGTGATTATTGCGTGGTACATGTATTCCTCGATAAACGCAGCAAGCGCATCACCGCTACTGCTCGATTGGATCGTTACCTGGATAACGTGCCGGCCAACTACAAGGCGGGTGAGGAAGTCGACCTGTTGGTGGCCGAATCCACGGATATGGGCTTCAAAGCCATTATCAATGGCAAGCACTGGGGCCTGATCCACAAGAACGAGCTGTTCAAGTTCGTGCGCAGCGGTATGCAGGAAAAAGGCTTTATCAAGGAAGTGCGCGCCGATGGCAAAATCAGCTTGAGCCTGCAGCCAGTGGGTCAGGAAGCTGCCAGCAGCCTTGGGGAACAGATTCTGGCCAAGCTGCGCGAGCACGATGGCGTACTCAAGGTGAATGACAAAAGTTCACCTGAAGAAATTGCCGGACTGTTCCGGGTCAGCAAGGGCAACTTCAAGAAGGCCATTGGCGGTTTGTACAAGCAGGGTAGCATCGTGATCCACGAAGACCGTATCGAGCTGCCGAGCAAGTAAGCAGCGCTTCGCGTTTACGACTCACGGCATTACACCAGCAGTGAGTCGTACGTTCTGTAGTTAGCTTGCCAGGCTTGAGGTGTCAGCTTGAGTCGCGTTGCAGGTGGCGTACTGCGCGACTCAATGGGCATCTTGCCGGTGTAGCTCAGTCGGTAGAGCAGCGCACTCGTAACGCGAAGGTCGCAGGTTCGATTCCTGTCTCCGGCACCATCTAAGCCAATCAGTTAACCGCCACCAAACTGGGAGAACGATGCCGTTCGACTGGGTTTGGTTTTTTGCGGCGCGGCAATTCTGCCGGCGTAGCGCCAGTCCCAGGGTGCGACTCTGTCTTCGGCGGGAAGCTGCCAGAGGCCTTTGCCCATATTTCTGGCCAGGGTCTCGGCATCCTTGAGGCGGTGATCCTTCAACTGTTTGCTATAGGCCCAGGCCGCGCCCTGTGCGACCAGGGTGTAATTCACGTCAGTGCCACCGACATAGGCGCGAGCCCGTGTGATGCCGTATCGATCCACCTCGTTGACCTGCAGGACGACCTGTTTCTCCAGCACCAAAGCTGACAAAGCCTGCTTGGCTTCGGCGCCATAGGGTTGCTTTCTTTCTGGTGCGTCAATTTCTGCGAGGCGAACCCGCAGCCGTTTATTCTCGGTGGTCTGGCAGCTGAACGTATCGCCGTCGCTGATGGCCACTGCTCTGCAGCTGAAGGGATCAGCAAGTGCCAGATTGGGCAGGCTGATAAGAAACAGTAGAACGATGCGGAAGGTCATCTGGGCATGTTGCTCAAGCGAAGACGTAGTCGGTGATAGTAATAAATGCTTGGCGGATTTAGCGGGACGGGCATCGCGAAACAGCACGCCAGCTTTACCCAAGGGCTTTCTGCATCGGCTAGTGGGGGCTTGTGCTTTTCTGCGATTTGCGGATGATTGTTCAATATTTGAACAGTTTACGGCTCAAGTTTGCCAAAGTGGATCACCGGTCGGAACTGCAGGTGGGCTGGTGTTGCCAAAGGTTCAGGTTCGTTTCGCGCCGATGGCGCAGAGGTTGTGATGACGATGTGTCGATATGCGATCAGCCTGGTTGGGCTGCTGTTGGTAACGCCGCTGTATGCCGAGCAGCAGGCGCCGCAGACGTTGCGGGTCATTCCGAAGACCTATATCAGCCCCGGTGCCAGTGGCAGCATCGGCAGCTCACAGACCATCGAAAGCCATAATCTCTATGGCGGGCAGCGCCTACCCGACGGCCTGCAGCGCCATGAGCAGCGTTACGGCAGCCAGTCGATAGAAAACCGCGGGACGATCAAGCAAACGATTGAGTACCCGAATGGCTACCGGGTGCAGCAGTATCCAGGGCAAAGCACCGAATACTACGAGCGCAGCCGCTAACAGGCCGTTGAAGAATTACCTACGTTGCCGATACTGCGTTGAAAACAGGCTCGGAATGCTCATTTACAGCTCGTAAACTCCGCTTCCTTGCCCGTTTTCGCCTTGTCTCGACTGCCTCGCCAACATTCTCAACGACCTGCTAGTTCAGACAGCCATCACCAAGCCCCAGCGCAAGCCTAGAAAGGCCAGCAGGCCCAGTGGGCCGAACATCAGCGTCAGCACATAACAGGGCAGTAGTGCCCAGTGGCTGATGCCCGCGATGGCACCTTCGTGGCGGATATACAGCCCGACCATCAGATCGAACGCCAGAATATGTATCCAGGCTGCCAGTGCGGCTGTGGGTTGGCGCAGCAGTGAGAGCACCCCGCCGAGGCTGAAGAAGCCGGGCCTGCCGGTACCCGGCTCAGGTCGCTGGCGCATCGCGACAAACAGTAGCCAGCTGTAGACGATGGCCAGCAGGACCACGCTGAGGCCCAGCACCAACTCATCGGTATAGGGCCAGAACGGCAGACAGACCAGCATCAGCCAACCGCCCAAGGCGATCAGCGAAGTGAGTTTGAACAAGGGTTTCAACGGGGCCATGGCGTGCTCACTGGGCAAGGTGTGAGCTCAACCATAGCGGATGCGGTGATTGCTGCCCCTAGGTATCAGCGGCTGAATACAACGTCATCAGCTGGCGCGAGGGCCAGCTGATGAGCGCGGTTTACTGCTTCTTGCCCCAGAGTTTTTCCAGGCGTTGATCACGGCCGCAGCCGTTGCGGTAGTAGTTGTAGCGCAGCGGATTACGTTGGTAATAGTCCTGGTGATAGTCCTCGGCCGGGTAAAAGGTGCTGGCGGCGAGAATTTCCGTGACCACTGGGGCCGGCAATCGTCCAGATTGCTCCAGCGTCGCCTTGGAGGCCTCGGCCAGTTGCTGTTCTTCGGCGTTGCTGTAGAAGATCGCGCTGCGGTACTGCGGGCCGCGGTCGCAGAACTGGGCATTGGCCGTGATCGGATCAATGGTGGGCCAGAAGGCTTCCAGCAGCTGGGCGTAGCTGGTTTTGCTCGGATCGAAACGCACCCGTACCGCTTCAATATGCCCACTGGTGCCGGCGGAGACTTGCTCGTAGGTGGGGTTGTCGACATGCCCACCGATATAGCCGGAGGTGGTGTCAATCACGCCAGGAACCTTGTCGAAGTCCGACTCGGTGCACCAGAAGCAGCCGCCGGCGAAGATTGCCACGCCGGGGTTGTCCACCATCGGCGTTGCGGTTTTGGCTTGCGGCTGCGGCGCTTGCGCAGCCGTGGGTTCGCAGGCCGCCAGCAGCCCGCCCAGAACCAGAATACTGCTGGCCAGCAAGCGGCGGCGCCAAGTCGAAGTGATAGCAGTCATGTTCAGCTCCGCAATTCAGGTAAGGCTTCGCCTTGAGGAATAAAACGCAGGGCTAGGCCGTTGTTGCACCAACGCTCGCCTCGCGGTTTAGGGCCATCATCAAAGACATGGCCTTGATGCCCGCCGCAGCGCGCGCAATGGTATTCGGTACGCGGGAAGAACAGCTTGAAGTCGCGCTTGGTGCCCATATGGCCGGCAATCGGCTGGGTAAAGCTGGGCCAGCCGGTGCCGCTTTCATATTTGTCCTGGCTGGCGAACAGCGGCAGGTAGCAAGCGGCGCAGAGGTAGGTGCCGTCGCGTTTCTCCTGATTCAGCGGACTGCTGCCGGGGGCTTCGGTGTCTTCTTCGAAGAGCACGGCATAGGCTTCGGGCGTCAGTAGATCGCGCCAGTCACTATGGGGTTTATTCAGCGGCGTTACGCTGCTGGCGATGGCTTGCGCCAGGCTCAGCGGAGCGTGACCGAGCAGGGGCAGGGCTGGCAGCAGGGCCATCCCCTTGAGCAGGGAGCGTCTTTTCATGGCAGTGCTCTGTATGAGGTGTGGCCAATAGACAAAGACAAAGCCGAGTTGTTACAGCCTTGCTCGCCGCGCGCGAGAATTTTTCCGCGCAAGTTGTAAGCAAAGATAAACCGTGCGGTCAGGCAGTCGGCAGGCTGCTGGTTCTATCGACGCCGTCATCGATGACGATGCAGTTACGCCCGGCATTCTTGGCGCGATACAGGCGCTCATCGGCACGCTGCAGCATGTTTTCCCAGTGCTCATCGCGGCGCAGGATGGCCCCGCCGACCGACATGGTTACCGCTCCGCCAGGTCCGCGCAGGTGCTGCGCCACCTGTTGCTGCAGGTGTTGCGCGGCCGCCAGCAGGCCCGCACGTTCGGTGTTGGGCAGCAGGAGGAGGAATTCCTCGCCGCCGAAGCGGAACAACCGGTCTTCCTTGCGCGATGAGCTTTTGATCAGTTCGACAAAGTCCACCAGCACCTGGTCGCCGGCCTGGTGGCCATAGCTGTCGTTGATCCGTTTGAAATGATCCAGGTCCATCACCAGTACACCGTAGCTGTTGCCGTGGCGACGGTAGATGGATGCGGCAATCTTCAGTTCTTCATTCATCGCCCGGCGGTTACGCGCGCCGGTCAGCGGGTCGTGGATGGCCAATTGTTGCAGCTGATCGCGTTGGGTGCTGGTGCGGTAGGCAAATACAAAGCTGAGGGTGCTGGCCATCATGCTGGTGACCAGAAATGAAACCATCTGGTAGTCGCTTTCGAATACCGAGCCGGGTTTTAGCTGGCCGTAAACAACCAATGTTGTGAGCACCAGAATAGTGGCCAGCAAGGCCTTGGCGGGCGACACCATAAAGAAGTTGAAGAGAATCAACGGGTAGATCCAGAACAGGCCGTTGACCCCCAGGTTGATGGCGATCAGCGTTGCACCGGCAGAGAAGATGGTCGCCAGGTAAATGCCGGGTTTGATCGTGTCACCGGTGCGCCAGGCATAGAGCACCGCGAGCACAGTGGAGACGACAATCACTGTGTCAGCGGAGCCTACCAAGTAGTTACCGGTTGCTAGCCGGTAAACGGCATAAGGGGTAATACCAATCACGCCAAACAGGCCCATCAAGGTGATGATGGACAGCTGGAAGTCGTTACGCAGGCGCCTGAGCAGCCGCGATATCCGCATAGTAAAGGCCATTGTTGTCGTTGTTATGAGCTAAGCATGCAGAGCTTGCCCTGGCGATGGCAATAGTAAAATCCAGCAAAGTGCCAGCATGAGCCACTATCTGCCGAATGGCGCCCTGATGATCTGGTACTAAGGTTCCAGCCCTTGTGCTGCAAGGCTTGGGCGCGGCGCGCGGAGGAATGCCTGCAGGCTTTTGCTGCGCTGATAGCGGGCCAGGCGCTCAGCCAATGGCTGAGGCAGCTCGGTGCAGGGGGCAAAGTTCTGGCGCAGGTAGAAGTCGCTGAGCTGTGGATGGCAGAACAACCAGATCGGTGTGGCGCAATCGGCCAACGCGGCTGCTATCAACTGGCGTGCTACACCTTGCCCACGCCAGCGTGTATCGACCAGTAGGCTGGTTAGCCAATGTCCGTGCGCGACCTGCTGCAGGCAGAGCGCGGCGACGATTTCCCGATCTTCTGCCACCCACAGCTGTGCGCCAGCAGTGGCACGCATGGCGGAGCGTTGGCTGCGGTAAAACTTGTCGGCAAGGGGTTTATGCGAGGAGGGGAGTAGGCGGTAGTGCATTGCGGGTACTGTTGAGACGGTGAGTGGATGCCTGAGCGCAAGCACGATGCTTGCCTCAGACCGGTGGCTCAGACGTTGGCTGCGTGGCTGCCGAGCAGGGTTTTCGCACCTTGCTTGTCTTTCTTGTCCATGCGCTTTTCGCTGGCGGTTTTCAGCGGCTTTTTCTTCACCTGTTTCTTCGAATCCATACCTTTGCTCATGATCTTCACCTCTGACAATGTCGTGGTTGAATGTTCTGGAGCGGTCCATCCCCTCGCGTTGAAGCGAGGCTGGTACTTGGAGTCTACGCCCATGCTGGGCGAATAGCTGAGGCGTTATCTGGGCGTCTGGATGCAGGGCAGGGTTCGACTGGTTAACAGTTCACCGGCAAAATCGGTGGCTGGCGGTGACAGCCTGAGCGTGCCGCCGCATCATGGGCTTAATTACGCCGTGTACAGCCTGCTTGCTGTGCGACTGTTGAACCCCTAAGCCGAGACGTTGATGGAACAAGCGCTGATTTATGCCGGCCAGAGCGTGCCTGGGCGGGTGCGTGGGCACAATGAAGATGCTCTGTTGTGTTGCCCACAGCTGAATCTGTGGGCGATTGCGGACGGCATGGGTGGTCATCAATGCGGCGAAGTGGCCAGTGCCCTGGCCTTACAAACGCTGCAGGCGGCCTGTGCCGAAGGCCAGGACTTGGTGACGGCGGTGCATGCGGCCAATCGCGAAATCCTCAGCGTGGCGCGTAACGGTGAGCAGCGCGGCATGGGCACGACCTTGGTGGCGGTACACTTTGTTGGCGCGGCCTTCAGCATTGCCTGGGTCGGTGATAGCCGCGCTTATCGGGTCAGCGCCGGGAAAATCGAGCGTCTGACCCGCGATCACAGCTGGGTGCAAACGATGATCGATGCCGGACAGATGAGCATTGAGGCGGCGCGTAGCCATCCGCAGCGCAATGTCATTCTGCAGTGCCTGGGCCGTGATGATCAGCCGCTGGAAGTCGGCATGTTGCAAGGCTCGCTCGGTGAGCATGAGTTGCTGCTGCTGTGCAGCGACGGCCTGACTGGCGAGTTGGAAGACGTGCAGATTCAGCAGCTGTGCAGTAACGCTCAGACCCTCGATGAGCTGGTAGAACAGCTGCTGGCGCAGGCCAACCAACTGGGCGGCAAGGATAATATCTCCTGTATCGTACTCGGCCGTGATGCGGCCACGCCCAGCGTCGAGGCCAAACCGCGAGGTTTGCTCAGCCGCCTGTTTACCTCCCGCAAGCCCTAATTCGCCGGTATGCCCTGACCCCCATGACTGAACAATTGCTCGAAATCCCCGGTTATCAGGTGCATGGTCGCCTGGGTAAAGGCGGCATGGCCGAGGTGTACCTGGCCACGCAGGCGTCCCTGCAGCGCAAGGTGGCGATCAAGGTGCTGCTGAGCGCGGATGATCAGGCATTCAGTCAGCGCTTTCTCAAGGAAGGCCACATCGTGGCGTCCCTGCATCACCCCTCGATCATCACCATCTATGACATCGACCAGCTCGCCGATGGTCGCCACTACCTGACTATGGAGTTCGTCCCGGGTGGCGATCTGGCGCAGCATAAGGGCGAGGTGTTCGATCTGCCGCGCGCACTGCGTATCGTGCAGCAGGTGGCCAGCGGCCTGGCGGTGGTGCATGACAAAGGTCTGGTACATCGCGACATCAAACCGGCCAATATCCTCTTTCGCAGCGACGGCACGGCGGTGATCACCGACTTTGGCGTGGCCAAGGAAGTCGAACTGGACCATGACCTGACCCAGTTCGGCATCGCCGTCGGCAGCCCGTCCTACAGCAGCCCCGAACAGGCGCAGTGCCAGGCACTGGATGCGCGCAGTGATATCTACAGCCTGGGGGTGATCCTGCTGGAGATGCTCACGGGCAGTAATCCCTACCGCGCCGCCAACTACACCCAGACCGTGATGAACCACCTGCAAATGGACGTGCCGCAACTGCCGGCGCATTTGCAGAACTACCAGTGGCTGCTCAAACGCATGCTGGCAAAAGACCCGGATGAGCGTTTTGCCGACTGCAAGGTGCTGCTGGCGAGCCTTGATGAGCTGACCCGCGATGATCCGGACAGCACGCGCATTGCCCCCGCGCTCAGCCTGGGCAAACCTGCCAGAGGCAAAACTGCGCGCAGTACGCTGTGGGTCTGGCTGCTCGCAGGCATCGTATTGCTGGCTGGCGCAGCCGGCGGCGGTTATTACCTGCATCAACAGAAGCAGATCAACGACTATCTGGCGCGGGCCGAATTGCGCCTGCAAAGCGGCAGTCTGCTCGAGCCGCCGCAGGACAACGCCGATTACCTGTTCCGCCAGGTGCTGGCGCTGGATGCGGATAATCCGGCGGCTCTGGATGGCCTGGCGCGGGTTCTGCAGGCACGGATCAATCAGTACTTGGCGTTGGCTGAGCAGCGTCTGGCTGATCAGCAGTTATTGCTGCCTGAAGATGACAGCGCCACTCACTACTTCCGTCAGGTATTGGCCTGGGAGCCGGACAACCTGCTGGCGCTGGCCGGGATCAACCGGGTGGCGCAGCGCTATATCGAGCAAAGCGAAGCCGCCTACAAGCGCCGCGAGTTTGCCCTGGCCTTGGCGCTGGTGCAGCAGGGCCTGGAAGTAGAGCCGGCTAACGAGCAGTTATTGCAGTTGCTCGAAGGTCATGAGCAGCGCGTACGACTGGCCCAAGCGCCGCGGCGCCGGCCGGCAGCTGCGGAACAGCCGGCACCGGTAAACC
>Ga0247831_1003372_pt1 | contig 23462 bp, 20 predicted proteins | sample LaCruzMarch2015__9_FD_192406 | JGI IMG/M metagenome (GOLD analysis project Ga0247831, IMG submission 192406) | Freshwater microbial communities from meromictic Lake La Cruz, Castile-La Mancha, Spain - LaCruzMarch2015_1m | ecosystem: Environmental > Aquatic > Freshwater > Lake | place: Spain...
TGGCTCCTGGATATTTGAATCTTGCCTTAGGAATTGACTACATCAAAAGCGATAAGTTTTCCATTTTTGCTTCTCTAGTTGCGGCAAAATCAACTTTTGTAATGGATGATTCGCTTTCAGCAGTTGGCGCTTTTGGGGTTGAAAGTGGGAGTCGTTATCGCCAAGAATATGGAGCTTATTTCAAGATGAAATACGACCGAACACTTGCCAAAAATATCGAAATGAAATCGAAATTAGAGTTGTTTAGCAATTATTTGAATAACCCACAAAATATTGATGTCAACGCTGAATTACTATTGATTTTTAGAGTTAATTCTTTGTTTACAGCTTCAGCGCAGTGGAATTTAATCTACGACGACGATATAAATATTCGAGATGTAAACGGCGGTTTTGGTCCGCGCACACAATTCAAATCAGTACTAGGAATTGGTATTTCTTACAAATTGAACAGCAAATAAAATTTCGATTTATGATCTTTTTTTAGGTTAATAATAGGTTATTAGTCCATGAAATTACCTTCAGGAGAAAGAAAAATGTTTAGACAAAAAATTTAAAATTCTTACATTTACAAAAAACAAAATATGTCATCTCAACTAATTCCAATCGGTGCAGACCACGCTGGTTTTCAGCTTAAAGAAACGATTATCAAACATTTAACTTCAAAAGGAAAACACCTTGAGGATTTCGGTTGCCATTCAGATGCAAGTATTGATTATCCAGATTATGCGCATCCTGTTGCAACAAAAGTAGAAGCGAACGAAGGAATGCTTGGAATATTAATTTGTGGTTCTGGAAACGGTATAAACATGACAGCAAATAAACACCAAGGAATCAGAAGTGCTTTGTGTTGGAAAAAAGAAATTGCTGAACTTGCACGTCAACACAACGACGCAAATATTCTTGTTTTACCCGCTCGATTTTTAACTGAAAATGAAGCTTTAGAAATAGTTGATGCATTTTTTAGCACAAATTTTGAAGGAGGTCGCCATCAGAAACGCATTGATAAAATCGCATGTCATTAAAATCTATTTTCCTTTTTTCAACGGTATTTAGCACTTTGAGTTTATTTGCTCAGCTTGACAACACCTACTTTTTCAATGGAAAAAAAGATTCTGTTTTATATCGTGAATATGCCAATTCCTTCTATGCTGAAAAAGGTTTCCCTGTAAATTTTGACGGAACTTTTATCATTGAACGCACCAACAAACACAAAACGTTTCTTATCCAACTAATGGATACTGTAACCCGATTTCAAGCAGAAATGATTTTGTTTGATTACTTGGTTAATCCAGAAACCAATGAACGCGAAAAGGTAATAATTGACAAGTTTCCCGTAAAATTAAAAGGATCTCCGCGAAAAAAAGTTTTTATAGGAAATGTTTCATCAGAAGAAAAAATAGATCTCAACAACTTAAACTTTGAAATTAAACTTCCTGATGAAGGTTTAGAAAGCAACGCAACAATCACACAAATTGATATTGCTTACGATTCTACAAATGTTTCAGTTAAAGGTGCTAAATTATCGGAAGTTGTCAAAGAAAATATCTCAAAATTACCAGAAGGAACCCTACTAAAATTTGATGTTCATTACATCGATTTAAGAGGAAAGCCGGCAGTTCTGAAATCAGAATTTATTAGATAAATTAAATTCAGAGCAAAGTTTTGTTCGACAATGACGATTCGTTTTTCTGATTTTGAATTTAAATCTATCTTTGTTCAGTGAAAAAAATTTATAAATACCTTCTCAACACGCTTCCTCGACCTTTATTGATTCGTTTAAGCTACGTTTTCAAGATTTTTGCACCAATTCTTTACAAAGGAAATAAGGTAGAATGCCCAGTTTGTGAAAAATCTTTTTCTAAATTTCTTTCCTATGGTTCAGAAGTCGCACATCGTGAAAACGTCTTGTGTCCTTATGATTTAACCTTAGAACGTCACCGTTTGATGTGGTTGTACCTTAAAAATGAAAGTGATTTCTTCATTGCGAAACAATTAAATGTTTTACATATCGCTCCTGAACAATGCTTTATTCAGCTATTTAAAAAACAACAAAACTTGAACTATTTAACTGGTGATTTAGAATCGCCAATCGCTGATATTCACTTTGATTTGCACCAAATCCCATTGGAGGACAATCGCTTTGATGTTGTTTTTTGTAACCACGTTATGGAACACGTTGAAGATCCCATTCAATGTATGAAGGAAATTTATCGCGTAATGAAACCTGGTGGATGGGCAATTATGCAAGTTCCGCAAGATATGTCTAGAGCAACAACCTACGAAGATCTAAGCATCACAACCCCTGCGGAAAGAGAAAAACATTTTTGGCAAAAAGACCACGTACGCTTGTTTGGTAGAGATTATCCGCAATGGCTTGAAAAAGCAGGATTTAACGTTGCTATTTACGACACGAAACAAAAATTTGATCCAACGGTTATTCAAAAATACCGATTATTGAAAGACGAATTGTTATACATTGCTAGAAAATAAAATATGCGCTTAATTTTAACCTTTTGTTGCTTTTTATCAGCTACTTCATTTGCTCAAAAAGCAGTTTATTTACACCTTCAACCAAAAGTAAATGGTGTTGATTTTCAGCTAAATACTAACTTCACGGCTTTAGATGGTAAAGCATTTAAACTCGATCATTTCGATTATTATCTTTCTGAAATTAAATTGACTCACGACGCTGGACAAGAAATTAACTTGAGCCAAGATATATTTTTAGTAGAACCAGAAAACTACACTTTTTTATTGGGATATTTTGATGTCAATTTGATTGATCAACTTAATTTCACGGTTGGTGTTCCCAAAAAATGGAATATGCAAACAGGTTCTGAGTCGCAAGATATTTCACTTTACCCAGAAAATCATCCGCTAAGTTTTCAATCTCCGTCTATGTATTGGGGTTGGCAATCGGGTTACATGCACATGATTATTGGTGGTTTTTCTGATTCACATTCTGATGGCGATCCCGATGCATATTTTGAACTACACAATTTAGGAGGTAATAATCAACAATTAGTCGAATTGAATGTAACCCAAACAACTACCTCAGCCAATCAAATTGATATCTATGTAGATTGCAATATCGAACAATGGATTAAAAACATTCCGTTGGCAACTGTTGGCGTTAGCCACGATGAAGTTGGAGTAAATAAAACAATTCTTGATAATGTTCAAGTTGAACCTGTTTTTACACTTGCAAACTCGGCTTCTTTAGCTGAAATTGATAATTCAAAAATTACTACTTGGACAGAGAATCAAATCCTATTTGTTAAATGGGAAACCTTGAAAGAAGGAAGTAAATGCAACATCATCGACCAAAATGGAAAATTGGTACAAACGCAATTGATGCTAAACGCAGAAGGAACTATTAGTTTTAAAAACTTAAAATCAGGCTTCTACCTTTTTCAATTAGAAGATAAAAACGGTAATTTACTGCACGCTAAAAAAACAATAATTCCTTAAAAAAATGGCGCGAACTTGGCTGTTTTTTGTTGTTTGCTTCACCTTCTTTTTGACAAGCATTTCAAAATGTGAAAACACAACCAAAGACCCAAATGAACTGGTTTTTGTGCCTTCACCCGAAGAAAACCCAACAACGGCCGAGAAGGCTGAATTTGGGAGAAAATTATTTTTTGACAAACGTCTTTCACTCGATGGAACTGTAGCTTGTGCCACTTGCCACGACCCACACAAAGCGTTCACCGATCAATTAAAAACAAGTATTGGTATCAAAGGACAACGAACAGACAGAAATGCACCAAGCGTTTTAAATTCAGGATTTCTTAAAACAGTAATGTTTGATGCGCATTTAAAAACGCTGGAATTACAAGTGATTGTTCCTTTGCAAGAACCAACAGAAATGGGTCATAATATGAAAAAGCTCATTCCACAATTACGAGCAATTTCAGAATACCAAAAAGCAGCACAACGAATTTTCAAACGCGATTTTGACGCTTATGTTTTAACACGCTCAATAAGTGCATTTCAAAGAACTTTGGTTTCTATGAATAGCCGATTTGATCAATATCAAGCAGGGAATAAAAAAGCACTTAGTAAAGACGAGCTAGCTGGTTGGAAATTGTTTTCTGAAAAACTGTATTGCATTCAATGTCATCCTGCGCCGCATTTCACCACGTTTGAAGCGGCAAACAATGGACTTTATGTAGATTTTGGAAAAGATAAAGGTCGGTTTAGAATCAATTTAGATTCCGCTGATATTGGGAAATTTAAAATTCCTACTTTGCGAAATAGCGAGTTAACTTTCCCCTATATGCACGATGGTAGCATAGAAAATTTGGAAAATGTAATTGCGCATTATTCACAAGGAGGAAAGAAACATCCGTTGCAAAGTTCATCGATTGTGCCATTTGAACTCAGCCCGAAAGAACAAAAACAGTTGATTAGCTTTTTAAAATCCTTGACAGATACGAGTTATTTGAAGCTAAAAAATTTTTGATTCAAAACCCCGCTTCACAACTAAACGCAACAACTTCTTTCGTGACCGGATGTTTGAACTGAATCCATTGTGCGTGCAAACACAATCGTTCGCCTTTCGTGCCATATAAATCGTCACCAACTATCGGACAATTTAATCCTAAATGATGCGCTGCGTGAACTCGTAATTGATGCGTTCTGCCTGTAATTGGAAAAAATTGAATGCGCGTTTTTCCATTTTCAATCCCTAGAATTTTATACTTCGTGTAAGCATTTTTTCCATGTTCGAAGCAAACTAATTGTTTGGGTCGGTCGTCCAAATCAACTCGAAGCGGTAACGAAATTTCTCCTTCGGTTTTGTTGATAATACCATCTAATTGTGCTACATACGATTTTTTGACAATTCGACGAATAAATTGAGATTGCAAGTGCTTGTAAATTTCTTCGGATTTTGCAATCAACAATAATCCTGAAGTGGACATGTCCAAGCGATGAACTAATAAAGGTCCAGTAGCATTTGGATATTTTAAGCGCATTCGTTCATAAACAGAATCTTTCAATTCTTTTCCGGGAACAGACAAAAATTCGGGTGGTTTATTAATCAATAAAAAATATTCGTCTTCATAAACAACTGGGATTTCCTTGACACTTGCTTGCTCCAGCATTGGGTTTTTTTCTAGGGAAATTCCATCCAACATGTGCGCTAAAATCGGTTCGCATTTTCCACGACAAGCGGGGTAAAATTGACCATGTAAACGCACTTCCGAACTTGGTGATTTTCCCCACCAAAATTCCGCCATACAAATGGGTTGCAAGTGATTTAAAAAAGCATATTGTAACAATTTTGGAGCAGCACATTCTCCCGCTCCAGCTGGTGGAGTTTGAAACACTGTTTGCGAAAAAATAGCCAATAGACTTTTCGTTTTTTGTGCTTGATTTAAAAAAGTATATTGCTCAAATATTTCTTTTTGTAAACATGAAGATTTAGTTGCACGTTCTTCTTTTAGTTGAACAATAACTTGTTCTTTTTCAAGAAACAATCGTTCATTTTCCGCATATTTTAAACTTATCTCGCGAATAAAGTCTTTAGCTTGTAATTGTTCTCGAATACTTTCTGTCTTGAGTTGTTCGATTAAAAGCAACTGTTCAACTTCACTTAAAGTTGTTTTTGCAAGCACTCTTTTTTCATCTCTTTGCTTTTTGGAAGTTTTCAACACATGTTTTTTCAGTCCAATTTCTGCTTCCATTTCTTGCTTGAAACTTGCCAAATTTACTTTTAACCTAAGATATGATTCTTCGATTTCTAAAGCTTGAATTTTCAACGTTAGGTCGTTTACTTCAACTTCACCTATTCGAAAAAAATTATCTTTTTCAAGCAAATCAAACACAGGAGGAACAAATCTTTTGTGGTGATTTTCGTCGGCTAATTTTCCAGAAAAAGCGGCTAAATAACCCAATTCTCCAGCTTGATTTTTAACCACTAAAACACCAAACATTTTTCCGATTTGCAAGCTTTTATCGTTTTCATCGAAACCGAAATTATGTTTGAAATCCGTTTGTGTTTTTAGATAATCTTGTAATTCTTGACAAGCAATCAAACTCAATGGATGTGGCGAATAATAGAATGGATAGGTGAACTGTTGAGGTAAATCAATTGCACGAACGTCATTAAGAAATGGAGTAAAAGACACGGATTTCAGAAATTAAAGTTTTAGTCTTTTCATGAAAGAAAATAGATAAAATTTAACAAACTAAGCTTCTACAACTTGATAATTTCCCACAAATGTTTCTAGGTAATCAGTCAGTCTTTCTTCATCTTCGACAGATGTAAAAACCAATTGACGACACTTAGGTAAACTTTCTGCCAATCGAGAAATATATCCTTTGCTACCAGCACGAATTTGTTCATCGATTTGAAGAATTACAAACAATTTCAACTTTCCAATATTGAATCCATTTTGAAAATACAATTCACAAACGCGACGTGTTGTTCCGATAATAATTTCAGTTCCGTCAAATAAATCGTTGCGTTGTTTCAGTTTACTTCCTTTTTCGAAAACCAAATCCACGGTTAAATCCATAGCTTTTACTGCTTTTGACATCGCTTCATGATATATTTTTGCATCGTCGTCGTTAGCAACTAAAATGATTGCCCTTGGTGAACCTTCAGCTGCTTCTGGAACAAATAGTTTTACAATTTCTGGCAATAATTCACCGTAATTTTCTGGGCTTGCAACAGATAAAACAGAATGTCCAGCTTTAAGAGTTTTGATTAATCGTTCGCTGTAATTGGAGCTTGATTCTGTCATTATTTCAATTTTGGGTTAGTTGCATGACGTTCTTTATCACGCGTTGTTTTCTTTTCTAAATTTTTAATCAAAGCTTGTTCTAAGTCAATTCCTGTTTGGTTTGCAAGACAAATTAACACGAATAAAACATCCGCCATTTCATCTCCCAAATCTTTGTTTTTATCACTTTCTTTCTCGCTTTGTTCACCATATCTTCTCGCCATAATTCTTGCCACCTCACCAACTTCTTCCATTAAAATAGCGGTGTTAGTCAGCTCATCGAAGTAGCGAATACCGATCGTTTTTATCCACTCATCAACCGTTTTTTGAGCTTGCTTGATTGTAATTTCGTTCATGAGTGATTTATATTTTACGCTTACAAATTTAGGGAATTAGAACGGCTTAGTATTAGATAAAGAGACAATTAAGTTTTTTATTGGAAAGATGTATGCAAAAAGATGAAAAAGAATATGCAAAACTTCATATTGTAAAAAAGCTTTTTGAACTTTTAGTATTTATTTAAAGAATGAATAAAACATTGTAATTTAATTTAAATCAATAATTTAAAAATCTAAAATAGTAATCTTCATCTTTACTACGACGTATTTTGGCGTTTCCAACACTTACTTTTGATCCTATCGGGAAGCTGAAAACGAAAAGAGTAAGCAAAAAAATAAATTCTAAAATTATGGCTAATTTTTATTGTAAATGGTGTGGAGGTAAATACACAAGTGTATCAAGTTTAACTGTCAATTCTTGTTCTAAAAATCCAGAAGGGAAAAAACATGCTTTGTACGAAGGCAGTGAGAAATCACAATACACTTGTAAGTTTTGTGGAGGTAAATATTCTAGTCTTTCTAGTTTGTGTGTTAATTCTTGCTCTAAAAGTCCGACAAAAAAACACCAGCCTGCGCTTTGATTTGTTACTAATACTCCCAATCTGTATGTGCAACAGGCAATTGGTTTAGCTCATCACGATGAAAACGCCATTTAGGCATAAAATGATCCATGTGTTTGACGAAATTCTCATTGTGACTGCGCTCTAACAAGTGAACTAATTCATGAACAATTATGTATTCTATACAGATTAGGGGTTTTTTAATCAATTCCAAATTAAGCCAAATTCTTTTTTCTTCGGTGTTGCATGCACCCCATTTAGTACGCATTTGCTTCACAGCCCAAGCACTTGATTTTACTCCAATAATTCTTTCCCATTTTTCTATTAAATTGGGAAGAATATTTTTTAGCTCTTGACGATACCATTCTTTCATAATGGTGGTTTTTTGCTCAATTGAAGTAGCTTCTTTAACAAACAAATGAATCTTTGTACCACCTAATTTGACTTCGCTTGAGCCTGGTTTTTCATAAACTTTTAACAAGTATCGTATACCAAGAAAGTAATGACTTTCTCCAGCTTGAAAAGTTCGTTTTGATTCTCTTGGCTGCTGATTGAAATTATTTATATGCTTTTTAATCCAACCAATTTTCGAGATGGCAAATAAACGTACCATTTCACTATTTGCAGTCGTTGGAGCCGAAAGACGAATGCGTCCAGTTGGTGGATAAACGGCTAAATGCATGTTTTTAATATCCTTACGGATAACATCTACTTCAAAATTAGAAACCCTTATTTTTTCGATTTCAATATTCATTTTGTGCCTTGATAATATTCATTATTTCTGCCACTTTTTCATCGTCTTTTAGTAAGGCACTAATCGCAATTCTAAGTTTTTTTTCTTTCAATCCGCCATCACGCCAACCATCTAATTTATTTGCATGGATCACATTGTCAAGCGCCAAAGCAAGTACTTCGTTTCGTTCTAAATTGTCAAATAACGCTTGCTTGCCACGAGTATCAACAATACTCGGATAATTTTGAGAAGAAGAAGGTCGTTCGATTTGTTCTGATAAATCTCTGATTTTATTCAAATACGTTTGATAATCAATTACTTCATTCTTGCGTTGACGAATTATTTCATTAAGTAATAATGACATTTTCTCAAAGTATTTTGGATTCGTTTGAGATTCTTCAATGATTACTTTTCGAACGTTATTTTCAATTGTTTCAGCAACGGATTCTTGGCGTTTTGGATTACCATAAATTTCTCGGGGTTCAGAAACATGAACTATCAAATCCACCAAAGTTCTATTTTCAAAGTCGGATATTTTCTTACTACTATTTGCATCTAAATACATATCCATCAATTGACGCATTCCTGGTTCAAAGGCTTTTAAATCCAATTTATCGCGACTTGCCAATTTGATGGTGTCCCTTAAATTGGCATAAAAATCAACTTCAATTTTTAGCTTTTCAGCTTGTAATTCTGTGTAGCCAATTTTGTGCATTTCATTTGCAATGTCTGCATAAGCACGAATTAAAGAAACAACTGCTTTGTAAAATGCGACACGCAAATCTTCTCTTTCCTTAATATCTTGTGGGATTTCTGTATTTCCGCAGAAATAAGAAATAAATGTTGGTTCGTCTTTAGGATAAACAGGTTCGCAAATTGCTCGTACTTTTTCTAAAGCTGTTTCCAAACGTTCACGACTAACTTCATATCGGTTAGAAAGCAAACCTTTTACATCGTCGAAGTCAAAGTCGTCAAATGCTTCTGAAGTGTAATCAGTTATTGAGCGTTGTAAACTTCGGAATAAATCTTTGTAATCAACAATATAACCATAGTTTTTGCTTTCATCATCTACACGATTTACTCGACATATAGCTTGAAATAAACCATGATCTTGCATGTTTTTGTCAATATATAGATAGGTCGCAGAAGGCGCATCAAAACCTGTTAAAAGTTTATCAACGACTATCAGTAATTTCATTCGAGAGGGTTCGTCAATGAATTGTTTTTTTACTTCTAATTCAAAATCTTCCGTTGTTTTTCCTTTCAACATTTCATTGTAAACCTGATATTTCAACAATTTATCTGTTGGTGAACCTTCGCCAGTTTCTTCCCCTTTAATATCACCATGATGTGGTTCATAAGAAGTAATAATTGCACATTGTTTAAATCCAGCGTGTTGAAAAAGTTCGTAGTATTTGCAAGCATTGTAAACACTTTCTGTTACCAACATTGCATTTCCTTCACCATTACTTAAGCGTGGTCGTGTATTAAAGTCAAAAATGACGTCGTTTACAATTTTAGAAAGTCTTGATTTTGAACCGAGTACTTTTTGCATTGTTCCCCATTTCTTCTTGAGTTCAGTTTTAGCTACATCAGTCAAACCTTTAGTTTTAGCATCAAACCACTCGTCAATTTTATCTTGATCGGTCACAAATTGTTCGACATCGCGTGCTTCATATAATAAATCAAGTACCACACCATCTTCAACTGCTTCATCAAACTTGTATGGATTTCCAATATAAGGACCAAAAACTTCAATACTTTTTTGCTTGTCCCTTTTAAGTAAAGGAGTTCCTGTGAAACCAATAAACAATGCATCTGGTAAAATGAGTTTCATAGCATCGTGCAATTTACCAGATTGGGTACGGTGACATTCATCTACAAATACAAAAATGTTACCTTTTGCTTTGAAATTTGTTCCCATACTTTTCTTTAAATCCTCAATATAGGAATCGAAATCACCTTCTTCCGATTGACGTCCGAATTTGTGAACAAGACTACCAATAAGCATTTCAGTCTTATTATTTAAAACCTCCAAAAGTCCTTTTCCGCTTTTAGTTCGGTAAATTCGTTCATCTACTCCTTTAAATAATTTTTCTATTTGTTCGTCTAATTCTTCGCGGTCAGTAATGATTAATATGCGACTATCTTCTATGTTTTCTCGAATCCATTTTGTCAGCCAAACCATGGTCAAACTTTTACCCGAACCTTGTGTGTGCCAAATTATTCCACCCTTTCGATCATAAACATTTATTTGAGCAGCTTTTATCCCAAAATATTGATTCGGACGGCAAAGTTTTTTTGTTCCTTTATCAAATACAATGAAATCATGAATTAGCTCAAGGAAACGTTTTTTATCTAATAAAATTGAAAGGTGTTTATCTAATGTATAATCAAAATGCTTGGTTGATTCTTCTTTCCATTGCAAATAGAATTTTTCGGTTGTTTCGATTGTACCATAACTCAAACCTTGTGCATCGCTTCCTGCCAATACAAATTGCATTGTGGTAAAGAATTTTTCAATGAACTCAGGTTTTTGATTGTCTAAATTCTGACGGATTCCTTCTGAAACACTTACTTTGGAACGCTTTAATTCCAATACAGCTAAAGCAATTCCGTTGATATAAACAACAATATCAGGACGTTTTGAAAATTTACCTTGAACGGTTACCTCTTCTGCAAAAGCAAAATGATTGTTTTCAGGATTTTTCCAATCTATCAAATGCACCATTTCTTTCAAGTGACCAATTTCTTCACGTACATTCACACCATAACGCAACAAGCGATAACATTCTTTGTTGCTTTCGTACAAGGAATTTGAAACTGTGGCAGCCGCTTTTAAAAAGTCGTTAATTGCTTTTTTTGCAAGCACATCAGAATAGCCTGCCTTTTTTGTCAGGTAGTTAAAAAGCAAGTTTTCTTCCACAGGAATGGTGCGTATTTCCTCTTGCCAATTCCCCAAGTATTCATAGTTCAATTCCGATTGGAAAAGCTGAATGATTCGGTCTTGAGTGATGCGTTCTGATTTGCCGATGTGTTTCATTTAATCGTTTTTGAATAGATTTAGGTATTCATTAAATACGTACAATTTATTTCTTTGCGCCCCTGAAATTTCCTTTATTATTTCCAATTTCTTTAATGAATCTATTAATTTGTAGGCAGTAACGTTTGTTTTTTGTATTAATTCCTCAACACGATTTACTTCAATTACTGGTTGGGTATAAAGGAAGTCAATGACTTTTTTAGCGTCACCACTTCTATTTCCTAAACTCTTTATTTTTATCTCTAATACTTTTTGTAACTGTAAAATACCATCAAAAGTTGACACCCCTTTTTTTGCAGTTTCAATTACTCCAGATAGAAAAAATTTTAACCATTGTGTTATATCATTATGTGTTCTCGCTCTCATTAAATTATCATAATAGAGGCTTCGATTTTTCTCAAAAAAATCAGATAAATAAAGAATAGGTTGTTTAAGAATACCTTTATTTACCAAATACAATGTTATTAGGAGCCTTCCTATTCGTCCATTTCCATCCAAAAAAGGGTGAATTGTTTCGAATTGGTAATGAATTATTGCAATTTTTAGTAAGTCTGGTAAATGATTTACTTCATTGTTTGCAAAATGTTCTAAATCAGACATAAGTTCACCAATTGATGTGTGAACAGGTGGAATAAAAACGGCATCGTTAATTGTTGCACCACCAATCCAATTTTGAGATATTCGAAATTCTCCAGGTAATTTATGTGTTCCTCTGACTCCTTGAAGTAAGATTCTATGTGTTTGTTTTATTAACCTTGATGAAAATGGAAGTGTATGAAGTAGTTTAACGGCTTCATTCATTGCTTGAATATAATTTTGAACTTCTTCCCAATCATTTCTTTTATCGCTTGCCACTTCATCTTTATTCAAGAAAGCATCTTCCATATTTGTTTGTGTACCTTCAATTTTGGAGGATTGTGTTGCTTCTTTCGCGATATGCATTCTTATGAACAAATCTATATTTACATATTCAGAATACATATCTAAACGACCTAATTGTCTATCAGCCTTACTTAATAGACTAATGACATCCATATTTGTTATCTTCCAATCTTTATTGATGAAATTGGGTTGAAAACTTTTATAGTATCCTTGGTTGATATATGTTCCAGAATTGAAAGCTTCCATTTTTTTAATTTAATTAAACAAATATAATGTTATTTAAGAAAATGACATAAAAACTTAAATAAGAATTTTGTAATTTAAGAAAGTTTACTTTTTAGTTAAATAAGATTTTTTTAATTTAAGGTTTTTAATCCTTGATATCATTATTGGGAATCACCACAAATACCTCTATAATTCCCTCATTCTTTTCCAAATTTCGATTTTTCAAAATTATCAATGTGGAATGTATCTTCTTTCCAATTATTGGGATTGTTTACGATGTAATCACTGATACGACCGAAGGCTGATTCATCGCGGATGATGTGGTCATAAAATCGAGATTGCCATTGGAAATCGAAACCAATTTTACGAATATCAAACGAACAACGTCCTTTATACCAACGTAGTATTCGAGATATATTTTCATTTAACATTGGGTTCTTGTTACCTGCAAATCCACCTTTGTCGATTTCTTGGTTTTCGATTGCTATATTCTGATTTGATTGTTTTTTAATTGGTTTATCAATAATCAAAATACCATGCACATGATTGGGCATTACCACGAAAGCCTCTAATTTTGTGTAAGGAAATTGTTTGGGAATTTCATACCAAAGGGATTTGGCAATTTTTCCAATTTCAGAATAATTCATTTGTTTATTTTCGATTTCCCCGAAATAATGGATTCTATTTTTTGTGCAAATCGTTACAAAATAGGCTGCGTTTTCACCATAATCCCACCACTGTGCGCGAATTGTACCATTTCGGTATATGTTTTGGTATTTTGTCATTTAATTCTAATTCAATAAATTTTGCCTAATGAAATTAAGGAAAAATATTGAATTGATTGTTGAAATTTGGTTTTAGTTTATCGATTATTTGTTGGGGATTATTCCAATTATTTGTTGGGGATTTTCCCGATTATTTGTTGGGGATTTTCCCGATTATTTGTAGGCACGCGATTAATCGCGTGCCTACAAATAATCGGGATTCCACAAATAATCGGGATTCCACAAATATTCGGAATCCCACAAATATTCGGATAAACCAATAAAAAAAACCCTAAACCAACCTCGTTCTACCCGTTAATAATTCCTGCATCATCCCTTGTTTGATAGAAACATATTTCTGCCGCTTTGCCTCCAAGGATGCAATTTCTAAATCCATATCTGATAAAATTTGGGCAATGCGTGATTGTTCTTCGATTGTTTGAGGTAGATTCAATTTTATTTTTTTTAAATGTACTGGACCAAAATTAGGTTGAGCACCACCAGTAATAAGTAAATCAATTTGATCTTTAAATAAACTTGACTTTAAAAAAATAAGTAATAAATTATATGTTATTCCTGCTTTTGGTTTGAAACGAATGACACTTGTGTTCATTACTAAAGGTAAATCTTGTTTTCTAACAATTGAAGTTTTACAGTATGAGTTCCCAGAACTTGCAACAACAATATCCATTTCATCAATTTCAAAGTGTTTGTACATTAAATTAAATTCTTCAATAGAAATAAATCTTTGCGTTTTTTCAAGATTTAAATATCCATTAACCAAATTTGTAATGTTAATGACTTTTATTCCTTTGTCAGTAAATTGCCAATTTCGTAATCCGGGACCTTCTTGATACCAGCAAACATCATTTAAATTTACTCGCTCCCATTCTCCATCAAAACCTGGTAATCTTTTTCCTCCGAGATTTGGCGGCGTCAACAACTCCTGCATTGCGCCTTGTTTGATGGCTTTCTTTTTAGCAATTTGCTTATCTAAACTTAACAGTAACGCATCTACATCACTCAAAGCAGTGGCTATAGCTTTTTGCTCAGAAAGTGGAGGAAGTGGGATTTTCATTTCTGATATCATTTCTCTCCTTACTGAATCTACAGAAGATTTTGCAGTCATCGACATAACTCGATCATAAAAATTTGTTGAGAACTGATAAAACAAATATTTACCACTCACTTCATTATTAAAATTATGAATATTATATACTCTTTGGTGATAATCAAATTTACCATTTACATAATGAAATATTTTACCTACACCAACTCCATCACCTGATGTTAATAAAGCTTCACCATTAAAAGAAAAACGATTAATTCTTTCAACTTTTTCAGAACGAACGTAAAATGGATATTTACCTTCTGAAATTCTATCCTGAGTATCACTTCCACCAGTCGATATAGAAGCAAAATTTGAAATTTTTTCAACCTCCCAATCCTCAGGAATCAATCCTATTTCGGTTTGTTTGTATTTTTTCGCTTCTTGCGTCATTTTAGTTTCTTGATTTGTTGGTTACCTACTATGCTTTTCAATTGGCTGATGGCAATTTGATTCCGCCTGACTTTTAAATGTGACGAATTCGTCACCTTTAAAATCTGGATTATTCATTTCTTCCCAAATTCCTAAGAATTCCAAGGTGTTACTTAACTCCATACCAATCCCATTTTATGTAAATGTGCTGCAACTTTGCTTTCAAGTTCCTCCGTTTGTGTAGTCACTGCATTCAGCGTGGCATCGTAACGTTCGCCCAATTCTTTGATACGTGCAGTCAATCGTTGAGAAATAGCGTCAATTTCACTTTGGATATTTTGGCTCAAAGTATTCAACCATTTTTTGTCAATCACCAAGGTTTTAATTTCCGCTTCGGTCAAGTCTTCGTATTTTTTCAAACAAGCAATTTCTAATTCCGCTTCTTTTGTTTTCAAGGTTTTCTTCAAAGTATCTTGTTGCTCAAAGAGTTGCGTTAGTTCTTGCATCAAAACTATTGCTTCTTTCTCAGAGGCGTCGCCTTTCACTTCTTTAATGCGCTTGCTTAGCGTGGCTTTGGTTATTTTTCCGCTATCGTTGGCTGCTTGTTCCAACATTCCTTCTTCAATCGCGTGTTCTTCTTCTATTTCAGTGAGTTTAGCTGCTAAATTTTCCAATTCATTTTCCACTTGTTGCAAGTTTGCTTTTTCGCTTGCAAAGAAATGATCAATCACCAAGTGTCGTGGTATCAAGTCGCAGGTCCAACCTTTATCAATGTCTTTTCCTGCTTTATTTTTCTCTAAAATGCGGCGCACTTTGGCATTCCAACCGTCTTCAATAAGCAAATAGACATCATCTTTCAGCGTTTCATTCCAATAATTCATTAAGTGTTGGTAAATATCGTAAGCATTTATAAGCGCTTTGTTTTCATATTCAGCCAACAATTTTTCAGCAAGTGAAAGAATGAATTTTTTGGGAGCTGTGTTCGGATTAATGTTCTCCATTTCTGGGTACACTTTCGTTTTCCAATTGTCAAAAACGTGTTCCAAGGTAGTGCTGTAATTCACAAATTCAGGGTGTGCAAAAATTGTTTCCTTGATGTCAGAAGTTGGTACTTTTAATTGGGAGTAGCCATCGCGCAAGGGTTCAAATAAATCCGTTTTCAAATTTGCGTAAACTGTCCAATAATTTTGCAAACTTTCCACATCCCTGTTAGGAATTCCACCTAATAAATGCGCTTGCAAATCTTGTATATCTTCCTCTTCTTGCGTGTCGATGTAACGCGGAATATTGAGGTTGAATTCATTTTTTTCAATTTCTTCAAAAGCAACAAAACGTGCAAACTTTGGTACTTCTCGTTGCGCATTGAAAACGTCCACTATTTTGTGTAAATCTTGTTCGCGTAAACGGTTCTTGTTGCCGTCTTTGATGAAGCCTTTGCTTGCGTCCATCATGAAAATTCCTTTTCGAGTTTCCGTATTTTCTTTGTCGAGTACAATTATACAAGCAGGAATTCCTGTGCCGTAAAATAAGTTAGCAGGCAAACCAATGATTCCTTTTATCCATTTGCGTTCGATGATGTTTTTTCTGATTTCAGCTTCCGCATTTCCTCGAAACAGTACGCCATGAGGTAAAATAACTGCACCTTTTCCAGAACTTTTCATCGAAGCAAGAATGTGCAACAAAAAGGCATAATCTCCATTTTTTTCAGGAGGAATGCCATAACCACGAAAGCGATTGAATTCGTCTTCATTCGGATTGATTCCGTTGGTCCAGTTTTTCACCGAAAACGGCGGATTGGCAACTACAAAATCAAATCGTTTGAGTTTACCTTCTTCTTTCCATTGCGGCTGAGAAATGGTGTTTTGCCCTGAAATACTTGCTTCAGGATAGCCGTGTAACCACATATTCATGATGGCTAAACCTTTGGTGGCATTGTCTTTTTCTTGTCCGTAAAGGGTCAATCCATTTTCAGCTTCTTCGGCAACTTTCAATAAAAGCGATCCAGATCCACAGGTTGGGTCATAGGCTGTAAAAGAAGGTTTATCTGCTTTGTGAACATCAATAACTTTTGCCAAAATGCGCGAAACTTCAGAAGGCGTATAGAATTGTCCTTTTGATTTTCCTGATTCTGTAGCAAAATGGCGCATTAAAAATTCGTAAGCATCGCCTAAAATATCATCATCTTCGGCGCGGTTATTTTTAAAGTTCAGAGCAGGATTTTCAAAAATAGCAACGAGTTTGGAAACGGTGTCCACCAAATCTTTTCCTTTACCCAATTTTTCTTCGTCGTTGAAATCGGCAATTTCCATTGAACCGTCCAAGCCGTTTGCAGCAAAAAGTGGTCGAAGAATTTCTTTATTGATTCGATCACCGATATCTGGCTTGTTTTTTAATTTCACCATATCGTCGAACGAAGCACCAGGAGGTATTTCAATCAAACTATTTGGATTTCCTGCATATTTGTCCGAAACATATTTCACGAACAACATCGTCAGCACGTAATCTTTATATTGAGAAGCATCCATTCCTCCACGAAGCTCATCGCAACTTTTCCAAAGCGAGGAATATAATTCTGATTTTTTTATTGCCATTTTTGTCTAATTCTATTTTTGATAGTTTAAGTTTTCTAAGATAAGTAAGAATCTTCAATGATGGGAATTAAAGGTGTAAATTGCTTAGAATTTCAATTTACTTTTGGAGAAATACAAAAGTTATTAGGTTTTGGTTTTATTTATTTCAAAACTATACCTTTTCTCCGCCACCTTTTGGCATTCTCCCCTCCTATTTTTGCTTCAAAACAAAACGTCATGGAGAAATTTAGCAAAGAAAAATTATTAGAGTGCATTGGGAAAGTATATGAACAAGCACACAAGTCAAAATTAGCAGCATCGTTTTTTGAGGAAATTGATGCTGAACTAATTTACCTTTCCGACTACTTTGGGATATCCAAAAATCAAGCATTAATGATTGCAATGACTTTCGTAATGAACTACAAAGGTGATTCCGTAGATTTCAGCGATTTGATTAGTTATTTCGATTGCAATCCGATGACTCTTTTAACTTTCAGCGACGATTTCAAAGAACTCTGTGAAAAAGGAATTTTAGAGAAAAAGAAAACTAAACATCGCATTACTCTCACTTACTCAAACGATCAATTTACTATCAACGAAAGAGTTACGAATGCTGTTATGAATAATGAGCCGATGCCTTCAATAGAAATGGAAGGGTTGAAAGATGTGCTTGATGTATTTGAAAACATCTACAATTTAGGTGAAGATTGCAGTAGAAATGAGTTAAAAACATATCATACTTTTAAACAAACAAAAAAGCTTATTGACGCTAACTTACATTTTCCTTTAATCAAAAAAATTGCTGATTTCAAATTGGAAAACAAAGACACTTTCTTTTATTGCTATGTGATTTGGAAAACATTAACAGGAAACGAATCAACAGACATTGGACGTGCTGCTGAAAATATTTTTGACAGTGGCTCAGAAAGAGTGAAGTATATTCAGGAAATCATTTCCAAAAAAAATGAATTAATGAAGCGAGATTTAATTGAAATAGAAGAAGCCCAATTTTTCAATGATTCTTACGTGAAACTTTCGGAGTTAAGTTTAAATTTATTGGAAGAAAATGGCTTAAAACTGTTTGCCAATAAAAAGAAAAAAGAGAATGTGATTTCTCCTGAAAATATTTATGCAAAAGAGCTGTTTTTCAATGAATTTGAAGCCAATCAGCTAGATATGTTAAAACGTTTGTTACAAGAAGACAAATTCAAAGAAACGCAAAATAGACTCAAAGACAAAGGTTTGCCAAAAGGGGTAACTGTTTTGTTGCATGGTTCGCCTGGAACTGGAAAAACAGAAACGGTTTATCAAGTAGCAAAAGCAAGTAATCGAGCTATTGTAAAAGTTGACATCAGCAAATCAAAATCAATGTGGTTTGGCGAAAGTGAAAAGATTATCAAACGCATTTTTACCGATTACAAAAGCTACGCGAAAGATTGCGAACAGATGCCGATATTATTGTTCAATGAAGCTGATGCGATCATTTCAAAACGAAAAGAGAGCAATTTTTCCAATGTTTCTCAAACAGAAAATGCGATTCAAAACATCTTACTGGAAGAATTGGAAAACTTTGAAGGCATCTTTTTTGCGACCACCAATCTTGCTTCTAACCTTGATTTAGCTTTCGAACGAAGATTCTTGTTTAAAGTTGAATTTCTTAAACCTGAAATTTCAATCAAAGCAAAAATATGGAAATCAAAATTACCTACTCTAACAGAAACCGAATGTGAAGAACTTGCCTCACAATTCGATTTTTCAGGCGGACAAATTGACAACATCGTTCGCAAAAATGAAATTCACGAAGTAATTCATGGCTTAAAAGTTGAGTTCAAAAGCATCTTAGATTTTTGTACCACAGAGTTGCTCGCAAAAGCATCAGCAACTAAGATTGGGTTTGTGAAGGAATAGAATTTTTTTGCAACATTATGAAAAGAAAAACCCCGACTTTTATAAGACGGGGATTTTGTGCGACCTGCGAAGTCGAAAAATCTAACTTTTATAAGGATTTGGAAAGGGTGTTGGATTGGAAAGATACCGTCAAAAATACTACAAACTGTAAAAAATGATAAAACTACCTTTTGTATGATTTTACTTATATAGTTTAATTTTCAGAGAATATCAATGCAAATTGCTCTTCAATTATACCGATTTCATCCTCTGTCAATTCTTTAAATTCATTGCTTCGTGCGCGTTTAGAAAGTTGTCCATTTCCTTGTTCCAAAAATCCAACCAAAAGAGAGACCATATTGTCTGGCATTTCATATTTATTATCTAAGAAACTTTTGAATTCGTCAAACTTCATTAAATATTCGACTTCGTTAGGAATAACATTAACCAACGTATCATTAACACAATAAAATAGAAATTCAGCCTGTGCTGTTGCATCAAAATAGCGGTAATAATCTATGGTTTCATTTAAAATTTCAACATTATTATTCTCAGATGGTTTCCAATCAATAAAATTCAAAATTGGATGTGAATAGGATTCTAATGTTTTTGCATAGTCCTTAATTTGTTTTAGGATAGAAGCTGAAACTGGAAAAATGATCCCTTGTTCCGTATAACCTGTTTGCGATAAAATATGGTGAATGATATAACGATGTAAACGTCCGTTCCCATCTACAAAAGGGTGAATAAAAACAAAACCAAATGCAATTTTAGCGGCCACTAATACGGGGTCCATTCTCGATTGCGTGAGCATTTTTTGTGTTTGCATCCATCCTGCCATTAACGTGTCGAGATCTTCAAACTTTGCAGAAATGTGGTCCGGAATTGGTTCTTGTGTTGCACGATCTCTATCTCCAATAAATCCTTGCTGCTGCCTTATTCCCATTTTGATAAATCGGTCATTTTCAATTACCAATTGTTGCAAACGATTCAATTCAGCAATTGTGAGTTCGTTTTTACCCGCCTGACCAATTGCTTTCCCCCAGCGGACCGCACGATTATTTCTTGGATTTTCACCTTCAATTGAAAATGATGCTTTTGAATCTTTTAAAAGGAGAAATGATGAAGCACGCTGAAGTATATCCTTATGAACTCTATTTAAGTAGTTACTTTTTTCCTGACGGATATTTGATTCAATAAACATCTCAAGCTTTACTGTTTTACGAATTAGAGGGCAAAAGTCTTTATTTCCAGGAAGATTATTAATTACTTTATGTCGTGGTGAACTTACTCCATCAATTGCATATTGTAATTTTTCATCAATAACAGTTACCAAATTCCCCGTTTTTAGATCTGGTAAGTTCAATTTAGTTTCCATTAGCCACTCATACAAGAACCAAATTCTGCGACTAAACTGTCCTTGTATTTCTTTTTGAATCATTTCTTCTAGCTCTGTTTTTTTGAGCAACTCAAATAATTTTTTAAATATGAGTAAATCAACTCCTTCATACTTTAGTGCGAAAGTGATTTGCTTGTAGAGGTTTTCCTCCGGAAGGTATCTTGAAGGGAATACTTTCCATTCATTATTCTCAAATTGTCTTTTCTTTGTGCTTATAAAAGTCAATTTCACAGGTATGGGAACAGCTAATTTATATGCTTCTATAATTGCACCATATCCGACAATAACACCATCTTCTGGAACAGTTCTGCCGTGAAAAACACTTAATTGTAAGGAAAAACGCTTAATATTCATGCTAATCGGTGAAATTTAATTAAGTGCAAGGTAGGTGAAATTTATGTAATAAGGGTGAAAATCACTTAAAAAAATGAATTATATGTAAAAAACACTTAATTCTCACCTTGTGGTTCTAACCTTTAGTTTTTTCTCAAAACATAGTAAAATAAAGGGGAAACGCCTATAATTCCTTCATGTTCTCCGCTTGGGGCTCAATCATAAAAAAAGCCCCAAACCTATATGGAATGGAGCTTTTAGCTTACTTTGTGACCTTGTTAGGATTCAAACCTAAAACCTCCTGAGCCGTAATCAGGTGCGCTATTCAGTTGCGCCACAAGGCCAATTGCGAGTGCAAAGATAGATAAAATCATATTATCTGCGCCTTTTTTGAGAAAATTAATTTGTAAGATTTAATTTAAGTCACTGAATTTCAGTAACCAATAAGGAGATTCTACTTTTATAACACGTTGAGCCAAGCCATCGTATCCACATTATCTGCATAATCAGACAAACTTGGACACTGAGCTGTTCCGAATGGAAGGTATTTGTGACCAACAACACATTGAATTGATTCTTGGTGAAGTTGAAGGTACAAATCAATTTCTTGTTGTGAAGTGTAAATATGATAATGTAACATTGCAAGTGGCGAAAACAAGTTGTCGCTTTCTTTTAACAGCAAGAAATTATTGTCTAGAAAGGATTCTAAATTCAGCAGATGAATTGTTTTGTTATAATCGTAATTGTTCCCGTATTTTTTGTTGTTTATCAATGCTCCTAAATCAACAATTGCTTCAAAAAAACGGTTCAAATCATAATTTTCTGGAATCAATAAATGCGTCACATTACGACAACCTCTGCCAAAATAGTTCAAAATATCTTCGCCCAAAGCTTTCAATTCTTCCTTTGTTTCAGTTCCATCTAAAACAGCAATCGAAGTGCGATTATGACGAAATAAGTGTGGGTATTTAGCGAAATAACTTTCGAAATTCACCAAGCTATTATTACTTCCTGTAGCTATTATAGCATCAAATCCACTTAAATTTCGGTCCGAAAATGAGATAAATTCTTTTAGTTCTGGCGCAAATTGAAACAAATAATTGGATAGAAGTGGAAGTAACTTATTATCCTCTGAGCTCAATTTACATTGTAGTTTATTCCCTGAAAGTAAGACACATAAAAAATCGTGAAAACCAACAAGCGGAATATTTCCTGCCATAATTACAGCAACAACTTTTGGTTTTTCTGTGTAAGAGTAGAGGGATGTCCAATTTGATAATTGCACCCTCGTTAGCCAATTTCCAAGATTGAGCATTGAAGTTCTTACTGTTTCTTCTGTAAACCAACCGTTGTGATGCACTTGTCGCTCAATAGCTAATTCAACCGTTAAAAATTCATCCTCGGTTACACCACTAGCAAAGCCTGGCCAAGGATTTTTCAATCCATGATTTCGCATTAAATTTCCTAAATGATGGAACGCTTCAATTGTTTCTTCTTTTTTCACGTTGCAAAAATACGATTCAAAAAGAAGCCTAAAACAACTTTAATTCGAATAATTGGTCAATCTTTTTGAATAATACCAAAGTTCAATTTATTTCGGTCAACATCTCATAATAGGTAATACCGAAGTTGTTTGAATTATAATAAGCTTGATGAAGTAACAAGAAAAAGAATACTAACTAAATTATTACACCTCCTTCAACTCACCATCTTCTACTTTAATAATTCTACCTGGGAAACTTCTAACCATTTGCATATCGTGCGTTGCCATTAAAATTGCGGTTTTTTCCTCTTTTGCAACGGCAATCAAAAGTTGCATGATTTCCTCTGATGTTTCTGGGTCGAGATTTCCTGTTGGTTCATCAGCTAGAATTAATTTTGGTTGATTTAAAAGTGCTCTTGCAATCGAAACTCGTTGTTGTTCACCACCAGAAAGTGTGTTCGGATAATCATTCGCTTTCGATTCAATTCCCACCAATTGTAGGCAGCCCAAAGCTCTTTTGTGAATGAGGTTTTTGTCTTTCCAGCCCGTTGCGCCCAATACAAAATACATGTTTTGAAGAACGGTTCTGTCCATCAATAATTGAAAGTCTTGAAATACAATTCCAATTTTCCTTCTCAAAAACGGAATCTCTTGCTTTGTAAGGCGTTTGAGGTTGTATCCTGCCACCATTCCTTCTCCTTCTTTTAACAGAATTTCGCCGTAAAGCGTTTTCAGCAAACTACTTTTACCGCTCCCCGTTTTACCTATTAAATAAGCAAATTCTGTTTCTTCCAAATTCAACCAAACGTTCTTTAAAATTAACTTTTGTTGCTGATAAATTTGGGCATTTGAAATTGTTATGACTTTCGACACGATATTTTTTGTTTTGTACAAAAATGCGGAGACTTCTGTAACCGATACCTTCTTTTCCGATTTTATCTTAACAAATTCAGGTTTAAAACTTTTGAGTCTGTGAAAATTGTTCGCTAGTCATAAAGTTAATTTTACAAGCGATGAAATCTATGGTCAAACAG
>Ga0247831_1003373_pt1 | contig 23459 bp, 17 predicted proteins | sample LaCruzMarch2015__9_FD_192406 | JGI IMG/M metagenome (GOLD analysis project Ga0247831, IMG submission 192406) | Freshwater microbial communities from meromictic Lake La Cruz, Castile-La Mancha, Spain - LaCruzMarch2015_1m | ecosystem: Environmental > Aquatic > Freshwater > Lake | place: Spain...
AAATTATGCCCTCCAAAATATACTTTCAACAAAAATATCAAATCTAAGTAGCCTATTCCCCCAAAATTACAAAGAAAATTATATGTAATTTTGATGTACATGGACAGGTGGATACGGTATATTTAATCGACAAATTTGTTTTTCATAAAAAACTAATAGATAGTATTTTATGTTAGTGTTGACCGTAAACTATTGACCGTGGACTACTTCAAGTCCTGGTACTTTAAGTGAAGCAACATTCAAACAAAAAATCCCTCACCGCTATTTCAGCTATGAGGGATTTTCTTTTTGCTATATTTTACAGCGAAAACGCTACGCTACTACTTCAACCACAACTACGAGAATAAACTCATCCATTTCGATTTCTACGGCATTGGCTGGTTTTTCCCCGAATGGATATTCGGACAATACTTCCAACGAAAGTGCTTGTACTTCTTGTCTAATATAATCGTTATTGGCCTCCACGGCAGCAGTTAAGGCTTCATTATTTTTGAAAAATTTGATGCTAATTTTATCGGTTACATCAAAGCCTGTCTCTTTTCTATAATTTTGGATACGATTCACAAAATCACGAGCGATACCTTCTTGGCGTAATTCATCCGAAATATGAATATCTAAAGCAACTGTTATTCCTTTGTCGGAAGCTACTAACCAACCTGGAACGTCTTCGGTTTGGATTTCGACGTCTTCTAAAGCAATTAAGAATTGAGAATTGTGCGGGAGGCGACCCTCAATTAAGAATTGCTTATCTTTTTCTAAAACCTTCACATCATCTGCACTTAATTGATTGATTCCTTCAGCAATTAACTTCATATCCTTACCATATTTCGGGCCGAGGGCTTTGAAGTTTGGTTTTACTTTCTTTTTCAAGATGCCCCCAACGGCAGTTGCCGAATCATCATCAAGATATTCGATTGACTTAATGTTTACTTCTGATTTGACAATTTCTTCTATATTACGAATTTGCTCACGAGTGCTTTCTGATAACAGCGGATTGCCGCCCACAGCAATCAAGATACGCTGCAATGGCTGACGCACTTTGATTTTATGAGTTTTACGCAATGAATGAACCAATGAAGAAATAGTTTGAGCCAAATCCATCGACGCTTCTAAGTCTTTATTAACCCATTTTTCGTCATAAAGTGTCCAATCTGTAAAATGTACAGATTCGTGGCGAAGTGGCGAATTAATTGCTTTTGCTTCCTCACGAATTGAATCTGTTAGGTTTTTATATAACCAATCTCCATAGAAAGGAGCAATCGGCGACATCAATTGAGCAATCGTCACCAAACATTGTTGAAGTGTTTCGTAAGCTGCTTTTTTGTTTTCGGTCATTTCGCCTTGCCAGAAACGGCGACGGCACAAACGCACATACCAATTAGAAAGTTGGTCGCAAACAAAATCTTGTACTAAACGCCCTGCTTTCGTTGGATTATAATCATCAAATTGTTCGCCTACTTCTTTGATAAGCGTATATAATTTCGATAAAATCCAACGGTCCATTTCTGGAAGATTTACGTAAGGCACTCTATCGGTTTCCGACATTTTATAATGATCAAGATTTGCATAAAGTGCAAAGAAATTATAAGTATTGCTGAGCGTTCCGAAGAATTTATTACGCACCTCAGTGATACCTTCCAAATTAAATTTCAGATTATCCCAAGGCTCAGCGTTTGTAATCATATACCAACGAGTTGGGTCAGCACCGTATTTGCCCAAAGTTTCAAATGGGTCAACGGCATTACCAAGACGTTTCGACATTTTATTGCCATTTTTATCCAAAACAAGGCCTGTAGAAACAACATTTTTAAACGCAACCGAATCGAACAACATCCCAGAAATGGCATGAAGTGTAAAAAACCAACCACGCGTTTGGTCGACACCTTCTGAGATAAAATCGGCAGGAAAAAGCCCCCTTGCCCCCAGAGGGGGTACTTTATCAACAACTCCCCCTATATCGGAGGGAGTTGGGGAGAGGCTAAACGGATAATGCCATTGAGCAAAAGGCATTGCTCCCGAATCGAACCAAACATCAATTAAATCGGTTTCACGTTGCATCACTTTTCCACTTGCCGAAACCAAGAAAACTTCATCAACGTAGGGGCGGTGGAGGTCAAATGTATTTGCATCGAACGATTGAAGGAAAGAATGATTCTTTTCTCGCTGCTCTTCACTCAAAACATCATCTTTCAAAGCATGTTTTATACCATCAATAAGTTCTTTTACCGAGCCGATACACACTTCTTCGCTATCTTCCGAACGCCAGATTGGTAGTGGAGTTCCCCAATAACGGCTACGGCTTAAATTCCAATCCACTAAGTTTTCGAGCCAGTTGCCAAATCGGCCAGTTCCTGTACTTTCAGGTTTCCAATTGATGGTTTTATTGAGTTCCACCAACTTATCTTTCATAGCCGTTGTACGAATAAACCAACTATCGAGCGGATAATAAAGTATGGGTTTATCAGTTCTCCAACAATGTGGATAAGTGTGTTCATAACGCTGAACATTGAATGCTTTATTTTCGGTTTTTAGTTTAATCGCAATGCGTTCATCTACCGAAAGGTATTTATCACGATTCTGTTTGATGCGTTCGGCTTCTTTTTCTTCATCGGTCAAATAGGCCTCTTTCACAAATTCTAAAGCAAAATCAGTGATTTCTTTCACAAAACGCCCTCTTCGGTCAACAATCGGCACATCTTTTCCTGCTTCGTCTTTCACCATGATTGACGGAATACCGTGTTGTTGTGCCACTCTAAAGTCGTCTGCACCAAAAGTGGGCGACGTATGTACAACACCCGTACCATCTTCTGTAGTTACGAAATCTCCAATTATAACACGGAAGGCTCCCCCACTGGGGGCGGGGGGGGCTATATAGGGAAGTAGTTGTTCGTATTCAATTCCTTCCAAATCTGAGCCTTTGCACTCAGTAATGATTGTCCAAGGAATGATTTTCTTGTTAGAGTCACCAAAACCTTCAAAATCGCCATCTTTACCTTTTTCTCGGAACGCCGAACCGACAAAATATTTTCCTACTAAATCTTTCGCCAATACTACATTTACTGGCAAATATGTATATGGATTAAAGGTTTTCACCAAAACATAATTGATGTTTTTTCCAACCGTCAAAGCTGAGTTTGCAGGAAGCGTCCATGGTGTTGTAGTCCAAGCTAGGATGAATATATCCCCCTTGCCCCCTTCAAAGAGGGAGTTTGCCGCCACTTTAAACAAGAACTCCGATTTATGATTTTCGATAACCTTAAATTGGGCGGTCAAAGAAGTATCTTTTACATCTTTGTAGGTGCCCGGCATATTTAGCTCGTGCGAACTTAGACCTGTTCCTGCCGCCGGCGAATAAGGTTGAATCGAATAGCCTTTATAAAGCAATCCTTTTTTGTAAAATTCCTTCAATAAATGCCAAATACTTTCGATGTATTCGTTTTTGTAAGTAATATACGGATTTTCAAGATCAACCCAATAGCCCATTTTCTCAGTCAAATCGTCCCATTGGTCAGTAAAACGCATGACCGTTTCACGACATTTTTGGTTATATTCTTCAACCGTTATTTTCTTACCAATATCTTCTTTTGTAATGCCAAGTTCTTTTTCTACTTGAAGCTCAACAGGTAAGCCGTGCGTATCCCAGCCACCTTTGCGTTTTACTTGAAAACCACGTAGCGTTTTATAGCGACAAAAAATATCTTTAATCGAACGAGCCATTACGTGGTGAATTCCAGGCGTACCATTCGCTGATGGTGGCCCTTCGAAAAATGTAAAAGTTGGCGAACCTTCACGTACCTCAATAGATTGCTCAAAGATTTTATTTTCTTTCCAAAAAGCTAAAACTTCGTCAGCAATAGCGGCATAATTGACTGATTTATATTCTTTGTAGTGCATAAGTAAGTAAATAAAACAGGATTAAGCGATTTTAGGATTTCAAGATTGATTTTTTATCATTAAAATTCTTTCAAGAAAATCGTGTCTATCTTATAATCCTTAAAATCCTATCGTGATTAAGGGTGCAAAAGTAAATAATAAAACAGGATTAAGCGATTTTAGGATTTTAAAATAATTCTCAATCATTAAAATTCCTTTAAAAATCATGTCTATCTTAGTAATCCTCAAAATCCTGTTAAGATTAAAGGATGCAAAGATACAAATTTTTTACCCTATGAAAGAATATCATACCAATACTTGATTAATTGAATAAGTTTGTTTGCTTCTTAAGAATAAAAAACCTAACCTTTAAATAAAAAACAAGATAAATTCAGAAATAATCTTTAGACAATACGTTATTAATACGCAAATTTGTAATAAAAAAAAATGCCTACTACCCATATATGAATTACCTCTCCAAAATTAGTTTTCTGCTTTTATTTTCAAGCACTGTTTTCGCACAAGGTGTTTGCGATATTACAACAGGCATCGAAAAAGGTGGATTTACTTTTGATGGGCCTTCAACGGTTTGTTTTGGGCAGACAGTGAAACTCAAAGACAATTCTGGCGGAACTGATGTAAAATACATTTTTGGTTATTCTGGTCAAGCAGCTTCTCAACTTTCAAGTATTAACTCTCAAACCAATCTCGACTACGCTTTTCCTGGTGCAGGCCAATATAAAGTTCTTCAATATGGCAAGAAGAATGGGAAGGATATGTATTTTTGTGATGTGGTAAGAGTTTTAGCCAATACCGAACCTATTTATACTACTTCTGCCTGCAACGATTTTCTTCAAATAATAATAGGACAAGACCCAGCTAATAATTTTGATTCTTATCGAATAGACTGGGGAGATGGATTTATTGAAAATACGCCTACTGGAACAGCACTGCCAATTAAGAGATTTCGTAACTATACTACTGTCGCCACTTTTCGTACAATCAGAGTTGAAGGACTTTATAATACGCCAAATTCATGCCCAAGGGCAACTACTAAAGTAATTTCCATGAATGGTGGCACTAACTATCCCAATATAAAAACATTGGAAATGAGTGCAGATAGCAAATCGGCAACGTTAAGCCTTACTGGTGCATTAGACGATTATGATTTATATCAAAGAAGTGCTACGGGCAATTATATCAACGGGCAGTTTATGATGAAAGTAAAGCCTGGTACCTATACCGTTAGTTTGGTTGATACAGTGCAGTCTTGTTTTAAAGTTTTTCGTAATTTTGGCTGTAAAGAGGGTTCCGGAGAAGTTTGTACCACAAAATTAGATGTAAAAGCTATTGATAAAACTAATGTTTTGAAATGGCAAAATCACCCATCAGGAGGAACAACGATTACTTATGATGTACAGGTAATTGTAAAAAGTGTAAGCACAACCATAAAAAAAGAAGAAAAAGGTGGAGCAAGCACAACTATTAATACCCCAGGAAATCCTCATACAGACCCCGTGGATTGTACAAAAGAGTATTGTTATCAAGTAGTAAATAAAGTGCAAGGAACGATTGATTATGGCAGATTTTCTTATGAAAGCACAAGTCTATCTCCTATAAGATGTATTAATCGAAAAGATGTGGTACCCGAACCTATTACAGAATCTATCGTGACAGTTAAAGATAATAATCAAGTAGAAATAAATATTACAGATAACAGCCCTTGGACATTGCAAAGGAAAGAGTATATTTACTATAAATTTGAAAACAACACGCTTGATAAGATTAATTTTGGCACTTTAACTAAGCAATATACCGATGCAAGTGTAGATGCTTCTACAAAATCGTATTGTTACAAAGTTGCTTTTATTGATGAATGTGGCAGTACTTCTGCGGCCTCTCCAGCTTTATGTTCAATTTTTTTAGACCAAGTAGCTGGAGGAAATTTAGAATGGACAAATAATTCTCCATTTGGAAATACAAACATTAATAAGTTTGACATACAAAGTTTTAATGAACTAACAAATGTGCCTAAACTTGAAACAACTAAAAATGCCAATGAAATAATTTATATACCTAATTTAGACGATTTTGATGTAGAAGCAAAGTATCGAATTAAGGCAATATCAACTAATGGAAAAGAAAGTTTTTCAAACACTTATACTATTCCGATTGCTGTAAAATTATTTCTACCTTATGCTTTCACGCCAAATGGAGATAATATAAATGATGAATTATCTGTAAAAGGTTCAACTAAACGTATAAGCAATTTTGAAATTCAAATTTATAATCGTTGGGGAAATGCTGTTTTTAGCTCGACAGACCCAAGCAAAACTTGGGATGGAAAATTTCAAGATAAGAATGTTCCTTCAGACACCTATTCATTTAAAATCATTGCCAAACTCAATGATGGGCAAGAATTTAATAAGTCTGGGAAGTTTGTATTGTTGAGATAAACACCTCACTGCAGCGGCCGACAATCACCTTCCCCTACTCAATGGAGAGAAGGAATTTTTATAAAATTATATGAATAGATTTTTCCGTGTAACATTGCTTTTTCTGTGTCTTTGTGGTAAAATGTGTTTTTCACAAACCACCCTCCTTTCAAACACTAAGTATCAGTTAGAAACTGGCACTTATCTTTCTACTTCTGGCATAACTCCTTTTTGGCTTCGCTCCAATCAATATGGAATCGTACCTCTGCAAGCACCCATTCTAACCTTTCGAGGTTCTGCTCACAAAGAATATGACTCCACCAAAAATGAAAACCAACAACTAAAAAAATTTGGTTACGGTTACGGCTTTTGGGGGGTAGCCAATGTTGGCAAGCAAAGTACCCTTTTACTTCCAGAAGCCTACTTCAAAGTTCGTTATGGTGCATTTGAATTTTATGGCGGATGCAGACGAGAAATTATGGGCTTGGTTGATACTACGCTAACTTCTGGCTCGTATATATGGTCGGGAAATGCCTTACCTATGCCTAAAATTCAGATTTCGTTACCTAATTATAGACAAATAGGAAAAAGTCCAATATTTATCAAAGGTGGTTTTAGCCACGGCTGGTTTGGAGATCAAGGCTATGTGAAGAATTATTATCTGCATCAAAAATGGTTTTATGGTCGAATCGGAAAAGAAAACGCCAAATTCAAATTTTATGCTGGATTCAATCACAATGTACAGTGGGGTGGTACAACAAAAAGTGACTATATTAAGTTTTCAAAAGATGGACAATTAGCACCATATCCGTGGTATAGTTATCAATTTGTATTAGTTCCATTTTTGCAAAAATTAATAGAACCTGACGGAAATAAACTTCCCATATATGATACAGAACTCGCAATAGGAAATCATTTAGGCTCTTATGATTTAGGATTTGAGTTAGATAAAACAAATCTGAAGTTCCTCTTCTACAAACAACAACCATACGATTTCGCTCGTTCAATCTATCGATTAAACAATATTGAAGATGGCTTGTATGGATTGAGTTTAGGTCTGAAAAACAAAAAAATCTTACAAAAAATATTATTAGAGTATCTTTTTACAACAAGTCAGGGCATATATAGATTTGGGCAATATAGACCATCTAATTATGTTGAATTTGACAATTACTTTGCACATGGACAATACAATCGGTGGGCTTATAATAACTTTATTATTGGTACTCCTTTTATTTTAGCTAACGACACAAGAGTATTTAACAATAGAGTAAAAGCCTTTTCAACCTATATTAAAGGGCAATTAGGGGTAAACTCTTACCTTTTAGGCGGCTCTTTTAGCTCCAACCTCGGAGTATATGGGGGGCTATTAGATAAAAACCAATTTTCTGGCAAATTATGCGTCACGCTTCCTTTAAAAAATAATGCTCATTTATATTGCCAGTCTGCGTTTGATATTGGCTCCATATATCCAAATAATGTAGGGTTTTCAATCTTTTACAGAAAATTATTATAAATTTGTGCGAAATATATGTTCTTATTCAGCATTTACCAATGAAGAAACTAAGGCCTTGTGCTATTTTGTTTATCGTGTTGTTTTCTTGTGTCGCAAGTCCTGCATTTACACAAAATCTTTTCTCAAATACTAAATATGAGTTAGAAAGTGGTTTTTACACTTCTACAGCTAATAAAAACCCATTTTGGTTGCGGACAAACCAATATGGAATAGTTCCTATTGAATCTCAATTTTTAACATTCAGAGCTGGACTCTATAAAGATTTTACTGATAAAAAAAACGATAAGAATAAGACACTTAAATGGGGATATGGCTTAAAAGGTGTAGCAAATGTAGGGAAACAGAGCCAATTATACCTTCAAGAAGCATTTGTAAAAACGGGTTTTAAAGCGTTCGAACTTTATATTGGACGTCGCAAAGAAGTTTTTGGCTTAGTGGATAGCACTTTGTCATCGGGTTCTTATGCTTGGTCTGGCAATGCTTTACCCATGCCCAAAATACAAATTCTAATGCCCAATTATGTATCAATTATAGGAAAAGGTGTTATTTCCATTAAAGGCTCTTATGGACACGGTTGGTTTAATAATGACCAACTATCTCAATCTTATTTACATCAGAAAAGCTTGCATAGTCGAATCGGAAAAGAAAATTGGAAAATTAAATTTTATGGTGGCTTTAATCATCAAGTACAATGGGGTGGGAAAATAAACTTGCCATATAAACTTAATACTGTCAAATCAAATCAATTGCCTTCGAGTTTCAGTGATTATGTATTTGTAGTAAGTGGTATTAGTTTAAATTACCAAAGTAGGCAAAAAAACATAGATACAACCAAATATACAGATTTTGATTTAACTAATAGGGTAGGTAATCATCTTGGAACAATAGATATAGGAATAGAGGCAAATACCAAAACCGCCAAAATTTTGTTTTATCGTCAGAATCTTTACGATGATGGTTCTTTGTTTTCTTTGGCAAATATAGCCGATGGTTTAAATGGAGTATCTATTGTTCCAATAAATACGGAAAATAAAAAAGTAATTATTGAAAGACTTACGTTTGAATTTCTTAACACCAGTAATCAAGGTGGATTTGTTGGACCAACAAGTACGATACCAGAAATAAGAGGTAGAGATAATTATTTTAATCATCCTCAATTTCTGAATGGATGGTCTTATCAAAATAAAACTATTGGAACGCCATTTATAACGCCCACAGAAAACACTAAAAGTATATATCCCAGATATTTAATTACTAATTCTCCAAACTATTTGGAATATTTCACAAATAATAATAGAGTACAAGTATATTACCTTGGAGTACAATTAAAAATATTGGATAAATACAGTTATTTATTTAAGGGTTCATACTCTAAAAACTTTGGTTCTTATGATGCTCCATTTACAGCCTCAAATAAAGGAATTTCTCAATATTCCTTTCAAAACTCAATAGAGTTTGATAGTAAGAAAAAACTCAAGTTTAATATTAATTGGGCTTTTGATATAGGGGCTCTTTATCAGTCATCAAATGGCGTTTCATGCTCCATCAAAAAACAATGGTAGTAAAAATGTTGATTTCATGAGTACACATATATCTTAGTATATAACAATAAAACAACATTCTTTGCACTTTATCATGTTTATTTTGTATTTTTATACTTTTACGTTTATTTTCTTTACCGAATAATAAATAATTACAAAATAACTCCCCCAATTCTTAATTTATAATTAAGTTTGCTGTCTAAATTATACTCCCATTTCACTCCTTAAAACAGACTATTATGCAATATAGACGTTTATCTATTTTACAACCATTGGGTGTTCTGATAGATTTATTGTGCCTAAATCTTGCATTTGTTGGTGCATATTTCCTTCTTTATCACCAAATTGAAGGGTGTTTCTCTCCACCATATTTGGTGCTATTTTGGGTATTTAATATTACTTGGGTTCTTACATTATTAGTAACACATCCCTTTATTGAACCTCGAGTAACTTTCAATTTTTATAAACTTACCTATAATTTTTTGTTGCTTGTAGCATTGCATGCCTGTTTGATTGCCATTTTTTGGGTTTCAATCCAAGCTTATTATTTTTCAAGGCTTCACTTATTATTTACTTACATCATACTCTTCTTTTGCGGAGTCTCTGTACGGGCTTTAGGCGTTTTACTTCTCAAACAACTAAGAGCATCTGGCTATAACCTTAGAAAATATATTATCGTTGGATATGGTGAGTTATCGCCAAGTATCGTTAAGTATTATCGCACACACCCTGAAATGGGGTATCAATTCTACGGATATTTTGATGAACAATACAATTCAAGTGAAAACGACATTAAAGGAGATTTTCAAGTATTAAGACAATTTATTGTAGAAAATGAGATTGATTACGTTTACTGCTGTTTACCGTATATAAATAACAAAAAACTTCAAGAAATTATACATCACTCTGAGCAACATCGCTCACAAGTAAAATTGTTAGTCGATTTCACTGGATTTATGAAGCGTGGTGTTTCTATCGAATACCATGACCATTTACCAATCATAAACCTCTCTACTAAGCCGTTTAGTGATTTTCGTACGGCAATTGTGAAGCGTAGCTTTGACATTGCATTTTCAGGAATTGCTTTAATTTTAGGGTTTCCTTTTTTAATTATATTTGCTCTTATAACTAAATTAACATCAAAAGGTCCAATATTTTATAAGTCTGAACGAATAGGGCTTTGGGGAGAAAAATTTTATATGCTTAAGTTTAGAAGTATGTATATAGACGCTGATGAAATAGCAGATAGGCTACTTAATGGGGATAAACATTCAATTGGTGATAAAGACCCACGCATCACAAAGTGGGGTAAAATTATGAGAAAAACACGTTTAGATGAGCTACCACAATTCTTGAATGTTTTTTTAGGAGATATGTCAATTGTTGGACCTCGACCCTTACCTCAGTACGATGTCGATATGTTAATGGATAATAATCCAGAAAATTTTCAGAAAATTTTAACCTTGAAACCTGGTATTACATCAATGGGGCAAATTAAATTTGGTTATGCGTCAAATAAAGAAGAAAATGTTCAGAGAATGAATTTTGATTTGTTATATGTAGATAAATACTCTCTACGCACTGATATATGGCTGATTTTTCAAACTGTTAAAATAATGATACAAGGAAAAGGTAGATAATGCCATAGAAAAACAAACAGCCCCCTGGGCTATTTGTTTTTCTATGGCATTATTATTTCATTTCGTAGAACTTCCCCTCAACAAAATCTTTAATTTTTTCAATAAAAGTATTTTCGTGGAAACGTTCAGCATTTGCACGAATAAATTTAGGATCAAAATTTAATTCTTCCAACAATTGTATCGCCTCTTTTAAGCTCAAAATATCTTGTTTTTCAAAAAATAAAGCAGTTGCTGCGGATGCGTCATTTGTATATGGAATCATTGTTTCCAACACACCTCCAACTCCGTAAGCAATTACAGGCCGACCTGCTGCATTTGCTTCCAAAGGAGTAATTCCGTAGTCTTCATGTTGAGGAAAAATAAATGCCTTACACTCAGCATATAACTTAGATAATGTAGCAGAATCAACTCCCTGCATAAAAGTAATATTACCTTTTGCTCTTTTCATTAATTCTTCTTTTTTAGAACCATTGCCAACAATTATTAGTTTTTTACCCGTCTCATTAAAAGCATCTATTACTAAATCTACTTTCTTATAATACTCTAATCTTGATACTACCAAGTAATAGTCACCTATATTTTCGGAAATATAATAATTTGACAGATTTACTGGTGGGGGGATAATTGTTATTTCATTTTTAGGAGAATAGGCATCTTGTATTCGTTTTTTAGTTTCTTCCGTCATTGCGAGAAACAAATCTACTTTTTTACTACTTTTCCTATCTATATTCCTCAACGTCTTTACCACAACATCAAATACCCACCTCTTTACTCCCTTTGAATCTAAATATTCCGTGTAAGAAGTTGGATTCCAAGCTAATCGAAAAGGTGTGTAACAATAAGTAATAATTAATGTATTAGGCGAAATATTGACATATTTTCCACTATAAGTAGTCGAAATTAAGACAACATCATATCCTTCTACTTTCATTTGCTTCATTGCTAATAATCCAAAAGGAAAAAATAGCCATTTCATCCTTTTTTCAGTCTTGACGATTTTTTGATACCACGATGTAATAATATTAGCTTTTTTGAATTCTGGATATGTAAGCTGTGGCTGATAAACAGAGGTAAAAAGAGGGGATGTAGGAAAAGCTTTATGAAAACATAAAGCAACTTGCTCAGCCCCTCCTTTTCTCATTAAATCGTCATGAATGATTGCAACCTTCATTATTATTATGATTTCTTAAATATATTCAAATCAGATTCTACCATCTCAGCACATAAAGCTTTAAGGTCATATTTAGGTTTCCAGCCTAATTTCTCATTAGATTTTGTTGGGTCTCCTATTAATAATTCTACTTCTGTTGGTCGGAAATAGCGTTCATCAACTCCTACAACTTTTTTGCCAATAGGTAATTGATATTCTGGGTTGTTACAAGCAGCCACAGTACCAACTTCCTCGACACCAACTCCTTCAAAAGCAAGCTCAATACCCACTTCGGCAAAGGCCATTCTTACAAATTCTCTAATCGGTGTTGTGATACCCGTAGCAATTACAAAATCTTCTGGTACTTCTTGTTGTAAAATCAACCACATTGCCTCAATATAGTCTTTTGCGTGGCCCCAATCACGTTGTGCATCCAGATTACCCAAGTACAAGCAGTTTGATTGTCCTAAAGCAATTTGAGCTACTCCCCGTGTTATTTTACGTGTTACAAACGTTTCTCCTCTCAATGGTGATTCATGATTAAATAATATACCATTGCATGCGAACATTTGATATGCTTCACGGTAATTTACTGTAATCCAATAAGCATATAGTTTGGCAACAGCATAAGGCGAACGAGGGTAAAAAGGTGTAGTCTCTTTCTGTGGCACTTCCTGTACTAATCCATATAACTCCGATGTTGAAGCCTGATAAACCTTTGTCTTTTTAGTTAAGCCCAATATTCTGACTGCTTCTAAGATACGTAAGGTACCAATACCATCTACTTGTGCAGAGTATTCTGGCTCATCAAAACTCACTTTCACATGCGACATCGCACCGAGATTATAGATTTCGTCAGGTTGAACTTCTTGAATAATTCTTATGATGTTAGTTGAATCACTCAAATCACCGAAATGGAGTTTAAGATTCACGTTAGGGTCATCATATAGATGGTCAATACGTTGTGTATTGAATATTGAAATTCTTCTCTTAATTCCGTGAACCTCGTACCCCTTTTTCAAAAGAAACTCTGCAAGATATGCTCCATCTTGACCTGTAATTCCTGTAATTAGTGCTTTCTTCATGTTTAATTAATCTAATTTTTTAACTCTTCTTCTAATAGTAAATCTAAAACTTGATAAAAATTTAATGAATAATCCCAGTTTAACATACGTTTTATTTTATCGTTGCTTCCATATATTTCTTTAACATCTGTCGGTCTATACAATTCTTTATCTATGACTATTTTATTCTTATCTATTGATAACTTATCAAATAAGTATTCTATTATCATTCTCAAAGAAACTGATTGACCCGAACAAATCAAGAAATCATCAGGCTTATCGTTCTGCATTATTAGATACATTGCTTCGGCATATTTCGGTGCATAACCAAAATCTCTTTCTACGTCAATATTACCAACTTTAAGTATATCTTGTTGATTTTTTGATATAGCAATAGCTGCTCGAATAACTTTTTTAACGAAAAAACTGTCTCCTCTTAAATATGATTCATGGTTAAATAGAACTCCACTGCTTATAAATAAGCCGTAAGATTTTCGATAATTATCACAAAACCAATGAGCAGATGCTTTTGAGATTGCGTAAGGACTTAGTGGATGTAAAATACTACTTTCGGTAATAGGTAGAGTAGTACTATCCCCATATATTTCACTACTTGCAGCCTGAAAAAACTTTATTTTCTCATTTACGGCTCTTATCCCTTCTAATAGGTTTATTACTGTCAGGAAATTATTTTGCATTGTACTCATCGGCTCTTTAAATGAAAGAAAAACCGAACTTTGAGCAGATAAATTATATATTTCTGTTGGTTGATATTGCCTAATAAGCCTAATTATTTGGTCAATATTTAATAAATCACATTCTTCTAATTTGAGTTTGTTTTTTATTTTTAAATATTCTATTCTATGCAAATCCGATGCACTTTTACTACGAGTTATGCCAATTACTTCATATCCCTTTTTGAGTAAAATTTGACTTAAATACGCTCCATCCTGACCTGTAACCCCTGTAACAAAAGCAATTTTCATTAGTTTTATATATTTTTCAAGCAATCTGTAAATTGTTCAGATGACCTTTTCCATTCATATTGTTTGGCTTTGTTAAAGCCTTTTGCTGTTAGTTCTCTTCTCAAAATATCATTACTTAATGTTTCTTGAATACCTAAAGCCATTTCTGATGGATTAAGTGCGTCCACATACAAAACGGCATCACCACATACTTCTGGTAAACTTGCACTATTCGAACAAACGACTGGACACCCACAAGCCATTGCTTCTAATGGGGGAAAACCAAAACCTTCGTAAATAGAAGGAAATACAAAAAGGGTTGCTAAGTTATAAATTGAAGGTAGGTCTTCTTCTGCAACATAGCCAGTAAAGTGAACATTTTCCTCTAAAATAGAATTTTTATTGATTTTTTCAAATATTTTACTGTCCCCTGTTATAAAACCCTCTTTCTTACCTAAGATAACTAATTGATAATTTCCAATTTTAGGCTTTGCCAGTAAAAAGGCATCTAATAATGTGGTAAGGTTTTTATGTGGCTTAATATTTCCTACAAATAAAATAAAATTTTGTGGTAATTTGTATTTTTCGGTAGTCTTGGTTAATGTACAATTATTGATTTTCCTAAATAAATTAGTGTCAATTCCCAAGTGAATAGCGGTTATTTTTGCTGGATTAATCCCTGTGTATCTAACTATTTCATTTTTAGAAAACATAGAAATTGTAGTGATTGTATCAGAGAGGAGAGTTGCGGCTTTGAAAACTACTTTGGCGTATAATTGTTTAATAATTCCGAAATCAAATAGATCTGTTAAGACCAAATGTGCTGTATCTGGTAAAGTAACAACCCTTTTCTTTGCTTTAATGGGGAGTAGTGGAATATTATAATGTGGTGACCAAAAAATATCACATGTAGGAATCAGAAACGGAAAAGCAAATTGCTCTTTGATGGAATAAATAGGGATATCTATTTCTTGACAGCTCCAATTAGGGTAAGAATTAAATATTTTTTCTAATTCCCTTTCCTTTCCTAACAAAACAATTTCGTCAAAAACTTTATTTTTCAGCATATATTCTACATAATTTTTTATGTATACCCCTATTCCCGAATTATTTATCATGCGAGCATCAATGCATATTTTAGCCATTATATAAATTACTTTTATGTTTTAATTTATACGCAACTTCACTATTTTTCAAAGTAATTTCATTATTTTGAAGAAAAATTAAATATGATAGGATAAACCATGGATAAAGAAAATATATCTGAACGCCAAATATAAAACATAGAATGAATATAAGAAAAACTCTTTTCTGTTTTATTGTGTGACATCTATTCCATAATTTTTTTACATACAAAAGCATGAATATGAAGAATATCAGTCCTCCTTCCACTAAAACATCAACGATTCCACCAAATCCATGCAAATCCCAATAAGGAACTTCGGGTAAAAAACCACGATAAATAGGGTTATTTCTTACTAAAGCATAATTACCTAAACCAATTCCAAAAAATAAATTATGAAATAGTAAATTGGGGAGAATTATTGTTGCTGTTACTCTGCCCATAAGTAGGTTTTTGTCAATTTCAGTAGAATCCGCAGGCGTAAATGCTTGAACGATAAACTCAAGGTTTTGTAAGGCTTGGAAATATGAATTGTATATTACAAAACCAAATATAATGATAAAAAGTAAAAGAGGAATAGTTAAAAATAATACACTGCGAGCTTTCCTGATATAAAAATAATCTATAAGAAAGTAAGAAGTTATCATTAATAATCCTGCTTTTGATTGAGTACCCCACAAAATAAATATAATTAAAAAAGACATCAATAGATATGCTTTTTCCCTTTCTAATACTAGTAAGAGAAAAATACTCGCATAGAACAAACCCAACGGACCACCTTCTACGAATAACCCTTTTATTCTATACTTTATTGAATAACCAGCTTCTGTATTATACACAAGCAAATCTTTGACATAATCATTTTCAAGTTTAAAAAGACCAATTTGATACAGTACATAAACAAATAAATAAAAAACTGCTATACAAACTTGAATATCTATAATATTTCTAATATGAAGTTTTACATTTTCTTTTTCTTTGTTAAAATAAATAATACAAATATTTATTAGATAGTAACAGCAGAGTAATTCTAAGAATCTTGATAAAGAAATAATGTAAGGATTCTTCAAAAATGAAGTTTCTTCAGTCGGGATATAAAAATCCACGAAGACATTTAAAAACAATGTTTTTAATGTCAACAGAAGAAAGAAAAATATGATTTTTTTTTCTTTACTTTTGCTAATTTTAATATAAACAGCACCCAGTATCAAAACAATAATTTCACTTATTTTTACAGAAAGTATCTTCAGTTCTGTTGCCTGCAAACAAATAATAATAACCAAATAAAAAAGAAATTTTGTTTTTATTTTTATCATCTCTATATTTTTCGATATTTTTTTATCTAAACATGAAGATAAAGGGTCTCGATAAACAATTAGTTACTACTACTTAGTTAAAAATATTTTAATATTTTCAGCAGGGAATATTCTTGCTAACATAGTGATTTCATACAAATCCATCACTCTTGGATGTATATTTATTAAAGGCTCAATTAGGTAATCATAGAATAATACTTTTTTTTGAAAAATAATTTTACAATCAACAATTTTTGAAAACTTGAAATCAAAATAATATCCTCTCCCTAAGAATGAGGGCTCTGCAAAAAAATCAAAAGTCCTAATTGAGAACATCTTTTTATGAGTTGGATCAATATAATTATTTCTTGAAGAAAAGTGCGGCACGCGAATAGATAAAACACCTCCTACCTTGAGTATTCTATGCAACTCTTTCAAAACAGGTATATATTCAATGTGTTCTAATATATCTTGACATACAATTTCATCAAACATACAAGAGTCAAAAGGTAAGGGCAAATTATTTATGTCATGAACTACATCTACTCCTTCCAACGAAGAAATATCCATATTAATCCAACCCTCCCGAATATCTGTACCACAACCAACATTAAGTTTCATCATATAAATCTGTATTTAGAATATTTAAAATAAACAACAAAGTGTAAACCAAATGTAACAAATAACTCTGTTATTATAATTGATATTATAGTTCCTTTGGCAAGGAAAATAGGAGTGAATACTAAATTCAATACAACACTCAAAATAGCCCCTAAAATAATAACACTACTATAGCCCCACTTTAGCTTATGAATTAAAAGTGCTTGATAGGCTGGTACATTCAAACTTACTATAAGAGGAACAAAACTCAAAAAACGCAGATAATTACTGACCTCTTTTTGATAATAACCTAAAATTAGCTGAGTAATAGTATCACTAAAAGATATAATAAATAAACCTACCATCAAAAATATAAGACCAAAAACAAAGAGCTGGTTCTTTAAAAAGCGTTTAATCTTTTCAGAAGATTCGAAAACTAATTTACAAGCATACGGATAAGTAGCTTGTAAAGCTACTCCTGAAATTTGTTTAAAAGCGATTATTACTTTCTCCGCCACCGCATATAAGCCAACAATACTATTATTAGCAAAGAAACCTAATATAATAATATTAGAATTTATGTATACATTATTTGCAAAATTAGCAAAAAATATTGGATAATCATTTCTAATATGATCTATAATTACTTTCAACGGAATTATTTTAATTGGTAATTTGAGATAGTAATATCTAATCCAAATAATACTTACTATCCCAACAGTGATATCACCAATCGCATAAATAATATTAATGTATATATAAAGGCTATCATTTTTAATATAGTACACAAAGAAAAACAAAAGTCCTAAAATAAATTTTGAAATGATACTCAAAAGTGTCATTTTAGGCATTTCTTCTATCCCTTGAAAAAACCATGTAGGATACAGTACTTTTGCAACAACTAAAGAGTATGAAAATAACATTAACTCTTTAAGCGTACTGAATTTAGGTGTTGCACACACAATTATAATTAAAATAAAAAAACCAATCACTAACAAAAACATTTTAGTTAGTAATACTTCACTAAATAATAAAATTAATTTTTCCTTATCACTTTTATATATGGAAGAATTTTGGGTAGCAGTTATATTAAAACCATAGTCAGTAAAAATATAGAAGAAACTCATAATTGACTGGCAAAGCATTACTAAAGCAAATTTTTGTACACCAATCATATCAATTAAAAACGGAGTTAATAAAAGAGGTAACAAGAAAGTTATTCCTTGTCCTATGGATAAAAAAAAGAAGTTGGATAAAAGCTTTTTTTTACTTTTATCCAACTTATTAATAAAAATATTGGCCATTAATTAGTTTTTTCAATATATATTAAAGTAACATATTATTTACTTATCAATCCTTTTTTATTGATAATCTCCAATTCCTTAACTTTTTTGTTTAATTCGATGAGGTAAAGAGTTAACTCTTCTATTTTTTCCAATAATTTTGCGTTTGTTTGCACAACATCTAAACCATTTTCAACCATTTCTGATGCAGAAGGAAAATTAGGTAAATGCTTATTTTCTTGCACAAATTGTTCAACCTCCTCTAATGGCATTACCTTATAATTTTTCTCAAACACATAGTCTGCCCAATCAGCACTTCCTGCTACTGCTACTTTAATCTTCTCAGTCATAACGCCCCCTTTCACTAACAAACGATATCCTCCTGCCGCACCATTTGTCCTATCAAGTGCTGAAACCTCACCCACTGCAAGGTATTTAGTTGCAAAGTCACCATATAAAAGTGGCGTTGCAGTATTTGAATTAGCGATGTATAACTTATCATTACCGAGTTCATTAAATCCCGCTTGATAACCAATAAAAATACTTCTTGAACCTGTATTAGTCTTTCCTGCACCAGCACCAATGGCAGTATTAAAGTTAGCAGTATTTGCACTTAGTGCTTCTGAGCCAATAGCAATATTATAAATACCTGATTGATTACTTAGCAAAGTACTTGGTCCAATACCAACATTATAATGTCCCTGTGTATTACCGTAAAGAGCATTGGCTCCAATTGCAGTATTAAAAGTACCAATACTATTATTAAACATTGCTGATGTACCCATCGCCAAGTTAGCTCCACCAGATGTATTAACAGACAAAGCACTTGTTCCAATTGCCACATTTGACCCTCCAGTGGTGTTTTCTCTTAATGCTTCAACACCAAGAGCTAAATTGAATACACCAGTAGTATTTGATTTTAAGGAATTTGTCCCTAATGATGTATTTGCAACTCCAGTACCCGAAAGATTACCAGACTGATGCCCCAAATATGTATTTTGGGTAGTAAGTGTACCTACGTAACCAGAGTTAATACTGTTCACCTTCAGCACTAATGGTTGATTATCAGTAGTTCCAATAAAGTTAGTACTAGGTGTAGTACCACCGTTACCAGTCAATCCCCAGTTGTTAGCATCTGCTACTGACTTTGCTCCAGTTTCTGATGCCATTGACTTCCACTCTTTTCCATCATAGAAATAGAATCCAGATAATAAGTCTGTTTGATAAACCATCAAACCAGTAGCTGGATTTTGAATAGCGTTACGTTGTTGTAGGCTCATTCTTGGAGTCAATAAACCTTTGTTACTTGAAGAGATTTCAAGTGCTGCTGATTGGTCAGGCTTAGTAGTACCAATACCGACATTGTCTTTTTGTGCGATTGCTCCTATAACACTCATTGAGAAGGCAATAGAGAGTAAAACTTTTGATTTCATATATTTCTAAAATTTATTTGTTTTTATATTTCTTTCTTGAATCAAAGATATATGTTGGGTTTTTCTTTAAAAAGCATTTTCTGTATTTTTTATTTAATGGTTATTCTTTTTGAATACAAGAAACAAAAGAACCAAACCAATCGTAGCTATTGTACTTTTAAGAAATCTTCTTTTTTAATATAACGAACCCAATTAAACATTTTTATATTTTTTTTATCAATTCTTTCGGCATAAACTGCTTTTAGGGCTTCTTTATTTCCAATGATGATACGCCCAGAATTAGATTCATCCACAAATATATCATCATTTGTCAAAATATCGCTTCTACCCTCCGTTTTAGTTTTTATTTGGTAATCTGTAAATAGTTTATGGTAGGGTTTAGATACCTCATTTGTCTCAAAATCAAAAACATATTGGTTACTTGTACCATTAATAAAATCGTCGCCACCAGAGTAGCGAACTACATCATTGCCAAATAAGGTTATTTTCGATTGACCATAAAAATCACAATCATGTTGATTTAGCCATGGGCCAGTTTTATACCAAAGTATTTTATTCGTGGATGGCCTATATAATAAAATGGTACTTTTATTTCGTAATGAGATTAGTAAGTCTCCTTTATCCCAGTGTTTTGTATTGTATAAAGCGGGCTGTACATCATTCAAATGGATTAAATCATCTTCGACAGTCCCAGAAAACAAGACCTCGTTTAGATTATTTTCTTGAATAATCGAAAGAATTGTTTTTTTGAATAAAATCTTATTATTTTGAATTTTAATCTTAATGATAGCATCACCAAAAGTCGTTAAATTATCATGTACTAATAACTGCTTTTCTTGCAATGAAGATTCACTTTTTGTGCAAGTCCAAATAGTATTCTCATCTTCTTTTTCAATAGAATGGTGGAAATGATTTTTATTTATCCATTGCACTCGCGAGTTGCTGTCTACTTTAATTAGCCAATCGTCTGTTTTTATAAAATCAGCATCCCAATTTATAAAAATTAATGACTTATCTTTCAATAATAGTGGGTGAAGAAAACGAGTTGTGTTACTAATATCAATTACATCATTGAATGTTTTCTCATTGAAACCCCATCGATAAATTTCTTTACTAGTCCTTATTTCTACTAATTTAATTACTATACTATCCACTTTTGAAGGCTCAAAGGTTGAAATTAACAAGAAATCATCATTAATTAAAGATTTATCGGAATAATAGGTAAACCCGTTATTTAGGTTCTCATTCTTAATATATCTACCATCACTATCAACATTGTCACCCAAAAAACGATAGGCATTTCCTGGAATTTGTGCAAACTCAAGAATCCAATCTTTATATTTATTTAATTTTTGTCCTCCTCTAAGTACATGATTCACTACCGCAGCACTGATAATTGAGACAAAAAAAAGCGAATAAAAGAGTAAAAAGTATTTGAGTATTTTTTTAATTTAGATAATTAGATACAAGAATCAAGATACGGGATTCGAGACGGTTCGCATCAGCGATAAAAACTTGATTATTAGAAAATAGTTATTATATTTTTATAGATTATTTTCGTCTAAGTGTTTAATTTAAAATTACCATGAGCCAATTCTTGCAAATTAGGTTGAGTGTTTATTATTTGTACTTTTTTAATGAGCGAATCGTAAATCTCTAAACATTCATTGAGCAACTCTTTAACAAGATTATTATTGGGGTCATATATTGGCGGTATATAGTTTTTTAGGGATACTTCTATTTTAAAATGATCTTTGAGATAGGTTTCAATTTTTTGAGGCTCTGCACACAAGGTTTCATAACAAACTAAATTTACATCAGCGAGATGATTTTCTAGGATATATTGGTAGTAAGATTTCCAGATAGCTAACCAATAGTTAATTGAGTCAAGTGCAAATGAATTATTAACAGCTGTATTCAATTTAAAATATTTATGATTTAGCCCAAATTCATGGTGACCTAAATAATTAAAATAATCTATAATGAAATTATCTTTTTTTTGATGTTCTGAAAAATACAAATGTTCTTTCAGCAGCGAGTTAGCATGCTGTAGTGGATCTCTAAACAACAATAAAATTTGGGCTGAAGGAAATTTTTTCTTCAAATATTTGAATCTTAGAATATTATTGTTATTTTTTGAAAGATATTTTTGTTTTTTGTCTGATAGACACACTAATTTGAGGTATATCACATACTCAGACATTGATATTTCATCAATTTGATTTAATTCTAAAAAAAAATCTTTAATATAAATATCCCTTAGTTTTAGTTTCCAAAAATATTCATCAAATGCCTCCGGACTATTAATACTAACCATAAGTCCATCTTTATGAAACCTCTCAACGGTCTGTTCTTTCGTTTTCGGAGCTATTTTTTTCCAAATATTGGGCATCATCAAGAAAGGCATGTTCTGATAAGTGAGAGATGCAAACTCGGTTGTCTTATATATGGCATTAAATATAGATGTAGTACCAGACCTTGCCAATCCAGTAACAAATATAACTTGTTCGAGTTGTTGCTTTTCTACATCTTTTTCATAAAGCATTTGCTCTATATCAAAGCTTGTATCGGCAACAAAATTATTATTAAGTGCTATCTTATGAATTAGTTTTGATAAAAAGGGATAATTATTTTGAAACATACTTCTTGATTGCACCAAAAGTAATAAATGAAAACAGAACAATAAGTTGATTTTGTATACTAACAAAATAATTTTCAATACTTAAATCTAAGAACAATAGAATGAGTATTGCCATTAAAAAGGGCGACAAAACTAATAATAAATAACTTAGAAGTATTGCTATGATTTTTTATTGAAATAGCGACTCTTTTATCAATTCTTCATGAGTCACTTTCCCACCCAATGTCTTTGAATAACTTAATTTTAAGGCTGACAAAGGAGTTAAAAACTTAATCTTTCCAAATATCAAACTTGAAATAATTGTGAGTATAATGATTACAAATACGTGCATTACTTCTTTTTAGTATTAAAAAAAAATTTAATAATTTTTTAATAGGATACCAAAAAATTGCAATAAGAAATGTAAAAAGAGATACTAAAAAGCCAATAACTAAAGCAAGAACACCACCGCCTAGACCTGGACCTAAATATAAAATAATCATTGCATTTGTGAGTTTTAATATTTACATTTTTTTACATTTATCTCCAAGCTTTCTATGCTTTTTGAAATTTTTTGAAAACAATCTTTCGGATTATATTAAATAATTAGACAATATACCGTGCTGGACATTAACGATTGATTATCAATAAGTTAATTAAAATATTTTTTGTCGCTTATTTTCATCTTAAAAACTTACAGTTGTTTCAATTTCAAAAATTTGAACATAAACTGTCAAAAGATTGCCTTTTACGGATTCAAAAGGAAAATAAATAAATATAAATACCTTTATTTCTTATGCTGCCCCCCAATTTTGATACAAGTATCTAAGATAGGAATTAATCCTTAAATTAGCATAATTATGTCAAGAACTAGACGCACACATGGGAAGGATTTCAAGGCTAAGGTTGTCCTTGAAGCCT
>Ga0247831_1003381_pt1 | contig 23416 bp, 24 predicted proteins | sample LaCruzMarch2015__9_FD_192406 | JGI IMG/M metagenome (GOLD analysis project Ga0247831, IMG submission 192406) | Freshwater microbial communities from meromictic Lake La Cruz, Castile-La Mancha, Spain - LaCruzMarch2015_1m | ecosystem: Environmental > Aquatic > Freshwater > Lake | place: Spain...
CCGAGAAGTTAGGCTTTACTCAAGCCTTCCTTCCGCGCGCTGCTTCGTCTAACACCACCGCAACCACTTCGAGCCAAACCCGCCGACTCGTGGCAGGGCAATCAGGTGTGAAGCATCGTGTAATTGCCACGGCAGCTGACCTGGTGACGACCATCACCGGACAAGAATATCCCGAGACGCCTTAGTCTCTTTTGGAGCAGTATGCATGAACGGATTTGATATCGTCATTCTTGGAATTGTGGCGATTTCAGCTCTTTTGGCGTTTGCTCGTGGTTTTGTCCGCGAAGCCTTATCGATGGCCGCGATGTTCATCGCTATTTTGGCGGTCCTCTGGGGGTTCCCGGTGTTACGCGAACCGATGCGCGCCTTCATAGATACAGGTTGGCTGGCCGATGCAGCCACCGTCGGCGGTATCTTTATTCTCGTCTACATCGCCGTGCGCGTCGCGACCGGGCGCATTCATGAATGGATTCACGATTCCGAGCCTTTGGGCATTTTGGACCGGACCGCGGGCTTACTTTTTGGCGTCGCACGGGGATTTGCGTTGGTTGGGGTTGCTTGCTTGATCGTGACCTCGATTGCGCCGCCTAGCATGTTGCCAAAGTCGTTTCAGGAAGCGAAATTCTACCCTATGGTGATGCTGACCGCAGACGCCCTCAAACACTTGGCACCGCAGGCCGGACAAGCCGCCACCAATATGGCCCGTGGTGCTGCTTCAGCCGGTGAAGACCTAGCTCATTCGCGCAAAGGTGATACAGCAAATGTGCTGGATTCATCCGTAGACGGCGAGCCCGTAAAGGCCCAAAAGGCCCCCACTTGGACGCTTAGTCCATCCAACTCAACGACCCCTGACCCGGAGAGCGAAAAATGAACCCTCAGTGCTATGGGCAAGACGCGCAAGCCGGTGCGACCGGCGTCGACGGTGACATTGAAGTTTGGCTGGACCCACATGAAGATCGGTTACGTGAAGAGTGCGGCGTTTTTGGCATCGCGCATAATGCCGAAGCGGCGGTTCTAACCGCTCTTGGCCTGCATGCCTTGCAACACCGGGGTCAAGAAGGCTGCGGCATCGTTACCTTTGACGGAGCGCTCTTCCACAACGAACGCCACATGGGACTGGTGGGTGACCACTTCACAGGCCCGGACTTGATGAAGCGCCTGCCCGGGCAGAATGCGATTGGGCACGTGCGTTATGCGACACAGGGCGGGACCATCCTGCGCAACATCCAGCCTTTGTTTGCAGACCTATCTGGCGGCGGCATCGGTGTGGCGCACAATGGCAATTTGACCAATGCCCGTAAGCTGCGCGAGCAATTGGTTGAAAACGGCGCGATTTTCCAATCGACCTCCGATACCGAAGTCATCTTGCAATTGATCGCGCGGTCTCGTGCGCCCCGGATGATTGAGCGGTTTGTTGATGCGTTGCACCAGATCGAAGGCGCCTATGCACTGGTTGCTTTGACCAATAAGAAGCTGATTGGCGCGCGCGATCCTTTGGGCATCCGTCCGTTGGTGCTGGGTGACCTCAATGGTTCGCCGGTGCTGGCGTCAGAAACCTGTGCGCTGGACATGGTTGGCGCGACTTTTGTGCGCGAAATTGAAAATGGCGAAGTGGTCGTCTGCTCTGAAAACGGCGTGGAAAGCATCAAGCCATTTGGCCAGCGCGCGCCTCGGCCTTGCGTGTTTGAATTTGTCTATTTCTCGCGTCCAGATTCCATGGTCGACGGGAAGTCTGTCTATGCTGTCCGCAAGCGCATGGGCATGCGTTTGGCGCAAGAGACCAAGGTTGAAGCCGATGTTGTTGTTCCGGTGCCAGATTCAGGTGTTCCAGCGGCTTTAGGCTATTCAGAAGCTTCAGGCATCCCGTACGAGCTTGGGATCATCCGCAACCATTATGTCGGGCGAACCTTTATCGAGCCTACCCAACAAATCCGCACACTTGGCGTGCGGCGCAAGCATTCGGCGAACCGGGGGGTTCTAGAAGGTAAGCGGGTTGTGTTGGTCGATGATTCCATCGTGCGCGGCACCACATCGCGTAAGATCGTGCAAATGGTGCGCGATGCCGGGGCAAAAGAAGTGCATTTGCGCTCCGCCTCGCCTGCGATCCAATGGCCGGACTTCTATGGGATTGATATGCCTGACCGCGAGCAATTGATCGCGGGCCACAAGAGTGTTGCTGAAATGGCTGAGATCTTGGGCGTGGATTCCTTAGGCTTCTTGTCGGTTGACGGGCTCTATTGGGCGCTTGGCGAAGCCACACGTAACCCCCATGCACCCCGTTATTCTGATCATTGCTTCACCGGCGACTATCCCACACGATTGGTGGATTTCGAACGCTCGCAATCGGATAAGGACCATCAATTGTCCTTCCTGGTTGAAGCTTAAGCACCCATAGCGAGAACATCTATGACCGATACGAAAGTCGTCCTTGTAACCGGGGCAAGCCGGGGCATCGGCCGTGCCGCAGCCTTGGCGTGCGCCCGGGCGGGCATGCAAGTCATCGCCACAGGCCGTGCACAAAAGGCACTGGAAGACTTGGATGACGAAATTCGCCGTGTGGGAGGCCTGCCCGCCACCATCGTGCCAATGGATTTGACCGACTTTGACGCCATCGACCGTCTAGGCGGGGCGTTGTTCCAGCGTTATAGCCGCTTGGATGGGATGATCCACGCTGCGGCCCATTTGGGCGAGCTGACCCTTGTCGCCCATGCGACACCGCGCATGGGTGAGCAAATGATCGCAACCAATTTAACGGCGAGTTGGCGCTTGATCCGTTCGATGGAGCCCTTGTTGATCCAAGCGCCTGCGTCACGGGTGATTTTCTTTACCTCAGGCGTCGCCCATCACCCACGCGCCCATTGGGGCCTTTACGCGGCAACCAAAGCCGGTGTCGAGGCAATGGCCAAGTGCTGGGCGGATGAGATTGAGTTTAAGAAGGTGGTCGTCACCGTCCTCAATCCAGGCGGCGTGGCGACCATGATGCGCAAGAATGCGTTCCCGGGCGAGGATCAAGCCACCCTGCCCCAGCCTGAACATCTTTCCAGCCTGATCCTTGAATTGATGAGCGAGAGCCACACACAAACCGGGACCACCGTGCATTTCCGTGAGACGGAGCACTTTAAGGCCTGGCAAGCAGCCCATCAGCCAAACGCTTAGAAGAGAAAACGTGCCACGAAAATCTGTTTCAGATTTTGCGCGCGCGGCTCTAGCGTGTCTTTTTATTGGCCCGCGAGGCATTCTTGCCTAGCTTCTTGCCACCAGTCGGGATGCGGGCTTTGGGTGCAAAGGTAGCGCTTCTGGGCTTGGCTGGTTTTGGCTTTTCAGCCGCCTTTGGTGCGCGGTCAGACTGTTGGGCGTGCTTGGAAGCAGCTTCGCGATTCTTGCGCGACAAATTAGGCCGCCCGCTTTCATCACCCGCATACGGGTTCTTTGGCGCGCGCACCATGAAGCGGATCGGTACCGCTGGCATATCAAACGCTTTGCGAATGCCATTGACCAAATAGCGCACATAGGTATCAGGCAGTTGTGCGGCGCGGCTTGCTAGCAAGACAAAAGTCGGTGGGCGGGCTTTGATCTGGGCAATATAGCGCGGCTTCACACGCCGACCGTCAACTGCGGGCGGCGGTTGTTTGGTCACAACTTCCTTCAGCCAGTCATTGAGGTCGCGCGTCTTCACGCGGGCATTCCAGTCCTCATGCACATCCAGAACTGCGGGCATCAACTTCTCAAGCCCGCGTCCAGATAAGGACGAGATTGGCACCAGTGGCGCCCCACGCGTTTGTGGGAGGACTTTATCAGCACGCTCTTGCAAAACGGCCAAGCGGGCTTGGGTGTCTTCAACTCGGTCCCATTTTGCCAACACATAGACAAGGCCACGGCCTTCGCGGGCGACCAGATCGGCAATCTGCAAGTCTTGCTTCTCGAAAGCCTCGTCGGAATCCATCACCAAAAGGCAGATTTCGGCAAACCGAATGGCGCGCAGCGTATCGGCAACCGACAGCGTCTCAAGCTTTTCTTGTACTTTGGCCTTACGCCGCATCCCAGCGGTATCAACCAAGCGAACAGGCCGCCCGTCCCACACCCAATCCACGCCGATGGAGTCGCGCGTGATCCCGGCTTCAGGCCCCGTCAACAGGCGCTCTTCGCCAATAAGCGCATTGACAAGAGTAGACTTACCCGCATTTGGCCGACCGATGACCGCGATCCGCAGCGGCAGATTAGTCTCGCTCGCTGAGACATCGGTAAAGCCTAAGCCTTCAAGGTCTTCATCATCTTCGACAAATTCGCCCGTATGCGGGATTTCGTCTTCAGCCTCAGCCTCATCCTCGTCATCAAACTCATCAGCGACCACCGGCGCTGCGGCCCGATCCCCCATGAGGGCAAGGATTGCGGAATAAAGGTCGGACATCCCCTCGCCATGCTCGCCAGAGATGGGGATCGGCTCACCCAGACCCAGACCATAGGCCTCGATCACGCCCGCGTCTGCCAGTTTGCCTTCAGCCTTGTTAGCCGCAAGGATCACAGGCTTGCCAGAGCGACGCAAGATGTCGGCAAAGACCTCATCGATTGGCGTGATCCCTGCCCGCGCGTCGATCAAGAACAAGCATAAATCAGACTCTTGAATACCGGCTTCAGTCTGAAGTCGCATGCGCGCTTCAAGGCTTTCATCCGCCGCTGTTTCAAAGCCCGCCGTATCAATCAAGGTCAGGTCGAGATCACCCAACCGTCCGCTCGCTTCGCGACGATCGCGGGTGACACCTGGCGTATCATCGACAATGGCCAGCTTGCGCCCTGCCAAGCGATTGAACAGGGTGGACTTGCCAACATTGGGCCGACCAACGACCGCTATTTTAAGGGGTGCTGCCACGACCTATCGGACAGCCACGACGGCGCCGTCATGGGAATAATAGTACAAGGTCCCATTGGCGATGGCTGGGGGCACGAAGATTGGTGCTTTGGTATCGCGCGTGAACAGGGTCGTGCCATCTTCAGGCTTCACCACTTCAATCTTACCCAGAGACGAGGCCAGGACCAAACGCCCACCGAGCATGACAGGGCCAGTCCACGAGATTAGGTTCTTTTTCTTCTTCTCATTCCGGTAGCTGGGCAATTGGCGGGTCCATTTGATCCCGCCCGTTTTAACATCCATCGCGACCAATTCGCCTGTCGTCGAGACGACATAAACGAAATCACCAGCAACCCAAGGCGTTTGGATGGACGCAATCGGCTTTTCCCAGACCCGTGTGCCCGTGCGCAATTCGATGGCCGCAAAGGTGCCAGACTGACTGGCTGCAAACACAATGCCACCTGCCACAACTGGGCGACCAGCAATGTCATTAATGGTGGAGAGCGAATTGGAAGAGCCTGCGCGGGTCAAGGCCTCAGACCACAGTCTACGACCATTGGCTGCCAGATAAGCAATCACTTCGCCCGAAGCAAAAGGGGCCACAAGGGTTTCACCAACCAAAGCGGGGCTTGGGCTTGAGAGCATGCGGGCAGGCTCTGTAATCGCCGACTGGGTCCATTGAACGCGACCTGTCGCTGCTTCAACGGCAAACAATTCACTGTCGTTGCTGGTGACGAAAACCCGGCCACCACCCGCCAAGGGGGAGGCGTGAATGGGCGAACCCGCATCAATGCGCCATGCCTCTTGGCCTGTGTTCGCATTTAGGGCGACGAGATTACCAAAGCCAGTTGCTGCATAGACTTTGCCGTCGCCAAACGCGATGCCGCCGCCAATGGCTGTGCTTTCATCGCGATTAAAGAAACGACCGCGTGCCTTCGCGACTGGCACCAGCGACTTGCGCCAAATCTCGCGGCCATTGGCCTGATCCACCGCGTGGACCGTGCTTTTGGAATCGAACACAAATAGTTTGCCATCGGCGACGATAGGCGGCGCGGTGATCGCGCCACGGGCACCAGCGCCTTGGCCAATCTTCTTGCGCCAAACAACCGTCAATGGGCCAGAGCCAGCAACGTTTTGAGGCGCATTGCTGGCCACACCGCCTGCATTTGGCCAAGACTGCAAGTCCTGCGCCTCGGGCACACTTATCGCCACGCTTTCGAGCGCGGGGTCCTTGGTGAGTTGTTCTTCAAGGCCCAGAACAGAGATACGCTCTTTATCTTCGGCAATGGCGGTTTTTTCCCGATCTCCACCAAATGGCCACAGGCTGGAGGCCCGGTCTTGTAGGGAGGCACAGCCCGACACCAGCATCAAGGCGCTGGTGGTGGCGAGGCCGAGGGTGCGTAGACGGCGCGACATAAAGGTCATTGACCATCTCCAGACTTAGGCTGTTCGGTAGGTGCCGGTGCAGCAGGTTCAGCTGCTGGTGCTGCACGGTTCTTTTCAATTTCTTTGATCTGGCGCTGCTGGGCTTCTGTAATTGCCTTTTGGCGCGCCATGCTGGCCTGCCGCTCACGCTCAATCTGCGCCAAAACTTCCGGAGACACCGCCCCACCGGCCTGTTGACCAGCTGGCAAAGGCGTTTCGATCACGCGCACATTGGGGGGAATCTTGGTGCCAGGTGGCAGTTTTACGCCGGGTGGCAAGCGCACGATGCGCGGGTTTTCCGGCGTTCCTTCGCCTTGGGCTTGCCCCTGTGCGGCTTGGGCTTGCGCTTGAGCGGCCTGCATTTGCGCCATTTGCTCTTGCGTCATGCCACCTTGGCCTTGCCCAGCTTCTTCAGGAATAACCATCGAGATTTTGGAAGAAGTTGCCTTGGCATCAATCACAGAAAGCGCTTGCCCAGCACGCGCACGCACGCCTTGGGGCGCCAGCGGGTCCATCTGCAACAACGCATAGCTAGAGCGCGCACCAGCGGCATCACCAGCTGACCAAGCAATCGCGGCAGCCAATTCACGCGCCAAGGGTGCAAACGCGCCTTTGCGGTCAATGATCGGTTTCAGACGCGCATTCATCTGATCCTTCGTCTCGCTGTCCGCCGCAATATAAGCTGCACGCAAGCGCGCCAGATCCGCTAGATCTACATCGGCGATCTTTTTGGCAGCATCCTCATAAGCAACCCGTGCTTCAGCGGATTTTGACTGCTCTTGCAACACGGCCGCGCGCTGCAACAAAGCTTGGGCAGCAAAGCCACTGGGGCCTGTCTTGCCAATCTCGGCTAAGCTTTGAGCGCCACCGTTTAAGTCGCCAGCCTGTAGTTTCGCCATCGCCGCATCATAGGCAACCCCTGCCTTATCAATGCCCTTGGCTTGCTCACTTTGCCAGAATTGCCAGCCTGCACTGCCAGCCAGTCCCAAGACAATGGCCCCAATCACAAACGGGGCTGCCCGCTTCGCGAGATTTTCTGCGGTCTCTTTGCGTAGCTCATCTTCGGCTTCGCGAAATAAATCAGACACGCTCACTTCTCCATCGATTCTAAAGGCGTCTCAGACATGAGACTAAGTGGGATAACCTGTTGACGCTAAAGGTGGTGGTCACACAGGGCAAGGTTTGGGCTCGCGCGAAACTGCGACGATTTGAGGGCAAAAGCACTTACGGTGCGCGTTTTAGCACATAAGTCTCCGCTTCGGCAGGAAATGTCCGCTCCCGCACGTCTTGCGCATAATGGGCCGCAGCCTGATCAATCACGGTTCCGAGGTCCGCATAGCGGCGCACAAATTTGGGTGTCCAAGGGAACATGCCCAACATGTCATCGGTTACAAGGATCTGACCGTCACATTGGGCAGAAGCGCCGATCCCGATGGTCGGTGCCCGAACCAGCGAACTGACTTCGGCAGCAATATCTTCAGCAACGCCCTCTACGACGATGGCAAAGGCCCCTGCCCGGTCGGCAGCTAAAGCCTCACGCAGCACGCGGTCACGCTCTGCCTTGGTGCGACCTTTCGCGCGAAACCCGCCATCGACATTCATGGCTTGAGGTCGCAAGCCAACATGACCCATGACGGGGATGCCGCGATCAACCAAGAAGGCAATCGTATCAGCAATGCCTTCGCCGCTCTCAACTTTCACAGCTTGGCAGCCGGTTTCCATCATCACGCGGCTGGCCGACCGCCACGCCACTTCATGGCTTTCTTCATACGAGCCAAACGGCAAATCGACGACGACCAGTGCCTGATTGGAACCGCGCATCACGGCGCGGCCATGCAGGATCATCATATCCAGCGTAACCCCAACTGTAGAGCTTAGGCCGTGCACAACCATGCCCAGACTATCGCCAACCAAAAGCACATCGGCATGCGGGTCCAGGAGGCGCGCCATCGGGGCCGTATAGGCCGTCAAACAGACGACGGGAGCCTTGCCTTTGCTGCCCGTGATGTCGCGCACAGTTTTGCGTTTGATGGTTTCGGTTTGAGCACTCATGGCCGTGTCTCTACACCGAGGCGCGCGCAGGCTAAAGGCCCCACGCCTAATCTGCTGCATTTGTCATGATGGCCGCCAAGGCTGGCCGCGTGAAACTTAGATGTGGATCACGCGCCCATAAGCATCCAAGACTGCCTCATGCATCATTTCTGACAAGGTTGGATGCGGGAAGACGGTTTCCATCAATTGGGCTTCGGTGGTCTCTAATGTCATCGCGATGCCATAGCCTTGGATCAGCTCTGTCACTTCGGTGCCGACCATGTGCGCGCCCAAAAGCTCACCGGTTTTCTTGTCAAAAACGGTCTTGACCATGCCCTCTGGTTCACCCAGCGCAATGGCCTTACCATTGCCGCTGAACGGGAATTTGCCGACGCGGACGTCATAGCCAGCAGCTTTGGCCTTTTCCTCGGTCAAGCCAATGCTGGCGACTTGAGGGTTGGAATAGGTACAGCCGGGGATACGCGCCACATTCAGCGCATGGGGGTGAAGGCCCGCAATCGCCTCAACACAGGAAACGCCCTCATGGCTAGCTTTGTGGGCAAGCCAAGGCGCGCCTGTCAAATCGCCAATTGCGTAAAGGCCTCTAACATTGGTACGGCCCATGGAATCTGTCACAACATGGGTGCGGTCGACGGTCACGCCGAGCTCTTCCAGACCTAGATTCTCAACATTGCCGACAATGCCAACGGCCAGAATGGCGCGATCTGCCTCGATGGTTTCAGTCTTGCCGCCACTTTCAATGGTCGCCGTGACGGTCGAGGCACCGGGCTTCAAGCCCTTCACAGACGCGCCCGTGATCAAGCGAATGCCGCGCTTTTGAAACGCCTTAGCCGCAAAGCCTGAAATCTCTGTGTCTTCAACCGGCAAAATCCGGTCGAGCGCCTCAACCACGGTGACTTCAGAGCCCAGCGAGCGGAAGAAGCTGGCAAACTCAATCCCAATCGCGCCAGAGCCAATCACCAACAAGCGCTTTGGCATGGTGTCAGGCACCAAGGCTTCGCGGTATGTCCAGATCAGCTTGCCATCTGGGACAAGGCCAGCGGCAGGAATGGTGCGGGCCCGCGCGCCGGTGGCCAAAATGACGTGCTTGGCCGTGATGGTCCGGCTGCCACCGGCGGCGAGATCGACGGTGACGCCGGGGGCTTCGGTGCCCTTGGTCAGACGAGCGGTGCCCGCGATCACTTCAATCTTATTCTTCTTCATCAGGTAGGTGACGCCGCCGGACAATTGCTTGGCGACCTTGCGCGAGCGATCCACAATCTTCGACAAATCAAAGCTCGCGCCCGTCACCGACAGGCCATAGGCCTCGGCATGCTTGATGTTTTCATAGACATCGGCCGAGCGCAACAGCGCTTTGGTGGGGATACAGCCCCAGTTGAGACAGATGCCCCCCAAGGACTCACGTTCTACAATGGCGGTCTTAAAACCCAATTGGGTAGCCCGAATAGCGGCCACATAGCCCCCGGGGCCTGATCCAATTACGACGACATCCACAGTATCACTGGCCATCCAAAACTCCTGATCTCAGATCCCTCTTTAGCCTGCTTTCGGTGCTACTTGGAAGGCCTTGAGCTACCCGATACCGAATGCCCCCTTTACGCCATCGACGATGAACTGTGCGGCCAAAGCTGCCAGAATAATGCCGAAAATGCGGGTAATCATGGCAGCAACCGTTGCGCCCATGATCTTTGTCAATGGGCCGGCCAACAGAAACCCGATGAGGCACAAGAGCAGGTTCGCGCCAGCACCAGCTAAAACCATGCCTTGTTCTGCAAAGTCTTTGGACTGAGCAAACAACAACATGATGGAAGCAATTGCACCCGGCCCTGAGATCAGCGGGATCGCAAGCGGGAATACCGACACATCCTCAAACCGCTCAGGATGCTTCTGGGCTTCGGCGAGAACTTTTTCGTTGCGCTCGTCGCGCCGCTCGGTCCGCTTCTCAAACAGCATGTCCACGGCGATCAAGAACAAGAGCACCCCGCCTGCCAAGCGAAATGCGTCGAGCGAAACGTGCAATTTGCCCAACAGCCATTGCCCGCCTAAGGCAAAACCGACCAGCACAATCGTGGCCACGCCCACCGACTTAAACGCCATCTTATTCTGCCACGCCCGCGACGTGTGCTGGGTCAAAGTGGCAAACATGGGCGCGACACCTGGCGGGTCGATCACCACAAAGAAGGTAACGAAGGCGGCGAGAAACAGTTCGAGCATGAGCGACCTCTAACCCGCTTTGGGCTTTGGGTCATCCTCTAGCGAACAGTTACTGCATCGGTGTTTTAGCGCCGTGGGTCATCAAAATCGCGACGCCGCGGCCGCGCCTCTGGCAGGCGGGAAATTGGCCCACGCCGATCCACCAAAATGGTGCGCTCATCGCTTTCGCGCCCTTGCGTTAGCACGCGCACCGCAGGCTTATTCTGCCCGCGGCCGCGCGGCCCCCCAAACCCAAACCAACCCATATCCGGAATCTCCGCTCCGATTTTTGTGAGTTAACCTTAGCGGAGATTGGTTAATTCGCTCCCAGAGATCGTAGTTAAATAAATGTTGCAAAACAACACTTGACCCCGCTCGCGATCTCAGTGTCATATCCGCCAAAGAATACAGCGAAGCAATCCAAGTATTCGTGCCCTAGGGAGGAGTTTGTACCATGTCAAAGTTCGAGACTTATGAAGCCAAGGATGGTTTTCGTTGGCGCTTTAAAGCTACCAATGGTAATATTTTAGCCGATTCAAGCGAAGGCTATTCATCAAAGGCGTCTCGCGACAACGGCATTGAGCTCTGCCGCAAGGGTGAGCTGAAATATGAAGTCTTTGAATCCAAGGGCCAATATTACTGGCGCGCCAAATCAAAAAACGGCAACATCATTGCCGATGGCAATGAAGGCTATAAGGCCAAAGCCAGCTGCGAGAACGGCATGGAATCCTTCCAGCGCCAAGCGCCGGATGCGCCAGTCGTTGAGGTCTAGGCTAAAACTGACAAGTGTAAGGCAGGCCTAGCCTGCCTTACAGCATCAGGCCGATGGGCTCTTCAATCAGGCTCTTGAACGCGGCCAGCCAAGCAGAGCCAATCGCGCCATCCACCACGCGGTGATCGCAAGTCAGCGTGACGCTCATCACGGTCGCAATGGCTAGTGCGCCATTCTTGACTACCGGACGCTGTTCCCCTGCCCCAACCGACAAAATGCAGCCCTGAGGCTGATTAATGATGCTCATGAAGCTCTTGATCCCCATCATGCCCAGATTGGAGATGGAGAAAGTGCCGCCAGCATAATCTTCGGGCATGAGTTTCCGGTTGCGCGCCTTGTCGGCCAAGCTCTTCATTTCGTCTGAGATGGCTGCGAGGCCCTTGGTCTCAGCTTTGCGGATCACCGGCGTGATTAATCCGCCATCAATCGCAACAGCCACCGCAATATCGGCATTGTGATGGATCAAAATGCCATCGGGCGTATAGGAGGCGTTCGCCGCTGGCACGCGCTTACAGGCCAAAGCAGCGGCCTTAATCACCAGATCATTGACCGACACTTTGGCATTTTGCGCGGCCCCGACTTGATTGAGCTGCTTGCGCAATTCCAACAATTTGTCGATTTCCAGATCAATGTTGAGCGGGAAATGCGGGACGTCGCGGAAGCTTTCGGTCATGCGGCGCGCAATCGTCCGGCGCATCCCGTCCAAAGGCACAACATCATAGGTACCGTCGGCATAGGGCAATGGGCTGGGCGCACGCGGTGCTGCATCTGGGGCCACTATCGGTGCAATTGCGGCAGAAGGTGTCGCGCTTGCAACAGGCTGGGGCGCTTGACCGCGTGCGGCTTCCACATCTGCTTTGACGATCCGACCATGCGGGCCTGTGCCCGTAACTTGGGCAAGGTTGATCCCGGCAGCCTCAGCGATGCGCTTGGCCAATGGTGACGCCATGATACGGCTACCATCTGTTGCGACGGGTGCTGGTGCGACAGCGACTGGAGCGGCTGCTGGAGCAGGAGCTGCAGCGGCGGGTGCTGGGGCGGCAGGTGCTTTTGACGGGGCATCGCCCTCGCCTTCAATCCGCGCAATCACAGCATTGACCTTCACGCCTTGAGTGCCTTCGGCGACCAGAATCTCAAGGACCTTGCCCTCATCGACCGCTTCGACTTCCATTGTGGCTTTGTCGGTTTCGATTTCGCACATGATGTCACCAGACTTCAGCACGTCACCAACTTTGATATGCCATTTCGCCAGCACGCCCTCTTCCATCGTCGGGGACAAAGCGGGCATCAAAATGTCGATAGCCATGGGCAACTTCCTCAGCGATTGGTGACGGCGCGGGCGGCCGCGACGATATCTGCCGCATTCGGCAAGGATAATTTCTCAAGATTGGCCGCATAAGGCAGCGGCGTATCTTTTTGGTGGACCCGCATCGGTGGCGCATCAAGCCAATCAAAAGCCTCGTCGATGACGCAGGCGATGACTTCAGCGCCCACACCCATCGGGCCCCAACCTTCTTCAGCTGTGACTAGGCGATTGGTCTTCTTGACCGAGGCGATGATGGTTTCGGTATCGAGCGGGCGCAGGGTACGCAGGTCGATCACTTCGGCGGAAATGCCCAAAGTGGCCAATTCTTCTGCCGCTTGCAGGGCAAAGCCCACCATGCGGGAATGGGCGGTGATGGTCAGGTCTGTGCCTTCACGGCGCACTTTCGCTTTGCCAATTGGCACAACCCAGTCATCGCCCTCTGGTACGTCATACTCGATGCCGTACAGAAGCTCATGCTCGAGGAAGACGACGGGATTGGAGTCGCGAATGGCGGCCTTGAGAAGTCCCTTAGCGTCGGCGGCATCATAGGGCGCGATGACTTTCAGGCCGGGCACATTGGCATACCAGCTGGAATAATCATGGCTGTGCTGCGCACCCACGCGCGAGGCCGCGCCGTTTGGGCCCCGGAAGACGATGGGCGCACTGATCTGCCCGCCCGACATATAATGCACTTTGGCGGCAGAATTGATAATGTGGTCAATGGCTTGCATCGCAAAGTTCATGGTCATGAACTCCACAATTGGCTTCAGACCAGCCATCGCCGCGCCCACACCCATGCCGGCAAAACCATGCTCCGTGATTGGCGTATCGATGACGCGACGTTCGCCAAACTCTTCCAGCAGGCCACGGCTAACTTTATAGGCCCCTTGATATTGGCCGACTTCTTCGCCCATGAGGAAAACGTCTGGGTCGCGGCGCATTTCTTCAGCCATGGCGTCACGAAGCGCATCTCGCAAAGTCACTTTGACCATCGGCGTGCCGGGTGGAATTTCAGGATCAGCCAAGGCAACAGGTGCGCTAGCTGCTGCGGACGCTGGTGCAGCCAAGTGCGCGGGCACTGCTGCCACTGGCGCGGGTGCAGGAGGCGGCGTTACCGCCTCGTCATCGCCAGAGATGCGCGCGATAGGGGTATTGACTTTCACACCCTGACTGCCAGCGGCCACCAAAAGGGCTTCAACGACGCCCTCGTCGATGGTTTCGACTTCCATCGTCGCCTTATCGGTTTCAATCTCGGCGATAACGTCACCTGCTTTGACCGTGTCACCGACCTGCACCAGCCATTTGGCCAAAGTGCCTTCCTCCATGGTTGGAGAGAGTGCGGGCATGAGGATTTCAATCGACAAGGCAGGCTCCATATTGGTTGGACTAGATTGGGCCTGCTCGTCGCAGGCCCTTCCTCTTCATCGTGCGTAGCAACGGCGAATAAGCGCCGCTGCACTTAAGAACACAAAGCGGGTCGCGTTCTATTTCTTCTTCTTGGCTGCAGGTGCCTTTGCAGGTGGAGCCTTTTTAGCTGGCGCACGACCCATTTCTGGGGGTGCCAACAAACCACCTGGCTTTTGATGCTCGTTCAACTGGAAGCGAACAGCCGCATATTCTTTTTCAAAAGCTGTTTTGCCGGGCTGGAACACAGAATTGACGCCATCTTGGACAACTTTCTGGATGACTTCATAATCTTCCTGGCCATTTTCCTGACGGCAGCTGCGCACTTGATTGATGCGGTCTGGCATCGCACGCAATTCATCCAACAGCGCATTAAAGCCATTGCGGGTGTTCTCATTGACAAAGGATTCGGCAGTAACGGCACCCAGCGCAGCAGGACATGCCGAGGTATATTGAGGCTGAGCCGCAGAACCGCTCAGCGTACCAACAAACCGACCTTTTGGTTCGGTCCAAGCAGACAAGGCCGCTTGTGGGGCCTCTACCGCCGCCGCGTCACCCTTTTTCTTCGGGGCTTTTGGCGCAGGCAATTTGCCAATCCGCTCAATATTACCCGTTGCAGCAGCGTTCATGCCGTTAAAGGCCTTGGCTTCTTCATTGGCTGCGGCGGACAAATAGTCGCCGAGATTGATGCGGACAACGTCGATATCGCGACGCGCATTCTCAACCAAGCAGTCTTCATAAGCGTCCCACTTTTCGCGAACGGCCTCAAAGCGACGCTTTTCACCTTCCACATAGGCTCGGCTAGTGCTTTCCTGAATGGCGGCCGCATCCATGTCGAATGTGAAGGCTGGGCAGGATGGGCTGTAGGTAATGCTGTCGACCTTGCCACCGCTGAAGCTACCAGCATGGACTGGAATGTTGCTAGCGGCAGGTGCAGGCGCTGCAGCTGGCGTTGCTGATTGTGCAAAGGCTGGTACACCGCCGAATTGGGCTCCAATCGCAGCAGCAAGGCCGATTGCAGCGGTGGCGATGAGCGTAGTCTTCATGGCTTTCATCTTGTTTTCTCCCACAAGGGGCCTGCCGTTTGGCTTAGGCCTCAACATAAATGTGACGCATCAACTCTGAAGGGTCGGGCTCTGGGCTTGTTTGAGCGAAATCGGCAGCATCGGCTACTATTTCTTTCACGTCCCGGTCGATTGTCTTCAGGTCTTCTTCAGTAAACAGCCCATTTTCCAGACCATAATGGCGCATGTGCTCAATGGGGTCGCGGGTATCGCGCACCTGCTTTGGCTCATCTTTGGGGCGATATTTAGCCGGGTCCGACATGGAATGGCCACGATAGCGGTAGGTCTTCATCTCCAACAAGAAAGGACCTTTCCCGGACCGGGCATGTTCTAAAGCCCGTTCAGCCGCCTTGCGCACGGCCATAACGTCCATGCCGTCAACTTCTTCGCCAACAATTTCAAAGCTGATGCCGCGCTTGAACAATTCGGTCTCTGCCGAGGCCCGTGCGACGCTGGTGCCCATGGCATATTGGTTGTTCTCGATCACATAGACCACTGGCAAACGCCATAGGCTTGCCATGTTGAAGCTTTCATAGACTTGACCTTGGTTGGCAGCACCGTCGCCAAAATAAGCGACGGAGACTTGCTCATTGCCGCGATAACGATTGGCGAGTGCTAGCCCTGTACCCAAAGCGACTTGCGCGCCGACGATGCCGTGCCCGCCATAGAAATTGGCCTCTTTCGAGAACATGTGCATCGAGCCGCCCTTGCCGCGCGACGAGCCACCAATTCGCCCGGTCAGTTCTGCCATAATCTCACGCGGGCTCATGCCGCAGGCCAACATATGACCATGGTCGCGATAGCCAGTGATAACCTGATCGCCCGCCTTTTGGGCAGCTTGCATACCCACCACGACCGCTTCTTGGCCAATATAGAGATGGCAGAAACCAGCAATCAAACCCATGCCATAAAGCTGGCCAGCGCGCTCTTCAAAGCGGCGGATCAAGAGCATATCGCGATAATAGGCGAGTGCCTCGTCACGATTGACTAAGTTTGATGGAGAAACAGCAGCGGACCCGGATGATTTCTTGGCAGCCATCGATGCGTACAACCCTTCTCAGAAGACATTATCCATAGGCAGAAGCGGGCCAGACGTCCAGTTGCGTTCACGGATTGGGGGTCTGCGAAGATGCAGAAGATGCCGCAACGGCTGCTGTTTTTGGCAAAGTCACCGCGATATCGTTCGGCCCTGCCAGCCCCAATTGAGACATGGCACGCTCTTCCACATAGTCCGAATCAACTTGGCCAGCCCGATAACGGGCCAGCTTGCGCTCCAACTCTATCCGCTGCTTTACCAAGCCGTCGCGCTCCGCCATCAGGCTGTCAGCGGCCTGCACATAGGAATGCCACGACAGCACGCCTTGTTGGCCGACAAAAAAGTGCACAGCAAAATACACCAACACCCCTGAGAATAGGAAGGTTGAGATACGTATGCCCTTTAAGAATGCCATACCGACAATGCCTTTTGGTGGCGTGGCCGCTATTTGCTAAGCCCACGCCATCTTGTGCCCAAACTTGGTAAACCAAGTGTTAGCAAATCACCCGTGGGCGATTTTCAAAGCACCATGACCGGCATAAATTGCTTGGCCTTCCAGCATTTCTTCAATTCGGATCAATTGGTTGTACTTCGCTGTCCGGTCAGAGCGCGCCAAGGAACCAGTTTTGATCTGACCACAATTGGTCGCCACAGCTAGATCGGCAATGGTTGAATCTTCAGTTTCGCCTGAGCGGTGCGACATCACCGAGGTATAGCCATTGCGGTGTGCGATTTCGACGGCGTCCAAGGTCTCAGACAGAGTTCCGATCTGATTGACCTTCACGAGGATGGAATTGGCCAACCCATCGCGAATGCCTTGCTGCAGGCGGGCTGGATTGGTAACGAACAAATCATCACCGACCAATTGGCACTTCTTGCCCAACAGATTGGTCAGCGCGGCCCAGCCCACGAAATCATCTTCAGACATGCCATCTTCGATCGAGACGATGGGGAATTTGTTGACGAGGCCTTCCAGATAGTGCGCCATTTCTTCGGGGGCCAAGGTCTTGCCTTCGCCCACCATGGCATATTTGCCGTCTTTAAAGAATTCGGTTGCGGCACAATCGAGCGCCAGCGCCACATCTTCGCCTGGCTTATAGCCAGCCTTTTCAATAGCCTGCATGATGACGCTCAAAGCTTCTTCGGCAGAGGACAGGTTTGGTGCAAAGCCACCTTCATCGCCGACATTGGTGCTGTGGCCTGCGTCCTTCAACAGCTTCTTCAGCGTGTGGAAAATCTCTGACCCCATGCGCACCGCTTCGCCAAAGGTGTCTGCGCCCAGCGGCATGATCATGAATTCTTGAATGTCGATTGGATTATCGGCATGGGCTCCGCCATTGATGATGTTCATCATCGGCACAGGCAAAACGCGGGCATTCACGCCGCCCACATATTTGTACAAGGGCTGGCTAGCCGCTTCTGCTGCTGCTTTTGCGACGGCCAAGGAGACACCGAGGATGGCATTGGCGCCGAGGCGCGACTTGTTTGGCGTGCCATCCAGCTCAATCAGAATATCGTCAATATGGCGCTGATCTTCAGCTTCAAAACCTTCGAGCGTCTCGAAAATTTCGCCACTGACCGCTTCGACTGCGTCTAAAACGCCCTTACCCAAATAGCGTGAGCTGTCGCCGTCGCGCTTCTCAACCGCTTCATGTGCGCCCGTGGAGGCCCCAGAGGGAACCGCCGCGCGACCAAAAGAGCCATCTTCGAGGATGACGTCGACTTCAACGGTCGGGTTGCCACGGCTGTCTAAAATTTCACGGCCAACGATGTCGATAATTGCGGTCATAGGGGGCTCCACCAAACTGGCTGCAGCGTGAGGCAAATCATCACCTGCGTTCCGCCAAGCGGGTTAGCGCGACCGCGCGCGCAAAGCTAGGCTAAAGACGCAAATAGCCTATGCTAGACTGCAAGCGTGACGGGCTGGACCCTTGGTTTCAGGCTCGCGCGCATCAACATCATCGCGCTCGCGAACAAAATTGCCCCTAGGCCTTGATGGGCAATCCCGAGCAAAACGCCTTCAGTCTGCGGCGGTGTCCAGAGACCAAAACCGATCAAGGTCGAGACACCTAAGACCATTTGGCACACGACGAGGATCGCAACCACATTGCCCCACAGGACGATGTCGCGCTGTGCCGAACGTCGTGTCTGTAGCCAAACCAGCACCATCGCGATGCCAATTCCATAAGCACCCATGCGATGGTTGAATTGAATGGTGGAGGTATTCTCGACAAAATTGCGCCACAACGGGCTCAAGGCTGCGTAATCATTTGGATAGAGACCACCGGCAAACGTCGGCCAGTCATTATTGATGAGGCCCGCATCGGTTCCCGCCACAAAGGCACCTAAGATAATTTGAACCGCCAAGAACACAACAAAGCCAATCGCCCACGGCGCGACTTTCTGATCCCCCTGTTGGGGTTGTTTCGGCGTGATGAGATCAAGCGCTGTCCATAATGCTAAGCCCATTAGCAAGATCGCCATCGAAAGGTGGGTCGCCAATCGGTAGGCGGCTACGTCCAGACGGTCACCGCTCAAGCCAGAACTGACCATCCACCAGCCGATAAAGCCCTGCAGACCGCCCAAAGCAAACATGCCAACCAGCCAAGGGGTCATGGCCGGCCGCAAATGACGGGTCAACGCGAAGATGACCAGCGGCACCGCAAACGCCAAACCGACCACACGGCCCAGCAAGCGATGCGCCCATTCCCACCAGAAGATGAACTGAAACGCACCTAGGCTCATGCCTTTGTTCTGCAGCTTATATTCCGGGATTTGACGATAGCGCTCAAACTCAACTGCCCATTGCTCAGCATTGAGCGGTGGGATCGCGCCATGGATCGGCGACCAATGGGTGATCGAAAGCCCTGAATCTGTCAGCCGCGTCGCTCCACCGACTATGACCATGCACAAAACCAAAAACGCGATGAACATCAGCCAACTACCAACCCGAAGGTCATAGATGCGCTGACGCTGCTCTGGCAGGGCTACTTGGCTACGTAAGTTGGAAACAGGCAAAACATTGGTCATGACAGCTTGGCGTCCTAAGTAGCGGTATAGGTAGATGGTCGGCCCACCTTGGCAAGGGCGCAGGACCCAACAGATCAGTCACAGCGACGTGGTTTGCGGCGCGGCCTGCTTACAGGCTAAAGAGGCCTAACATCAAGGGAGAAGCATGTGAAAGCGACACATCGACGCGCCATTGGGATCACACTGACACTGGTTGTCTTGGTGGTTTATTCGTTCTTTGCAGCTTCTGTCGGTGCCTTGTTTGCGGACAAACCTTGGTACGCCCAGATCGCCTATTTTGCGATTGCAGGTCTTGCTTGGGTATTCCCGCTCTATCCGGTTTACATGTGGATGCGAAAACCTGATCCGGACGAAGCGGCAGCTGAAAAGCCACCCGAAGCCGCAGCGATACGCAAGCGAAATTAACCTAACGCTTTTGAATTTTGGGGTGAGAATGGTCGGAGCGGCGGGATTCGAACCCACGACCCCTTGTCCCCCAGACAAGTGCGCTACCAAGCTGCGCTACGCTCCGACCGTTGCTCGCAACTAGGTGACTATTGCGAGCGCGTGGCTATAGACGGCCAAAGGGTTGGCGGCAATCTTTGTTGTCAGAGATTTCTCACAGAAGCCCGCACCGCAAATGCGAGCTGTCTTCAGCCCTCGTCCAGATCTTTGGCAAATTCCAACAAGATCAGATCATGGCCCCGCGTCATCTTGGGATCGATATGAATATCGGCCATAGAGACGCTGTCGCCCGTCGCGGCATAACCGCGCCGCACATAAAAGGCGATCAGCTCGTTTCGCCCTTCAATCACGGTCATAATCATGCGTGTCGCGGCGAAGGATCGGCGCGCTTCGGCTTCTGCCGCCTCCATCAAAACCTTCCCAACCCCACCGCCTTGTAGAGCAGGCTCAACGGCAAATTTGCCGAAGCTGCAGGTGTCTGGCGTTTCGCTCAAGTGCTCGATATCGGCGCAGCCGATCAGCTGGCCCTCACCATTTTTGGCAATCAAAAGGCGATGATGTGGGCTTTGCAGAACCTGATCAATCGCTTCAGGTGTGATCCTCTCCCCATCGATCAAGTCGGCTTCGGAAGTCCAGCCCTGCCTGCTCTCCTCACCACGATAGGCGCGCTGCATCAGCGTCACAATCGCATCACGGTCAGAGGGCGTGGCAAGTCGAATGGTCAGTGCTGACATGGACGGAGGCCTTAAATTCAGGATTAGAATGCGCGGCGCTGAAAGGCTGCCACGGCGGCCAAAATCGCCTCGGCCCGTTCGAGCTTTTCAAGCGCAGCTTGCAGGCGGACCTGATTAGCTGGATCAACCAATGGGGTTGGAGCTTTAGCAGGCGATGCTGCTTCATCGGAAGTTACAGGAGACAGCCGATGGACTGGGCCACGGGCAGCAGCCCCCAGCGCCAAAATTTCTGGATCTATCGCTATCGGAGGCAAAACATCGGGCTGAGCACCAGCCCCCCGGGCGCGCACAAACGCGACACCTTGGTCTTTCAAAACCTTCTGAACGCCTTTGAGCTGATAGCCATCTTCTTGCAGGAGTGCGCGAATGCCACGCAGCAAGGCCATGTCTTCAGGCCGATAATGCCTTCGCCCCCCCGCCCGCTTTAACGGTCGTAATTGTGAAAACTTGCCTTCCCAAAAGCGCAAGACATGGGCAGGCACATCCAAGAGCTCAGCAGCCTCGGTAATTGTCCGAAAGGCCTGTTCCCCTTTTTCGATGCCTGCCACCTCTATCCTCAGCCTTTTTCGACTCGCTCCCGCATGATTTGGGAAGCCTTAAAACTCACGACGCGGCGCGCTGAGATTGTCGCTTCAACGCCTGTCTTTGGGTTTCGCCCGATTCGGGGGCGCTTGGCTCTAACACTGAAATTGCCAAACCGTGCAAGCTTGACCAACTGGCCCCGCTCCAAGGTTTTGGCCAAATGTTCCAACATGGATTCAAGCAAATCTGAACAATCATTCCGCGATAAACCCACTTCACGCCCTAAAGCGTCAATCAAATCTGCGCGAGTTAGTGTTTTACCCACGTCTTGCCCCCCTCATTGGCTTTCCGGAGGCATGCCCACTTTGTGGTGCGTTCAACCGGACTTCCTGTTAGCTATAAACGCATTAAACCCCTATTTTACAATACGTCCAGTCCATTTACAGCCGGATCAGCGATGCACCCCATGTAAAACCGCCACCCATGGCTTCCAAAAGCACCAAATCACCCTTTTGGATGCGACCATCTTGCCGAGCGACCTCGAAAGCCAGCGGCACCGAGGCAGCAGATGTATTGCCGTGCTGGGTTACCGTGGTTATCACCTTGTGCTCATCCAAGCCCATGCGGCGGGCAACGCCTTCAAGGATCCGACGGTTTGCCTGATGGGGGACAAACCAGTCAATATCGGCAACCTCAACCCCTGCTTTCGCACAACATGCTGCAATTGCTTCAGAAATATTGCCGACCGCATGGCGAAACACCGCTTGGCCCTGCATCTTGAGCTTACCAATGCGGCCGCCTTGCGAGGCGCCCCCGTCAACATAGAGTAAGTCTGCATGGCGGCCATCGGCGCGAAGCGCGTGGGCGAGGACACCCCGCCCACCGGCTTCTTCAACCGGCACAGCGCCGATAATCATCGCCCCTGCCCCGTCACCGAATAAAACGGCCGTTGTGCGGTCAGACCAGTCCAAGATGCGGGAAAATGTTTCAGCGCCAATGACTAAGGCTGTTTTGGCTTGCCCCGTCTGTACCATAGAATCGGCGACAGACAGCGCGTAGACGAAGCCCGAGCAAACCGCTTGAATATCAAAGGCAATCGCCACGGGGACGCCAAGCTCTGCCTGAATTAAAGTTGCCGTCGCTGGAAAGGTCCGGTCCGGCGTAGAGGTCGCGCACACGATCAGATCGATATCGGCGGGCGTCAAGTTTGCATCCGCCAAAGCCCGCCGTGCGGCTTCAGTGCCCAAAGTCGCCGTTGTCTCTAAGGGCCCAGCCACAGCGCGTTGCGCAATCCCTGTGCGCTCTTGGATCCAAGCATCATTGGTGTCGATCATGGTTTCGAGTTCCGCATTGGTCACAATGCGTTCTGGCGTCATCGCACCACTACCCAGATAAACCGACCGCATCAGGCCTGAAGCAGGTGCCATGCCGATTAGGCCTCCTCGGCCGATGCGAGGGTTTGCGCTTGAACTTGGGCTGTAGCGCGCGCGGCAGCTAAGCGCAGCAAATTGTCAGCAACTTGGGTCATGTAAGAGCTTGCCGCCAAGCGAGCACCCACCGCCATCGCATTGGCAAAGCCGCGCGCATCCGTGCCGCCATGCGATTTGATGACAAGCCCGTTCAGCCCCAAGAACACCCCCCCATTTGAGCTACTGGGGTCCATCCGACTCTTTAGCTTTTTGAGACCTGAAGAAGCCAAAAGCGCGCCTGCCATCGCAAGCGGGCCAGAGGTCAAAGCCTCTTTCAAAAACCCTCCGACCAAGCGCGCAGCGCCTTCGGCCGTTTTCAGGGCAATATTGCCGGTAAAGCCATCGGTGACGACCACATCGGTCTTGCCCATCGAAATATCATTGCCCTCGACAAAGCCGTGCACGTCCAAATTCAGCGTTGCACCATATTGGCGGAGCAAGCGCATCGCCTCACGTATATCTTCGTGGCCTTTCACCTCTTCGGATCCGACATTGAGCAGACCAATCTTGGGCCGCTCCATCCCATAAAGCGCCTTGGCAAAGGCTTCGCCCATAATGGCGAAATCCACCAATTGATCGGGGTCTGAATCGACGTTTGCGCCAACATCCAAAACCACGCAATACCCTTTGGGCGTGGGCCAAGAGGCGGTGATGGCTGGACGATGCAGGCCTTCCATCGTGCGCAATTGCAACTGCGCGACGGCCATCAAAGCGCCTGTGTTACCAGCCGATACAACCGCAGCGGCTTCGCCAGCTTTGACCGAGGCAATGGCATTCCACATGCTGGTGCCCTTTTTGCGCATCGCTTGGCTGGGTTTAGCATCCATGGGCACGATGTCGGCTGTGTGGCGGACATCGCTAGCGGCCTTGGCGGCAGGCAGATTGGCCAATAGTCGGTCTAGGGCTGCTTGATCGCCATGCAGGATAAAGCGGGCTTGCGGGTTTTCCTGCGCGAACTGATCCACCCCGGCAAGGATTGCATCTGGTGCGTGATCCCCGCCCATGGCGTCGATCGATAGCGTTAAGCCACTTGTCATCCCGTCTCCTTGGGCGTTTGCCCCTGCGCCTATAGCCAACCGAACCAGTCAGCGCTGCGAGGCGGCATTACCCACCAAACTG
>Ga0247831_1003382_pt1 | contig 23409 bp, 24 predicted proteins | sample LaCruzMarch2015__9_FD_192406 | JGI IMG/M metagenome (GOLD analysis project Ga0247831, IMG submission 192406) | Freshwater microbial communities from meromictic Lake La Cruz, Castile-La Mancha, Spain - LaCruzMarch2015_1m | ecosystem: Environmental > Aquatic > Freshwater > Lake | place: Spain...
TCATTGTCATGGTTATATAGTAAAGATTCAAGGCTTTCATGCCAAAATCTGGGAAGTCTTTTTGACTAAGTACTTCAGTAATTTCACGACCACGGTCAGTACGAAAATTGAAGCACATCACAACGTCACCCTCTTCGATTATGGCAACAGGCTTTTCCTCTTCAACTATTACGATTGGCTTTAAAAACTCATCAGTAATACCTGCATCATAGAAATCCTGAATGACTTGAGGTAATTCTTCAATCTGAATTTTTACTTCTAAGCCTTCTACATTTTCGTCAACTGCTGCAATACCGTTTACCATTGCATCGTAAGTCATTTTTACACGCTCCCAACGCTTGTCTCGGTCCATTGCGTAATAACGACCAGTTACCGAAGCTAATTTGCCGCCAGTTGTTTCGAGCGTTGCTTGTAATTCGGCTAAAAAACCTTTTCCACTTTTTGGGTCACAATCACGGCCATCGGTAAACGCATGAACGAAAACATCATTCAAGCCATAATCGCCAGCGGCTTTGGCCAATCCTTTAATGTGGTCAATGTGCGAGTGAACGCCGCCATCAGAAACTAAACCTATAAAGTGAACTTTCTTACCAGTGGTTTTAGCATATTCAAAGGCATCAACCAAAACTTGTACTTTGGCCAAATGCCCTTCTTCTACGGCAATATTTATTTTTTCTAATTCTTGATAAACTACACGTCCAGCCCCCAAATTCATGTGACCAACTTCTGAGTTTCCCATTTGTCCGTTTGGCAAACCTACGGCACGACCGCAAGCCTCAAGCGTACTGTGGGGGTATTCGCTCATGAGTTTTCTGAAATATGGCACATTGGCAGCTTCGATTGCCGAACGCCACTCTTCCCCTTTCTTAGGAATTCCCCATCCATCAAGGATGATTAATGCTACTTTTTTGTTCATAAGTCTTTGGTTATTTTTCAAAATTCTTTGCTAATTCCTTAATTTTCTTTTCAGAAATATTATTAATTTCACTTTTATCGTAGATATAAACCAGATAAACAGTTTCTTCTATCACTTGAAAACAAGTAATCAATCTTGCTCCACCGCTTTTACCTTGATTTTTTGAAGATATTGCCAAACGTAATTTGTAGAGATTTTTACCGATTGGAGTTCCTAAAGTAGGATTTTCTCGAAGAATTGTAATAAGATTAGTAATATCAAGCCCTAACGACTTGTATTTTTTAGAGAGTCGTTTTAGTTCTTTTTCAAAATCAGCTAAAGCTTTTATTTTATAACTCATTGAGTATATCTTCGATAGGACGGGCTTCTACTTTTCCTTCTTTTACTTGCTTCATTGTTTTAAGGGCATTTCTAAAACCTGTTACAACATGATTTTCAGAAGCTTCTTTCTCAACCTTTACCTTCACATTCATCGCCTTTGCAACAACCATAAATGCTTTTTTCTGTTGGTCATTTATTTGTTCAATAATCAGCCTCATATTTTTGATGGTTTAATTCCCCAAATTTACTCATTTTTTTTTCAATTCGGCTAAAACTTTCTTTCCTCTGCTATTTATTCCTGCCGAACCATTTTTCTGTTTGAATAAAAAATCTTCGATTATAACAAGTTCATCACTCCTCAGTTTTTATGATTTGATGTTTTTCAATCAAATAATCAAGTAAAGCCTCATTACTTCGCCAAACGATTTGATAAACATCCTCAAAAAATGGTTCTGATTCATAGTATGGGTCTGGAACTTCGACTATGCCACGGGTTTCGGGGTCGTGGTCACGGAGCAAGAAAAGTTTATCAGCCGATGGTGTTTTATGCTTGGTTTTATAGTAAAAATCATTCACATCTTTGAAATTTGCTTCGTCCATTACGACAATATGTTCGAAGCCATCCAAATCGGCAACCGAAAGTTTACGCCCACGATGCGTAAGTTTTAGGCCATGTTTTTCGGCGTTTTTCATGGTACGCTGATCGGGTAATTGACCGATATGATAACCAGCGGTACCTGCCGAATCACACGAGATTTCATCTTGCAAACCGAGTTTTTTTACTAATTCACGAAAAGTACCTTCAGCTATTGGTGAGCGACAAATATTGCCGAGGCAAACGAAAAGTACGTTTATCATTTTTAACTATCTGATTATCAACTATTTATTTTATAATAAAGTCGTACAATTTGCAAAAATGTACGACTGAAACGGATTACATTATGAAATCAATAAACCTTTTCGCCACCAACATAAGTATTCAACACCTTTACATTTCTAAGTTTTTGTTTTGGAGCGAGCATCAAATCATCTTCTAAAATTACAAAATCGGCCATTTTCCCAGTTTCTATGCTACCACGTTCTTTTTCTTCAAAATTGGAATATGCACTCCAAATTGTCATGGCTTTTATGGCTTGCTCACGGGTAAGTGCATTTTCCATCTGAAAACCTCCTTCAGGGAAATTCTTGGCATCTTGGCGAGCGACCGCCGAATGAAAACCGTATAAAGGATTCACAAATTCAACTGGAAAATCGCTACCATTGGCCAAAAAACCATTTTGTTTCAATAAATCTTGAAAAGCATAAGCGGTTTTTATACGTTCATCGCCCAAACGTTCATCAGCCCAATACATATCTGATGTGGCATGTGTAGCCTGTATCGAAGGGATAATTGAGTATTTGCCAAACTTCGGAACATCCTGTTTATCAACCACTTGTGCGTGTTCGATTCTCCAACGGCGGTCGTTTTTGGTTTTCAATAATTTCCCATAAATGTCCAAAATCAAATGATTGGCTGAATCACCTATGCAATGGGTATTTGCTTGAAAATCCGAATTGTAGATTTGTGTTAAACTGCGTTCTAACTCAGCAGCACTCAACAATAAAAAGCCAGTTTTAGAAGGCTCATCGCTGTATGGTTTGAGTAAACACGCTCCTCGAGAACCCAAAGCACCATCGGCATATAATTTAAATGAACGCACATTCAAGCGGTCGGTTTTGTAAACTCCTTTTTTGATAAAATAATCAAGATTTCTGATTCCGAGAGAAACCATCACGTAATTACGGATTTTCAAAGAACCTTCTTTGTTCATTTTATCAATCAAATCAATATCATCTTGATTAAGACCCGCATCTGAAACTGTTGTAAGTCCAAGTTTAAAGCACTCTTTTTGAGCTGCTAAAAGCATTTTTCGTTTGTCGGTTTCGCTGGCTTGCTGAATAACTCTTCGCACCAAACCCATGGCATTATCGACCAAAATCCCTGTCAATTGTCCGTCCATTACTTCCACATCACCACCATTTACTTTACTTGCAGACGAAATTTTTGCCAATTCGATAGCTTTTGAATTCACCACCGCTGCATGGCCATCAATACGAGTTAGGAAAACAGGCTTGTTTGGGAAAGCTTTATCGAGCAATTCTTTGGTCGGAAAAACTTTTAAATCCCAATCGTTTTGATCCCAGCCACGACCAATCAACCATCTATCGCCTTTATGCTGTGCTTCAAATTTTTGTAGGCGTTCGATAATTTCTCCATACGATTTTGTATCAACCAAATCGCACTGACTGAGCATTTGCCCAAGCCCTAAAAAGTGACTATGTGGGTCGTACAAACCTGGGAAAACTGGTTTACCTTTGGCATCAATTTTTTGTTTGGCTGTATATTTGGTCAAAATGCTTTTGGAGGTACCTGTTTCTAAAAATTTACCGCCTTTTATGGCAAATGCTTCGGTTTTAGTAAATTGATTATCGACCGTATAAACTACTGCATTATGAACAATAATATCGGCAGATTTTTTCTGTGCAAAAAGCGAAAACGTTGCGAATGATAATGAACTTATAAGTAGATTTTTGAAAATATTTTTCATACGGTAGTTTTAAAGTTTGTTTGGTACAAACATACAAAAAAGCGAAATAATCTGATGTTTACTTCGCTTTTTTGTTAATGATATAATTGCTGAATTTGAAGGAAGACTATTAATTGAAAACTATTTAATATTCACATTATCGAGTGCATCTTGGAAAATACGGGCATTATTAGTGTGTTCTTGAAAAGTTTCGGCAAAATTGTGATAACCAGAAAAATCTTCTTTTGCACAGAAATACACGTATTTGTGGCGTTCGTAGTTCAAAACGGCATTCAAAGCTACTGGCTCAGGCAATGCAATTGGGCCGGGAGGTAAACCAGTATTCTTGTAAGTATTGTAAGGTGAATTCACGGCTAAATGTTTGTACAGAATACGACGTAATGAAAAATCGCCAACGGCAAATTTAACAGTCGGGTCAGCTTGCAAAGGCATGCTTATAGCCAAACGATTTATGTACGCTCCAGCCACTCGTGGCATTTCGTCAACTTTATTAGTTTCAGATTGCACGATTGAGGCTAAAACTGCCACCTGAATAGGTGTCATATTGATAGAATTTGATTGAGAAAGACGTTCGCTCGTCCAATATTTATTGTATTCGTCGTTCATTCTAGCCATAAATTTCTCAGGAGTGGTTGTCCATCTGATAAAATAAGTATTCGGCAAAAACATGCACATAATGGTGGTTGTATCGAAACCAAACTTTTGACAAGCCTCTGGATTACGTAGTATATCGACTAATTCTTCGGTTTTAAACTCAAAACGATCACCCATTTTCTTTATTAAATCTGATTTTAGGCGTACGTTATTGAAAGTCAAACGAACTTCGTCTTGCTCGCCTCGGCGTAATTTTCCAATTACCAGACGATTGCCTGAATTTGGTTTTATGATGTAACGTCCTGCCTTTATTTTTTCAGGATAATCCATGAATTTTGAGAGAAATTGGAATGAAATTTCATCATGAATTACTTTATGCTTGTGCAACGAATCAACTACGTTTTTGTAAGTTCCGCCAGTTGGGATATATAAAACGAAGTCTTTTTTGCCCTCAACATTTAGATTGGCACTATTGGCAACTTGCCAAAAATAAAATGATAAAGTGGCCGCAACGGTGGTAGAAACAACCAATGCATAGGCAATGAATTTTCTGTTTTTTAACATGGAAATTTATTTTAGCTTTTCAATAATTTGCTCTAGTTTTAATTTTTCTTGTTCACCCAAAGTCATGTTTTTTAATGTCAGTTCCCCCGATTGCATTTCGTCTGTACCTACAACAAGCACAAACGAAATATTCTTGCGATTGGCGTAATCAAATTGCTTTTTGATTTTTGCCGATTCTGGATAAATTTCAGCATTAATGCCAGCATCACGCAATATTTTTAGGATTGGTAATGAATATTTTTCGGCTTCAGCATCAAAATTAGTCAAAAGAACTTTAGTTGTAACAGAATGATTTTCAACAAATAAACCTAATTCTTCCATCACATCATAAATACGGTCAACGCCCAACGAAATACCAACTCCTGAAAGCCCAGGCATTCCGAAAGTACCAGTTAAATTATCATAACGACCTCCACCTGAAATACTTCCGATAGCCACTTCGTTTGCTTTCACTTCAAAAATTGCTCCTGTATAATAACTAAGACCACGAGCGAGTGTGATATCGAGTTGAGTATTGGCGTTTTCTATACCAAAACTTTGCACCAAAGACCAAACTTTTTCCAATTCTTCAATACCTTTCAAACCAGTTTCAGAATCTTTTAGCCAAGACTTTAATTTATCAAACATTTGGCTATCAGTCCCTTGTATTTCGAAAATCGGCTGTAATTTCTCAATGGCTTCTTCCGAAAAACCACGTTCACGGAGTTCCTCTTCTACTTTATCTTTCCCGATTTTATCCAATTTATCAATCGCAACTGTAAGAGGAACTTCACTACCTTTCACACCTATTACTTCGGCAATTCCTGTTAAAATTTTACGGTTATTGATTTTGATAGTAAAGTCTTTGATGCCCAAGTTTTGCAAAATTTCCTGCAACATCAATACAATTTCAGCTTCGCAAATCAATGAATCCGTACCTACCACATCGGCATCGCATTGATAAAACTCACGATATCGACCCTTTTGTGGGCGGTCAGCACGCCAAACTGGTTGAATCTGATAACGTTTAAATGGCATCACCAAGTCGTTACGGTTCATCACCACAAAGCGAGCAAACGGAACTGTAAGGTCATAACGTAAACCTTTTTCAGCAATTTTGGGCATGACTTTTTTGGAACCATCTTCTAAATCTTTTGGGGTCAAATCCTTTGAAAAATCACCTGAATTTAAGATTTTGAATAAAAGTTGGTCGCCTTCATCGCCATATTTGCCCATCAAAATCGAAAGATTTTCAATAGTTGGCGTTTCGATTGGTTGAAAACCGAATTTCTGAAAAGTACGCTTTATGGTATCAAAAATATAATTTCGCTTGACCATCACTGACGGTCCAAAATCTCTTGTTCCTCTTGCTAAACTTGGTTTACTCATTTTATTTTTGAATTAACAAAGGTTTACACCCTAAAAATATCGTCAAGAAATACTGTTCAGACGTAATTTTTGATAATTATTTTTCTTAAGCACAAAATTAGTTTAAAAAAGTCATTGTTAATTATTAAATGTTAATTGATTTTCGTAGGTTTGCACCCTAATTTTGACCCAAGCCCCTCAAAAAGGGTCTTCAGATATTCTAAAAAATTTTTTACTATGCTCTGATTCTCCATTAGTAAATGGGTTTAAGGGTTTAAAATACATAATACAATGGCAGTAACACAGTTGAAGCGTAAAGCAAAAAGAAATCAAGCAGTAGCTAAAAATAGAATTGCAACTATCAAACGTTTATCGTTGAAATTAGATGTTAAACGTGTTGATATTGAGGCATTGAAAGCAGAGTTTACAAAATAATACTTTTGGTTCGTTATCAAACAAAAAAAGAGATACTCGGCGAGTATCTTTTTTTTTGTTATTCAAGTTTTGCTGTATCTAGCTTCGTAATCGTTAATTTCTTTCGTGCGTTTTTTTCTCTTTGTCTGAGGGCTTTTTTAATAAGTTTTTTATTTTCCATTCTTACCTTAAAAATAATAGCTTGCCCAAACACACACAATCCGCCATTAATCATAATTAGACTATAACTGCCCAGTAAAAACCATCGTAAAAACGGAGAATTAGTGTGTTTTAGATTTGTAGCTTCGCTAAAAATACTCAGACCAAAACCAATTAATATTAAACCTCCAATCGCACTAAAAAGCCATTTGGTGTAGAGACTCATTCGTTTTAACATTATTTTTCCAGGTGGTTTTTTATTTTTAACTTCCATCTTCTTGAATCTTTATTGGTATCGGTGTAAAATCTAAGAACAAAAATAACTAATTTTGAGAAACAAATAGAATAATTATCAATTATCGATTACTAGTTATTAATTAGTTATTATTCATAAAAAACTGAAAGTCAATTAGTTAAATCAAATAAACACTTGCCAATTATATTAAACTCATAACTCATAACCGCACGGGCGGCCCCGTAATAACTCAGAACTCTTAACCCATGGGCAAAATTATTAGTTTTTTACTCCGATTTATACCTCGAAAATACCTTCAATTATTCAGCCATATTCCGCTCAAAATTTACACTTTTTTCTTGAAAGGAAACAATGTTGAATGTCCAGTCTGTGATGCCAAACTTAAGAAATTTTTACCTTATGGCCGTTTAGTTTCTCGTCCGAATGCCCTTTGCCCAAACTGTTTGGCACTTGAACGCCACCGTTTGATGGCCCTATATATGAAACAGCGAACAAATTTTTATACGGCAGGGCATTCGGGCGGCGTTCCGCTGAAAGTACTTCACGTTGCCCCTGAGTATTGTTTCATTGACCGTTTCGAGGAAATGAAAAATTTGGAATACATCACGGCCGATATTGAGTCGCCATTAGCAAAAGTAAAAATGGATATTCACGACATTCCGTTTGAGGCAAATACTTTTGACGTGGCAATTTGTAATCACGTAATGGAGCACGTAGATGATCATCACAAAGCGATGTCGGAACTTTATAGAATTTTGAAACCAAACGGATGGGCAATTATCCAATCGCCACAAGACTGGACAAAAGCACATACTTTTGAAGACCCAACCATCACCGACCCACGAGAACGTGAGCGAGTTTTTTGGCAAAATGACCACCTTCGTCTATTCGGTCGTGATTATGGGCGTGAACTCGAAAAAGCAGGTTTTACAGTAACAGAAGATGATTTTGTAATGAAAATGTCGAAAGATTTAGTGAAACGTTATTCATTACCAAGTGAAGAAATTGTTTATTTTTGTGAGAAAAAGTAGGTAAATAATGCAGAAACGGAACGCAACCCGTTGAAAATTGATACAGGGGAATTATCAATCGAGCGACATTCCGTTATTAATTATTCATCGCACTTGCGACCCTGAAATAATTATTAATTAACATTCAACCTATGAGATTTAAAGACAAAGTAGTAATTATCACCGGAGGAAACTCTGGTATTGGTAAAGCAGCAGCCATTTTGTTTGCTAAAGAAGGAGCAAAAGTAATGATTGCCGATTTATCAGAAAAAATGAGCGATGACCTCGTTGAGGAAATAGAAGCTACTGGCAGCGAAGCATCATACATTAGAGTAAATGTAACAGACCTTGCGGATGTGAAACGGATGATTGAGCAAACTGTTGCTCGTCTCGGCAGATTTGATATTTTGGTGAATTCGGCAGGAATTCTCGGGCCACGTATTCGCACTGATAAATATCCTGAAGAAGATTTTGATAAAGTAATTAATGTAAATGTAAAAGGCCTTTGGAACTGCATGAAAGTTGCTTTACAGCATTTCATAACACAACGAAGTGGAAATATAGTCAATATTGCTTCAGTGGCTGGGCATTTGGGAATGGTCGGACACATTGCCTATTCGGCAAGTAAACACGCCGTGATAGGAATGACTAAAACTGCGGGAATTGAATATGCCAAGTACGGCATCAGAATCAATGCTGTCTGTCCTGGGTTTACACAAACGCCAATGCTCGAAGGTGCAGATAGCGATGTTGCCTATATGGATGCACTTAAATATGCTACGCCTATGAAACGCTTTGGCAAACCAGAAGAAATTGCAAGTGCAATTTTATATTTAGCCGCCGATGAATCTTCCTTTATGACCGGGCAGAGCATGATTTTAGATGGAGGGCTGATTTTGCAGTAGCCACAAAACACCCCTAAATAAGGTTTACGACATAAATAAATAAAAAATATAAACTCCCATTTGGGACGGTCTGCCGCAATGATTAGAGGTTATGAAAAACACATTCGATTTAACAAATAAAGTAGCCGTAATCACGGGTGCGAGCAAAGGGATTGGCGAGGCCATTGCCCGAATATATGCTGCTTATGGAGCAAAAGTTGTCATTAGTAGTAGAAAACAAGCTGATTTAGACGAATTGGCAGCCGAAATAAAAGCCGATGGTGGCGAATGCGTAGGCATTGCAGCAAATACTGGCGATATGGCTCAACTCCGAAATTTGGTTGATAAAAGCGTAGAAATTTACGGTGGAATTGATATTTTGGTCAATAATGCTGCTACCAATCCAGTTTATGGACCATCGCTTGATTGTTCGGAAAGTGCCTTTGATAAAATCATGCAAGTAAATGTAAAAGCCCCTTTTGAACTCGCAAAAATGGTACATCCAATCATGAAATCTCGTGGTGGTGGAAGCATAATAAATATCAGTAGTATCGCCGGTACTACACCCGACCCAGGTTTAGGAATGTATAGCTTGAGTAAAGCTTCTTTAAATATGCTAACCAAAGTTTTGGCCAAAGAATGGGGAACAGATGGCATCAGAGTAAATGCAATTGCACCAGGTTTGATAAAAACAAAATTTAGTCAAGCACTTTGGGACAACGAAAAAACTTTGGCACATTTTACGAAAAATCTTCCAATTGCCCGTATGGGAAGTGTAGAAGAGATTTCGCCAATGGCACTTTATTTGGCTTCGGCAGCATCTGGCTATACAACTGGCGGTATTTTTGCCATTGATGGCGGTACGATAATTTAAGAGATGTTTTCGGCAATCGGCTTTCGGTTGTCTGCTTTATTTTAAAAATTAAAATTGTACAAATCCCGATGGCTGACCGCCGAAAGCCGAAGTAAAAGAATGAACGTTTGCATAATTATTCCGATTTATCAATCAAAACTGAGCAAGACCGAAGAAATTTCGCTTGCACAGGGAATACGTGTATTGGGGCATTATCCAGTTGTCGTAATAAAGCCCAAATCTCTAAATATCAATTATTTACAGCAACAATATTCGCAGATTCAATTTGAGTCGTTTGATGAATCTTTCTTCAAAAGCACACTTTCTTATAATAAACTCATGCTTTCGGAAGAGTTTTATACGCGTTTTTTGATGTACGAATATATGCTTATCTATCAGTTAGATGCTTTTGTTTTTCGTGATGAACTAGAATATTGGTGTCAGCAAGGATATGATTATATTGGGGCTCCATGGAGAATTGAGATAGATTTCGACTCAAAAATCAAGGAATTTATTTGGAACGTAAAGAAGAAAATCGCTCTGTGGTTCGACCTAAAAGAAGAACTTTACGGCAAATATGGCCCGAAAGAAATCATTATAAAACGAGCCGTAGGTAATGGTGGTTTTTCGTTAAGGAAAACCAAGAAATTACTTAGTATGATTCCAAAAAACCAGCAAAAAATTGCAGAATATCTCGAAAAAGTAAAGACACATCCTTCATATAATGAAGATATGTTTTGGGGAATTGAGTTAAATCGCTATGTTCCTCAACTGAAAATTCCAAACTGGCGAACAGCAATGAAATTTGGAGTTGAACACATGCCAGAAAAAGCATTTCGGCTCAATTGTGGTCTGCCATTTGGCTGCCACGCGTGGGATATTTACGAAACTGATTTTTGGAAAAAAGAAATTGAAAAGTTTGGGTATAAATTTTGATTTGTTCTACTGAATTTAAAATGACAGGTTGAAAACCTGTCCTACAAATAACTTATGAGAAATTACTGCGGAACACCTCGAGAAACCATTCCTTTTAAAATCATGGATTTTTTTGTAGATATTTATGCAAATATTTTCTATAAGAAACGAAAATTAGCAGCTATCAATCATGACGCACCCCGAATCTTGATAGCTTCGCTTGGGCATTTGGGTGATGCACTTACAGTGACATACATGTTTCCGCTCATTAAGAAAACCTACCCAAATGCAACAATTGATTTATTGACAGCCGAATGGTGCGAGCCTGTGAATCTGCATAATCCGTATATCAATCAGACCATCTACATTAATCATCTTCAAACAAACCGACGTAAGATTTCAAGTTGGGAGAAACTAAAAGATTTTTACCGAACATTTCGTGAGGCCTTACCAGCTCTTTGCAAAGCTAACTACGATTATTATATTGATATTCGTTATACCAATGCCGTGGCACATTTTGTTTTGCCATTTATTAACGTAAAAAAGGCTTATGGTTTTTCGAGACGTGCTTTGGGTGGACTTTTGGACAAAGAATTTGATGTTCCGACTCACGAGTTCCATCATTTTGATATGTATTTTATGCTTTTGAGAGAAATTGGAGTAAAAGGCACTTTCACTGATATTGAACCTTATTTCTCGATACCTGAGGGCGTAATTTTTGAAAAAGTACAAGAAAAAATCGGTTTAGCGAATGAGCCTTTTTTTATGCTTTTTCCCGAAGCTGGAGGCAAACGCAGGCAACTTTCAGTAGCTTTTTGGGCGAAATTAGTTGAGCAAATTTTAAATGAAAATACCATAAATGTTTTGTTGTGCGGACAAAATACCATGTCAAAACAAATTTTAAATTTGGTTGCGGATAATTGTAAAAATAAAGTCATTGATACTTCGGCCAAAATCAATATTCATGAAATAGCTGTTCTATCACAAAACGCTAAGTTTGCAGTTACACTTGATTCTTTTCCTGAGCATTTATGCTGTATTTTCTGTAAAACTATTACGATTTATAAAGGAGCTGGCCTACCGTTTTTTCCTTTGGCCAACTTCCCAGTTTACCTCATTCATAACCATAAACCAAGCATTGGATTGCCATTTGAGCGAAAAAATGTAGAAGTCATCTATCAAGATAATGTTGAAAATGAGTCAGTAAAAGAGTTGATTACTAACATATTTCACGATGAAATTTAGAAAATATTGTGCCTTACGGCGAGAGTTGTATTTCCTTTGTTTGAAAGATATTTTTGTTGATATTTATGCGAAATTTATTTACAAACCAAAGCTAAAAAATCTCTTAAGCAACCATACTAAAAAAATACTTTTTTTCAATTCGGGGCATTTAGGCGATGCCTTAATCATGTCATATTGTTTCCCAGAAATCAAGAAAAAATACCCCGATGCCATCATTGATGTAGTCTGTGGTGAGTGGTGCAAATTTGTTTTTGATAAAAATCCTCTTGTAAGAAAGATAATTGTTCAAAATCACTTCATGACCAATAGGTCGCCAACAAGTACGTTTAAAAAGCTAATCAATCACTTCAAAACAGCAAGTTGGGCAATAAAAAAATTAAATGATAATAGTTACGACTATTCGATTGATGTACGATATTCGGGTGCAGTTTCTCATTGGATCTTACCCTTTATAAAAGTAAAAAAAAGCTATGGTTTCGGCTCAAGAGGCTACGGCCGCTTACTCGAAAAAGAGTTCTTTTTGCCCGATGGTCAGTTTCATACTTATGAGATGCTTTCGATGCTACTGAAAGAAATTGAAATTGAAACAAGTCTGTCCAGTGTCAAGCCATATTTGCCTTTTGAAAGCGAAAATATTGAAATATTGCAGCAAAAAGTAAAAATTTCTTCAAATTCTTTGTTAATTTTTCCTGAAGCAGGCGAACAAACACGGATGTTTGAGAATGATTTTTGGGCAAAATTCTGCTACGAAATTCTAATAAAAACCCCTCATGATTTGCTTTTTTGTGGCGAAAAACATTTTAGTGAAGATCTTTTTTGTGATTTAAAAAATCGTTTTCCCAACTTTAAAGATAGGCTTTTGTATTCAGGAAAGCTACGTTTATCAGAGGTTGCCGCTCTGCCCCAAATCGCAGCCGCTGCCATAGTTTTAGATTCATTTCCTGCACATCTTTGTTCGTTATCATGTAAGACACTAGTGCTTGGAAAAAAAGCTGCAGGATTCCATTTTTTTCAATTAAATAACAAAGAAACTTTTATGATTCACGACCATGTATTGAGTAAAGATTTTACTTTACCAAGAGAAGGTTTTTCTAAAAAATACATCAAAAATCTGAACACAATTATTTCCGATAAAAGTATACTTAATGAAATCATTGAATTTTTTAAAAAGTGATTGATTTTTTCAAAACAAAAAAACTAAGATTCTAAGTAGTAATCGTTCAATAGTTGACAAGTCCACAGGGGGGTATCAAGCTTACAGCCAAATTTTAACTGTTTGAGAATTTGTAGATTAATATTATTCTTAATTAAGAATTTTGGTTTTTTAGGAAAAAGAATCTCGGTTAAAAGAAATTAAGACACATCTCGAAAGTTTAAGTAGGTGAAAGTCTAAATGATAATAGGTAGTCATAGATATGGTTCAAAAAATGTTGGTAATTAAGTATACCTACTAAGTTTTTGTTTGGTAATGCCACACACCAAATACCGTTTTTAGACATGAACGAAATACTACTATTTACTATGCTTTTCGACTGATGCGTAATTTTTAACTAAAACCCCCTCAATAACTTTCCCTTAGTTCGATAAAATCTAAATTTTTTTTTTTATTAAAACCTATACAAAACCTAACATTTTCACGTGTAAAAATGTTAATCTAAAAAATATCTAATTTTTATCATGAACCATTACATAGAATCAATTCAAGAAAAAATCGAACCTTTAAGACAACAAATTATCAATCATAAAGTCTATTCAGTAATCAATGACCTCGACGACCTAAAAGTTTTCATGCAGTATCATGTTTATGCAGTATGGGATTTTATGTCGTTGCTAAAATCGTTGCAAAGCAATCTTACTTGTACAACTGTGCCGTGGTTTCCAGTTGGGTCGGCTGAAACTCGCTATTTAATCAACGAAATTGTAGCAGGTGAAGAATCAGATGTAGATATGAATGGCGTACGTAAAAGTCATTTTGAGTTATACTTAGATGCCATGCATCAAGCGGAAGTAGAAACTTCTCAAATCGAAAAATTCATTTCGATTTTGAAAGAATCAGCCGACTTACAATCGTCACTCGTTATGGCTGGCACACCCGATGCGGCTCGTAGTTTTGTAAATTTTACATTTGATATTATCAATAGCAATAAATCTTATCTCCAAGCGGCTATTTTTACATTCGGTCGTGAAGATTTGATTCCAGGAATGTTTATGTCAATAATAAATGATATTCATTTGAGTGTTCCAGAGAAAATCTCTACTTTCAAATATTATCTTGAACGCCACATCGAAGTAGACGGCGACCATCACAGCCACCTATCTTTACAAATGACGGCCAATTTGTGCGGTGAAAATGAAGAGTTTTGGAAAGAAGCTGAAGCAGCCACTGTTCAATCGCTCCAAAAACGTATCGAACTTTGGGATGGTGTTTATGAAAGTATTGCATCTGAAAAAATAACAGCATAAAATAAATAGCCAACGGCTCAGATTTTTGAAATCTGAGCCGTTTTGATTTGTCATCCCATAGATTTTATAAGATTTTATAAATCTCAAACTTGGCAATACAAATATTTTCGTAATTTAGGTGGCAAATTCAAACTTTATCATGCAAAAGTTAATCAAAGAGTTTCTTCACGCTGAAGCAGAGTACCAAACCCGTCGCCATTTTCTACAATCCTGCACAACGGGGCTTGGAGCAATGGCTTTTGGTTCACTACTAGGCGGATGTTCGGGAAAAGAAAATCAAGCACAAGCACTCACCGACCCGATGTTTCCGAAGCAACCACATTTTACTCCAAAAGTAAAACAGGTGATTTATATTCACATGGCGGGAGCTCCATCGCAATTAGAACTCTTCGATTATAAACCAGCATTGCAAAAATTTGATGGGCAGGATTGTCCACAAGAATTTTTGGAGGGGAAAAAGTTTGCCTTCATCAGAGGAGTACCTAAGATGCTTGGTTCAATCGGTCAATTTAGTCAACACGGAAATTCAGGTGCGTTAATTTCCGATTTTCTGCCCTATTTACCCGAAGTTGCTGATGACTTGACTTTCTTGAAAGCCATGTACACCGACCAGTTCAATCATGCCCCTGCACAACTTTTGATGCATACTGGAAGCCCAAGACTGGGGCGGCCGAGTATTGGTGCATGGTCAGTTTATGGTTTAGGTTCTGAGAATCAAAACCTTCCTGGATTTATTGTTTTGGCTTCAGGCGGACGAAGCCCTGATGCGGGAAAAAGCGTTTGGGGGAGTGGATTTTTACCATCTATTTATCAAGGCGTTCAGTGCCGAACAGGTGGCGACCCAGTTTTGTATGTTTCTGACCCGCACGGCATAAGTCGAGATATTCGAAAACAAACCATCGAGGCAATTAACGAAATAAATAAACAACAATATGAAGCCGTACAAGACCCTGAAATCTTGACACGTATTTCACAATATGAAATGGCATTCAGAATGCAAATGTCTGTTCCTGAGGTAATGGACACCAGCAAAGAACCAGAATGGGTTCGTAATATGTACGGAGCTGTGCCAGGCGAAGGCTCTTTTGCCAATAACTGTCTCTTGGCTAGGCGTTTAATTGAAAATGGGGTTCGTTTCGTCCAACTTTTCCATTGGGGTTGGGACTCACATGGCACCGACCAACGCCTTTCGCTTGATGGAGGTTTTAAAGATTTATGTAGAGTAACTGACCAATCAGTAACAGCCTTAATTAAAGACCTAAAAATGCGAGGTTTGCTCGACGAAACCTTAATAGTTTGGGGCGGAGAATTTGGTAGAACCCCCATGCAAGAAAATAGAGACGGACAAACATTACCATTTAAAGGGCGTGATCATCATTTAGATGCATTTACAGTTTTTATGGCAGGAGGAGGACTAAATAAAGGTATGACTTTTGGAGAAACCGACGATTTAGGTTATTATGGTATAAAAGACCGTACCCACGTACATGATTTGCAAGCAACTATTTTGCATCTCATGGGCTTTGATCACGAAAAATTAACTTATGCCTTCCAAGGGCGACCTTTTAGATTAACAGATGTTGCAGGAAAAGTAATTAAACCAATTTTAGCATAGATTTGCAACACATTTTAGTTTTACCTAAGATTGAAAAAAGCAGATTCTGATGAATTTTGCAGGATCGTCCAAATTGTACGTTCCCGCGGTAAAAATTTAACCGATAAAATTAAATTATGCTATAAAAAAATACATTTCAAATGAAAATCATTACCACACTGTTACTTTTAATTCTGTCTTTCAGCTTTTTTGCTCAAAAAGATTCGACTAATTTTCATCCAAATATTACACGAAAGCTATATTATCTAAAGCCTTTACAAAAAGTAAATGGCCCATATTATTACGGTGAACGCCGATTAAGTAGCTATAACTCGCTCGAAGTCCCCTTCTTTGATTTAAATAATCCAGAGGTGAATATTCATTACCGTCGCTACAAAACATTCACTATCATCGGGCAAGCAATCGGTTTTATACCAACCATCTGGGTACTGGCTACGCTCAACAAACCTCGTACTCGCCAAAGTGAATTTTATATTAGTACTTATATGGGTATTATCGGGTAAACAGTAGTTGGAAGCATAACTTGCTCATTAATAGGGAAAGCTAATATAAAAAAAGCAGCAATCAAATATAACAAAGCACTCGGACAAAACAATATAAGAAATTTACAACTAAAAACTGACGAAAGCTCATTGGGTATGGCACTTCGATATAGTTTTTAAAACCAAACATAGACTGACAACATAACAAAAAACTTAAAACAAAACATTTCTTGTCAGTATTTGAAACATTTTTGGCAGTTAAAACTGAAATTTTGTCAGAAAATCGTACCTTTACAGTTTGTTGGCAAAACTTTTGTGGCAGTGTTATAGCGTCATAGATTCGTGATTCAAGATTCGAGACAGGAAAAAAGATTCAATTTTTAAATCGTTTTTAAGTGTTGTTTCTTCAATTCTAAACTTCTTATTTTAAATCTTATAATCTTAAATTTTTTAAACTCAAAAACTCAGAATAAAATGTCAGTAAACATCAAGCCCTTAGCAGACAGAGTATTGGTAGAAGCTGCTCCGGCAGAGGAAAAAACAGCATTCGGTATCATTATCCCTGATACAGCTAAAGAAAAACCACAAAAAGGTATTGTAGTAGCAGCAGGTCCAGGTAAAAAAGATGAGCCAACATTAGTAAAAGTAGGTGACAACGTACTTTATGGTAAATATGCTGGTACAGAAATTACTGTTGACGGTAAAGAATACCTCATCATGCGTGAGTCTGATATTTACGCAATTGTATAACCCCCCTGCCCCTAAAAGGGAGCTTAAAATTCTTCATTCAAAATTTTTAATTTTTAATTCAAAAAATGGCAAAGCAAATTATATTTGATACAGACGCAAGAGAGAAGTTGAAACGTGGTGTTGACACTCTTGCAAATGCAGTAAAAGTAACACTTGGACCAAAAGGTCGTAATGTTATCATCGATAAAAAATTCGGTTCACCTGCTATCACTAAAGATGGTGTTACAGTAGCGAAAGAAATCGAATTGAAAGACCCTATCGAAAATATGGGTGCTCAACTCGTGAAAGAAGTAGCTTCTAAAACTGCTGACCAAGCGGGTGACGGTACTACAACTGCCACTGTACTAGCACAATCTATCTACACTATCGGTGCAAAAAACGTAGCGGCTGGTGCAAATCCAATGGATTTGAAACGTGGAATCGAAAAAGCAGTAACAGCAGTTGTAGCGTCTTTGAAAGCACAATCTAAGCCAATATCAACTTCAAAAGAAATTGAGCAAGTAGCAACAATATCTGCCAACAACGACTTTGAAATTGGTCAGATGATTGCTCACGCAATGGAGAAAGTTGGAAAAGAAGGTGTAATCACAGTTGAAGAAGCTCGTGGAACAGAAACTGAAGTTAAAACTGTAGAAGGTATGCAGTTCGACAGAGGTTATTTATCTCCATACTTCGTGACTAATGCTGAAAAAATGGAAGTTGAAATGGAAAAACCATTCATCTTGATTTCTGAGAAAAAAGTTTCTTCGATGAAAGAACTTCTTCCAGTATTAGAAGGTGTAGCACAAACTGGCCGTCCGTTATTAATCATCGCCGAAGATGTTGATGGCGAAGCTCTTGCTACTTTAGTAGTAAACAAAATCCGTGGTGCATTGAAAGTTGCAGCTGTAAAAGCTCCAGGTTTCGGCGATCGTCGTAAAGCAATGTTAGAAGACATCGCAATCTTGACTGGTGGTACTGTAATTGCGGAAGAAAGAGGCTTCAAATTGGAAAATGCTGATATTTCTTACTTAGGACATTGCGATAAAATCATTATCGACAAAGATAATACTACAATCGTTAATGGTGCAGGTGACCAAGAGTTAATCGCTGGCCGCGTAAACCAAATCAAAGCTCAGATGGAAACAACAACTTCTGACTATGACCGTGAGAAATTACAAGAGCGTTTAGCTAAATTGTCAGGCGGTGTAGCTATAATATATATAGGTGCTGCAACTGAGGTTGAAATGAAAGAGAAAAAGGACCGTGTTGATGATGCACTTCACGCAACTCGTGCTGCGGTTGAAGAAGGTATAGTAGCTGGTGGTGGTGTAGCATTTATTCGTGCTCAGTCAGCTTTAGTTGGACTTGAGGGCTTAAACGGTGACGAAACTACTGGTATCGCAATCATCCGTTCGGCAATCGAATCTCCATTACGTTGTATTGTAGCAAATGCAGGTGGCGAAGGTTCGGTAATTTTACAAGAAGTGAAAAACGGAAAAGACGATTACGGTTATAACGCACGTGAAGATAAATTTGAGAATATGTTGGCGGCTGGTATCATAGACCCTACGAAAGTAACACGTTTGGCTCTTGAAAACGCTGCATCAATCGCAGGTTTATTGCTTACAACTGAAGCAGTTGTATCTGATATTCCAGAAGATAAAGCTCCAGATATGGGTCACTCACACGGTGGCGGCATGGGCGGCATGATGTAATTTCAACCCACATTATATACAAAAAAGGTCTTAGGAGAAATTCTAAGACCTTTTTTGTATTTATTCTTTTCAAAAAACAAGAAAATTTTATTGAACAAAAATCGTTAAGTTTGTAAAAACACTACAATTATGAAAGCAATTTTGGATAAAGAGTTAATCAGAAAGTCGCTTATTGACTTGGCTATGGTTGAGCCAGAATTTGTAAGTGCCTTGATTTTAGAAGTTGATGCCAACTTGAAGAAGTCAAAAAAATAACGTTTAACCGAAATTATAAAAGAAGATTTTGAAGAGTACGGTGAGGTTTTTAATGCATTGGCATGAACATTATATATTTAGACAAAGACGATATTACATTTATCAATCATCAAACCGTTGCTGTTCATGGTGGAAACTTTAAACTAATTTTTGAACAAAAAAGACATTTTTGACGTATTCCAATTTGAAAAGAGTGCAATCAACTATAATACTATCAAAAAATGTCAACATTCCAAGCATTCTACATCACCGAAAACGAAGATAAAACTTTCTCACAAAACATCATTGAACGTCAAATCGAAGATTTACCTGCTGGTGAAGTCTTAATCAAAGTACAATATTCTTCACTCAATTATAAAGATGCACTTTCGTCAACTGGTAATCGCGGCGTAACTCGTAATTACCCGCACACGCCAGGTATTGATGCCTCTGGTGTGGTTGAAGAAAGCCAATCTGCTGATTTTCAGAAAGGAGATAAAGTTGTCGTAACTGGCTTCGATCTCGGCATGAACACCACGGGTGGTTTCGGACAATACATCAGAGTCCCTGCTAAATGGGCTGTAAAACTTCCCCGTGGACTAAAAGTCAAAGAAAGTATGATTTTCGGAACTGCTGGACTTACCGCTGCACTTTGTATTGATAAATTATTGCAAAACGGACTAAGTCCAGAAAAAGGAAAGGTTATCGTAACAGGTGCAACGGGTGGTGTAGGTACAATAGCCGTTATGATTTTGGCAAAACTTGGCTTTCATGTTGTAGGCGTAACTGGCAAACTCGAAGGCAGAGATTTTCTATTAAAAATCGGGGCGAAAGAAGTTATTGCAAGAGAAGAAGTTGATGATAAATCTGGTCGCCCACTATTGAAAGGAATTTATGCGGGATGTGTCGATACCGTAGGCGGAAATATGCTCGCAACTATCTTAAAATCAATGCAATACAATGGATTAGTAGCTATATGTGGCTTAGTAAATTCTTCCGAATTGCCAACGAGTGTATTTCCATTTATCCTACGTGGCGTTTCGATGTTCGGCATAGATTCATCTGAATGTGATATTGAATGGCGTAAAAAACTTTGGAAAAACCTCAACAAAAACTGGAAACCGACAAGGCTCGAATCCATTTCAAAAACCATTGCATTAAAAGGACTTCCAAAAGAAATTAATAAAATTTTGAAAGGCGGACAAATAGGCCGCGTGATTGTAAAATTATAGAAAATTATTATCTTTAAGGCATAAACCCTAATCTTATGCCTGTTCTAACTCGCCTTACTTCGGCCGATGTCTATCGTGGCTTTGTCATGCTTCTGATGATGGCCGAAGTCTTACATTTCGGGGAAGTTTCCGAAGTACTTCCAGAAAGCACTTTTTGGAGTTTTCTAGCCTTCCATCAAGACCATGTTGAGTGGGTTGGCTGCTCGCTTCACGACATGATTCAGCCATCATTTTCATTCTTAGTTGGTGTAGTTCTCCCCTATTCTATCGCCAGTCGAATCTCGCAAGAAAGTAGTTTCAATAAAGTTTTTGTTCACGCCCTCAAACGCTCATTAATTCTAATTTTATTGGGAGTTTTTCTACGTTCTCAATACAAAAGCCAAACCTACTTTACTTTTGAAGACACCCTCAGCCAAATAGGTTTAGGATATCCCATCTTGTTTTTGCTTGGTTTCCGCACGCAGAAAGTTCAAATTTCGGCACTTATCATTATTATTGTAGGTTATTGGTTGGCTTTTGCACTTTATCCGCTTCCCGAAGCCAATTTTGATTATGCGAGTGTTGGCGTTACGAAAGACTGGGAGCATAATCTTACTGGTTTTGCCGCCCATTGGAATAAAAACACTAATTTAGCTTGGGCATTTGACCAATGGTTTCTAAACCTTTTCCCAAGAGAGAAACCTTTTTTCCGCAATGGTGGTGGCTACTCAACACTAAGCTTTATCCCAACACTCGGAACGATGATTTTGGGGCTTTTGGCAGGAAATATTCTAAAATCTGATATTCTCTCTTACGAAAAACTCAAAAAATTTGTCATTCTTGGCATTTCGGGCTTGGTCATAGGTTTGATTTTAAATCGACTTGGCATTTGTCCAAATGTAAAACGTATTTGGACTCCAACATGGGTTATTTTCAGTGGGGGACTTTGCTTTTTGTTCTTGGCTTTCTTTTATTGGATAATCGACATCAAAGAAAAAACAAACTGGGCGTATTTTCTGAAAGTAATAGGAATGAATTCGATTGCAGCTTACTGCATAGCCGATGCACTTGGAGTTTATATCTCAAAATCGCTAAAAATTCATTTAGGCGAAAATTATGCTACTATTTTCGGGCTTCCTTATCAATCACTCGTTCATGGCGGATTGATCTTACTAATTTATTGCCTGCTTCTGCATTGGCTATTTAAAAAGAAAATTTTTATCAAAATTTAAACCAAATGTAAAAAACCCTAATAAATATCAATTATCCCTAATCATCAACCAGAAGATTGGGGATTTTTTTCAAAATATTAATTTCAAAATCTCCTATTCATTTTTTTTACCGCTCAATAAATATAATTTAATTTAAAGATTTAAATTAATCTATTTTGTTAGTAAATGATATGAATCATATAATCATCAAATTTAATTATGTAATACTTATTGACAATATTTGCTTATATTTTACCTAGTGAAAATTATTTCCCAAGTAAAACATTCGCTTTCTACACAGAACTTCTGCTTCTACTGAAATTTTACAGAAATTAAATAACTCTTCAAAATATTTAGACACATCATACTTTTTTTAAATGAAAACAACTTTAAATATGAAAAAAAACGTTCACTCAAGTGTATTTAATCAATGTAAATTACTTATCATCAATTTGGGGCCTTGGTTGCTTAATTATTTTTAGTTTTAATGAACCCGTATTTGCCCAAAATCCATCTACAATGCTTGATTTCGCGGCCAATAAAAAAGGGATTTTGATCACTCGTATGAGTTTGACTTCAACAACGGATATTAGTACTATTGCTTCGCTTGCGACTTCATTACTTGTGTACAACACCACTACTGTTGGCATTCCACCTAAAAATGTTTCACCAGCATATTATTTGGAATGGAACAAAATGGATTCTTTTAGGCAGTATCACAAGCTTTGCAGAGTTTTATGCACTCATGCAAGGCGACAATACTGCTACAATAGCAGCAGGCTCACCCATCGAATTTCCTCAGGATGGCATAACAAATGGCATCATTACACCCATCAATTCCAGTCAATTTAATATCCCCCTTCGTTGGAATCTATACGGTTTGTTGGCAAGTAAGTATAGTCGAAGCAGGTCAAATATGTTACAACTTAATGGTACTGAAATTGCAAGAAGTGTTGCTGTAAAAGCAACAGGAATAGATCAAATTATAGGTGAGACAATAATTATAACTACCGAACCAAACTCTAACAAAGGTTATGAATCCAAGTGGGAATCCAGTTGCAATTACCCTAAAACCGAGTGCAGTTGGTACACGAGCTGTTTCAGCGAATCTTGTTATAAAACTTATTCAGTAAAACTTTCAAATTTCTAAAGAGTAGGCCAATTAGATGTACTTTTTAATAATTCTTAAATACAAAATCTATGAAAAATGAAATAAAAGTCGCAGGTAGAACGAAACTATTTTCAGAGGATGTGGCATACTTTGAAGCCAATGTAAACTATACTATCATTCATTATTACCAGGGTTAGAACAAAATCGTTGCAACAAATAGTTGGTTAGATTCACGAACGCAAAAGCGAAGAAAGTATTTTTATATTGCCTAATATAGCTTATCTTAGAAATCTTCAATTTGTTAATAACTATCAGTTGGGAGAATTATTGTTACAAAACAATATGAAAATAAATATCTCCAAAAGAAGAAAAAAACAATTAAACAACATTGTAGAGAGGTATTATGAGCAAAAATAACCAATCAAAGCTTAATTTTTGAAAATATTGGGAGTGTTTTCTAAACTGTGTCAAGCCTAAACTAGAGCGAGTTATAAGTTTTGGTTTTTTCAACCAAAACTTATAACTCGAAATCCTCATCTGCGATTCTGTCAGCGAAAATAATACTAATT
>Ga0247831_1003383_pt1 | contig 23393 bp, 22 predicted proteins | sample LaCruzMarch2015__9_FD_192406 | JGI IMG/M metagenome (GOLD analysis project Ga0247831, IMG submission 192406) | Freshwater microbial communities from meromictic Lake La Cruz, Castile-La Mancha, Spain - LaCruzMarch2015_1m | ecosystem: Environmental > Aquatic > Freshwater > Lake | place: Spain...
ATCGATCGACTTGATCTTGCTCGGTAGATGTGTGCACCCGTCGCGCTCGCACATGGCTCGTCTTCCTCTGCTCGGTTGATGGAACTCTGTCGCCACGAACCGCCTGACGCTCTGTCAGGCCGCTGCGGCATCCGAACCAGCTGAAGAGAGCGCGCGTCGCGCATTGTCCGACGGTGGCAAGCGGCATCGTCGAGAAGGCCTGCAGGCCCACCCTCTTCTACCGGTAACCAGATCGAAACGCGCGCAAGCAGATGACCGTGCTCGATCGTTTCGCTCCGCATCCCGAAGGTGCGTGAGCACGGTCCCAAGTCCACTCCGATGTGCACCGACGCAGTAGTGCCGGTGCCGTTGAGAACCGCGATCATCGCGTGCTCCACAACAGCTGGGTGGCACGCCAACCAGAAGCTATCACCTGCATCGGTGATGCTGCGCTGATGGGAATTGTTAGCAATGCTTGTGCCAGCCCGATGCGTTTCGTCAGATCATTGAATTCATTGCTGAATAATATTCTTCATTGGTTGCCACCTGAAGCCGCCTGCACAGCGCTTGATCATCCGGTCAATTAATCGGCGGAAAAACCGGCGCAACCCGACGATCGACAAAAGTTATGCTCAAAATGCTTTGAGAAGAAAATTTCTGGTGGGTCGATGATGATTTCACAACCTGCTCGATAACAAGCCGTGCTGCTTAAAACATCAGCAGTTGCAGTCTGATCGTGAGACCTTTTCAGGCTTGCGCTTATTTCTCAGGCTGCCACCCTCGCGGACGACGTTGATGAAATGCATCAGGGGCGGCGACTGGGATCACTGCCTCCGAAATGCCGGACATCAGATGGGCGTGTCGCACACGGGAGCTTTGATGGAGGAGGTCGGGCATCACCCAGGATCGGCGCGCTCGAACAACCGTCCCGAGCCGTCGACCATGCCAACGCAGAGCACTGGCGCAGTTACTCCTGACCTGATCGCCGGACGGCGCCGCTCTTCGGGCCATACGCTCGACATTAGTGGCGTGACGCACCGCTACGGCAGCCAGCTCGCCGTCGACGACGTGACCCTCTCCATCTCCGCAGGCGAAGTGGTGGCGCTGCTCGGCCCATCGGGATGCGGCAAGACGACATTACTGCGGATCGTAGCGGGCTTTGTTCCGCAGTCGCAGGGCAGCGTCATGATCGACGGCCGATCGATCGACGACCTGCCACCCAATCTGCGCGGCACCGGCATCGTCTTCCAGAGCTACGCATTGTTCCCGCATATGACAGTCGCCGAGAACGTCGCTTACGGCTTGCGGGCCCGGCGTCGCCCGTCTGCGGAAATCAACGCGAAGGTTGCCCAGCTCCTCGACGTCGTACAGCTTGGCGGTCTCGCCGATCGCTTGCCGCGACAATTGTCCGGCGGTCAGCAGCAGCGCGTGGCGCTTGCTCGAGCCCTTGCCATCGAGCCGTCGGTTCTGCTCCTGGACGAGCCATTCAGCGCGCTCGACAAAAGCCTCAGGCTCGACATGCAGCTGGAGCTGAAGCGCTTGCAGCGGCAGTTCGGCCTGACCGCGATCCTGGTGACGCACGATCAGGACGAGGCCATGAGCGTCGCCGATCGGGTAGCAGTCATGGAGCGGGGGCGCGTCGAGCAATTCGACACGCCGGTGCGTGTCTATGACGAGCCCGGCTCACTGTTCGTCAGCAGCTTCGTTGGGACCACGAACCGATTGTCGGGGCGTGTCGTCGCATATGCGCAAGGCCAAGCCCGCGTCTCGCTCGACGTCGGCGCGGACGTGATCATCGCCACGGCGCACACGCCCCCTCCAGGCAGCGAAGTCGTCGTGACTGTCCGCCCGGAGCAACTGTCCATCGGCGATACGCCCCATGAGGGCAGCTGGGCCGTGACGCAGCGGCTTTCGATCCCAGTCGGCGCGACCACCGTGCACGAGGTCGAAGCACGCAACGGCCTCGCGCTGAAAGTGATCGAGCAGCGGCGTGGCGCGGTCCGCAGTCTGTCGGGCGAAGGCTGGTGCAGGATCAGCGCGGACGCCCGCCCGTCGATTTTTCCGAAACCACTTTCCCATCTCGAGGAGACATGACCACATGACCGGACCCGCGATCGACAGACGTACCGTCCTTGCAGGGGGTGCCGCCCTCGCAGGATCGAGCCTGCTCGGAGGCCCAGCCCGCGCGGCTGGCAGCATGACGGCGGCCATCTACCCTGGCACGTGGGATGAAGCCTACCGGCGCATCGTTGCTCCAATTCTCAAGGCGAAGCACGGCGTCGACATCGGCTTCGAACCGCTGTTTGCCGTCGATCAGCTCGCCAAGGTCGCCGCCGCCCGAGGGGTGTCACCGTTCGATGCCCTCGTTCTCGATCCTGGCCCGCGAGCAGCCGGCATCGAGCGCGGTCTGTTTGCCCCGTTTGATCCATCGAAACTGACAAATGCGGACAAGATACCGCCGGGCTATGCCGACAAGTATGGCGCGGCAGTGAACGCACAGATCGTCGGTATCGTCTATAATCCTAAGAAACTGCCGAAGCCGAAGAGCTGGCTCGATCTGTTCGAGGAGCCGTATGTTTCGCGACTCGGACTGACTGGCTTCCAGACGACGTTCGGCACGGTCTCTCTGATCGAAATGGCGAAGAAACTCGGCGGCTCGGATACCGACATGGAGCCGCTCTTCGCGGCCATGAAAAAGATCCTGCCGAAGGTGGCAGCCGTCACGTCGCCGGCCGCATTGCCCGGCCTGTTTCAACAGGGCCAGATCGACGTCAGCTATACCAATACCAACAACGTCGCCTCGTTGCAGGCCCGTGGCGTCGACATCGACATCGCGTTCCCCGACAGCGGCGCCATCACGTTCATCACCACGCTTCATATCGCCAAAGGCGCCGAGAACGTCGCCGCCGCGTATCAGTATATCGACGCGGCACTCTCGGCCGAGGCTCAGGCGGCGCTCATGAAGCCGCCCGCCAACATGATCCCGGTCAACAAGAGCGTGAAGCTCGAGGGTCTGTCGATCGCCTCACTCGACGAGTTGTCGAAATTCGTCTCGCACGACTGGTCGAAGATCAATCCTCAGCGCGCTGCCTGGATCGAGCGCTTCAACAAAGAAGTCACCAAGTAGCGAGCTGAACCGGGGCCAGTGACGATGCACGCGGAATTGTCCAAGCGAGTAGGCCCGAAACTTTTGGGCATGGGCGGCTATCGACCGGCCATGCCCGCAGCACCACACTGGCTGCTCGCGAGCCCGCTGGCGCTCGCCTACGGCTTGTTTTTTGCCGCACCCTTGCTGCTGCTCGCGTGGATCAGCCTGCATGAGGACGCCGAACTCACGCGGATGGGCTTTGCCACCTGGGCCAAGTTCCTCGGTGACCCTTTCTATGTGGGCGTTGTCATCAAAACGCTGAAGCTCGGGATCATCACGGTGATTGCGGCTTCGGTGCTGAGCTACCCGGTCGCGCTCGTCTACTACACGGCGGGCCCCCGGGTTCGCCGCATCCTGTTATTCGTCGTCCTGCTGCCGTTGCTGACCTCGGTCGTGGTCCGCACGTTCGCGTGGATCGCGCTGCTGTCCAGAGAGGGTGTCGCCAATACACTGCTTCAGTCCAGTGGCCTGACGACTGCGCCGGTGCCCCTACTCCAGACTGAACTCGGCCTCGTCATCGCACTCATGCAAATTGAAATGCCGCTCATGTTGCTACCCTTGCTCGCGGTAATGCAGAGGATCGATCCGCGATTGGTCGAAGCCTCGCGCGCGCTCGGCGCATCGAAATGGCGAACATTGGCCAAAGTCCTCATTCCACTCAGTTTGCCAGGGTGGGTCGCCGGGGCAACGCTCGTGTTCGCGAGTTCGACAACGGCCTTCATCTCCCAGTCGGTCATCGGTGGTGGCCGGCTGGTTTATCTGCCGACGGTGATCTGGCAGCAGGCGATGGTGCTGTACGACTGGCCGTTCGCAGCCGTTGCATCGATGATGCTGCTCGCTTGCGTTCTGGGTGGCGTCGTGTTGCTCGGCCTGCTCGGCCGCTGGATCTCGCGGGAGGCCTGACATGTCGCGACGCAACACGCTGGCGGATTTGAGCTACACGATGGTTGTCGGCAGTATCGCCGCCGCTGCGATCGTCGTCCTGGTCGCCCCGGTGCTCGTGGTCCTTGCGACGTCTCTATCGACGTCCCAGGCACTCAAATTCCCGCCGCCGGGATTTTCGCTGCAGTGGTACGAGGCGCTGTTCGACGCCAGCAAGTCCCGCCACATCCACGTTGCTGCATGGAACAGTCTGACGGTCGCCGCAGTAGCAACGTCCATCGCGACGGTGTTGGCCGTGCTCGCGGCACTGTCCATCGCCCGGGTGCGGTCGAAATCGGCGCGCGCGCTCGAAGCTGGCTTTCTGTTACCCCTGATCCTGCCAACGCTGGCGTACGGACTTGCCACGCTGATGTTCTTCTCGCTGCTGAAATTCCGCCTGTCTCTGAACCTGCTGATCATCGGCCATTTCGTCGTCATCGCGCCATTCGTGTTCCGCACGACGCTGGCAAGCCTCTCGCAGTTCGACCCCGCCTTGCTCGAAGCTTCGGCAAATCTCGGCGCGGGCGCCGCATACACATTCTGGAGAGTAACGCTGCCGATCATCGCACCGGGCGTGGTGGCAGGCGCATTCCTGGCGTTCATCGCCTCACTCGACAACGTGCCCGTGTCCCTCTTCCTCACCAATGCCCGCACCGACATGCTGCCGATACGCATGTGGGGCATGATCGAAAGCACTCTGGATGTGCGTGTCGCCGCGATTTCTGGCCTGCTCATTCTGGCCGTTCTCGTGCTGATGATCCTGCTCGACCGGTTCGTCGGGCTGACTCGCCGCATGAGCAGTTGAGTTCGCACGGGACATCGAGGGGGAAGCGATGAGACGTATTGCGGCGGAGCCGATCTCGCAAAGCGCCTTCGCGCCATATGGCGACGTCCTGGTCTGCCCTGGCGAGCCGGGACGGGTCTACTTCGATCACGGACTGGCCAACGGGCGCGCGCATGTACCGCCGAGCCTCTCGATGAGCCACATCGCGAAGCCCGCAGAGTTACCCTGTCGTGTCTGGCAGATGGAACGGCACGAGTTTTCGTCGCAGAGCTTCGTGCCGCTCGACGTGTCGCGCTACCTCATCATCGTCGCTCCGGCATCGCCAGGCGGCGGTCCCGATGCGGACAAGGCCGAGGCCTTCGTCGTGCCCGGTGACGTCGGCATCACCTATCACATGAACGTCTGGCATCACCCGCTCGCCGTGCTCGACCGTGCAGCGCGGTTTGCCGTGTTCATGTGGCGCGATGACAGCCCGCAGGACGAGGAGTTCGTGGCCGTCGCAGAGCCGTTCTTTGTGACCGTCGATTGATCAACAGACCTGGAGGGTATCCGTCCATGAGCTACGACCGCGATCTCGTCGGATACGGCGCTGCCCCGCCAAACCCCAAATGGCCGAACGGCGCCCGGATCGCCGTCAACTTCGTGATGAATTACGAGGAGGGCTCGGAGCCCTCGATCCAGGACGGCGAGGGATTCACAGAGGTTGGCCTCACCGAAGCCCACGGCCTCGGGCAGGGGATCAAGGGGCGCGATCTCGCAGGTGAGGGGCTGTTCGAATACGGCAGCCGCGTCGGCTTCTGGCGGTTGAAGCGGCTGTTCGACGAGCGCGGGCTACCAATGACCATTTTCGGATGTGCGCTGGCGCTGGAGCGACACCCTGCGGCCGCTGCCGCCATCAAAGCTGCGGGCTTCGACGTCTGTTCGCATGGATGGCGCTGGATCAAACATTTCGAACTGAGCGAGCCTGAAGAGCGCGAGCACATCGCGAAGGCCGTCGCATCGTTACAGAAGTCGGTGGGTGAGCGGCCGCTCGGCTGGTATTGCCGTTATGGGCCGAGCGTCAACACGCGGAAACTGGTCGCCGAGGAGGGAGGCTTTCTCTACGACAGCGACTATTACGGAGATGAATTGCCGTTCTGGAAAACAGTCGGCGGCAAACCGCACCTGATCATTCCGTATTCCCTCACGCACAACGACGCGAAGTTCTGCGGTTCGGTCGGCACCTCGGATCAGTGGTTCTCGTTCATTCGCGACGGCTTCGACATGCTCTATCGCGAGGGCGCGACGCAACCGAAGATGATGTCGGTCGGCCTCCACATGCGCCTGATCGGCCATCCGGCTCGCGCTGTCGGTCTCGAGCGCCTGCTCGACCACATGATGAAGCACGACGGCGTTTGGATCACACGGCGCATCGACATCGCGCACCATTGGATGCGAGAGCATCCTTATTCGGGCCGCGGGCTCAATGAATAGCTGCCTCTCTGCAGAGCACCGCGAACTCTGGTGAGACGCGCAAGCCATTGCCGGTGACATGACAGATGGCGCGGCGGTCGTGCTAGTATCGGGCTTCGATCTGCCAGCCCCTATGGAGACCCGACATGACCGTCCCGCCATCGCTCGTCGATCCCAACCACGTACTGATGACGGGTGAGAACCCGTTTGTGAGATTGGCGCCGGAGGACTGCGACGACTACACGACGACGGTCAGTTTCTGGCGTATGATTTTTTGTCCAGCCGGACCTGGTCATGTGCTGTTCGTGAAAAGCGAACTCACAAAAGACAAATGGCAAATCTATTCTGATAACCCGGCCATGACTCGCTGGTTGCAGCAGACGATCCAGGGGATGCTCACTCCGGCCCTCAAGGACGAGAGCATCGCTATCATCGACGCGACATTCGAGAAGTCTGGCGATCCATTGAGAGCCTACCGGGAGACGATCAGGGCGGGCAGCGACGAGATCGTATGCAGTTGGTCGAACATGCGCGATCCAATGATACTCCATACGCAACCGGGGACGCCCGCTGGCAGGCCATACGGTCTTTGCACCGTGTTCGTGCCGGCACTCGAGGCCACCTTGTCGATCAACGGACAGAATGCGATCGGAAAGGCTTGGCCACGCACGCGCGACGGTCGCCCGTTCAGCACCTCCTCGCTGGCGTTCTCTGAAAGTTGGACTGAGGCGCGATAAAACGCTCGCGCCTCCATCGCTCAGACGACGTCGAGACCGTATTCGGCGGCCGACGCTGCGAGCCAGCTCCAGAAAGACTGAGCCGTGCTGGCAGCGGTGATGACTTCGAAGTCGGGCCGTTCTGTCATCAGCGCCACCTGCACGCCGATGTGGGCCGTCATGGTCTGCGCCACATCGCCGGGCTTGAACACGCGCGGGTCCAGATCCAGCGGAATGCCCTTGGCCAGTGTCGAGCGGACACGGTTTCCGCTCAGCTCGAGGACGACACGGCCACTGGACTGATCGATCACTGCCGCGAGGCGGACGAGTTTCGCGCGCAAGTCTGCTGTGGTCGGTAAAGAAGCCTGGCGTTCGATCAACAGCCACTGGCCGGGAGCGACGCCGCTGACCGACAAGCTCCCGCGTGCCACGCGCTTGGGACCGTCCGACACCGTCGCCCCGAGCAGCTCGGACAGCACCTGAGACGTCGTGACGGCTTGGCCCTTCTGCGCCAGGATCGAGTATGCGGCGAAGCCTTGCATGTCGCGTGCGACGACGCCGGCGACGCCAGCTGTGACGCCGAGGCGGCCGGGTTGGATGATACCGGCCAAAGCAGACCGGGGCTGCAGCGTTGGCTCAGGCATCGAGACGCGCTCCCTGCGGGTCGACGAATACGGGTTCGCAGATTTCGACTTCGACATCGCTGTCGCGCAGCAGATCGACGGCACGTATGCGCGTGCCGATAGCCTTGCGGCCGGCACGCAAGAGGCCAAGGCCGATCCAGTGCTGGACCGTCGGTGAATAGGCGACCGACGTGACATAGCCCTGATCGTTCTCGGTCGTCGGGATCTGTCCTAGTGGAATAAAATGTGCGCCCGCGCGCATGCGCACCGTATGGTCGACGGGCTTGAGCCCGACGAGGTCCCAGCGGTCCGGCGCAACGAGGGCTGGCCGTTGTGCCAGGGTACGGCCGACGTAGTCCTTCTTCGCAGACATCATCCGCCCCAACCCCAGGTCGCGCGCGGTCGTGGTGCCGTTCAATTCGTTGCCGGCGACATGGCCTTTCTCGATGCGCATGACGGACAGCGCTTCGAGTCCGTAGGGTGTAATGCCGAACGTTTCGCCGGCGCTCATAAGCGCTCGGATGGCGGCGTCTCCGTATCGCGACGGCACAGCAAGTTCGTAGGCGAGTTCGCCCGAGAACGAGATGCGGAACAGGCGAGCGGGGATACCGCCGCCGACACTCACGTCGCGGGCAGCGAGGTACGGAAACGCCGAGTTCGACAGATCGTGCTGCGGGTCGACGACGCGGCTCACCACATCGCGTGCGCGCGGTCCGGCAATAGAAAACTGTGCCCACTGCTCACTGACCGAGACCATCTGGACATCGAGATCCGGCCATAAACCTTGATGGCAGAATTCCAGATGCTGCATGACCGGGCCAGCATTGGCCGTGGTCGTCGTCATCAGAAAGTGTGTCGTGCCGAGCCGCGCGGTCGTTCCATCGTCTTTGACGAACCCATCCTCGCGCAGCATCAGGCCGTAGCGCACGCGACCAACCGGCAGGGTCGAGAACGTGTTGCAATAGACCCGATCCAGAAACGTCGCGGCATCCGCGCCTTGAATGTCGATCTTGCCGAGCGTCGATACATCGCAAACCCCGACGCCGTTGCGTGTCGCCTCGACCTCGCGACAAGTGGCGGCAAACCAATCTTCACCCGCTTTCGGGAACCATCCAGCGCGCAACCATGCGCCGCTTTCGCGAAAAACAGCGCCTTGCTCGACAGCCCAATCGTGTGCGGGCGTGCGGCGTGTAGGCCGGAACTGCTTGCCTCGATGATGGCCCGCCAGCGCGCCTATAGTTACCGGCGCGTAGGGCGGGCGGTAAACGGTGGTGCCGACCTGAGGAATCGAGACGTCGCGGGCCGCTGCGAGCATCGCCACGCCATTGACGTTCGCAGTCTTGCCCTGGTCCGTCGCCATGCCGAGCGTGGTGTAGCGCTTCAATAGTTCGACCGACCGATAGCCTTCCCGCGCGGCGAGCCCGACATCCTTGGCGGTGACGTCATTCTGGTAATCGACAAAGGCGGGGCCGATGCTGTCTTTCACATGCCAGAGCGGCGATAATACAGCCGGTTCATCCTCGGCGCGAGGAAGATCAGGCACGCTGGACGGAAAGCCAAGGTCGCTCGCCAATGCGTTTCCGGATCGTGCCCCTGTCGCGAGGCACCGGCCGAGTGAGAAAGCGCCGTTGGCTGCTCCAACGACACTCATCTCGGCTGGTTTGGCGCCCGCGACGAACGCCGACAAGGCCTCATCCCAAACCGGTTTCCCGCCGAGATGGCATGTCAGGTTGATGGTCGGTGACCAACCGCCGGACATGAAGACAGCATCGCACGCCAGTGCCACTACTTGCCCACTGCGGTCGCGGACCTTGATCCTACGAATGGACTGGCCGCCACTGACGCCAATGATGTGGGCCCCGAGCATTACGCGAGCCCCGGCACGAGCCACGACCGCAATGTCCGCCAGCGCTACGTCCGCTCGGCTGTCGACGACAGCTTCGACGTGGATGCCGGAGGCAGCCGCATCACGCGCCGTGCGCCAGCCGTCGTCTCCCGCCGTGAAGATCACGACACGTTGGCCCGCCTTGGCGGCAAAACGGTTGAGATAGGTGCGCGCGGCGCCGGCCAGCATCACGCCCGGCCGATCGTTATCTCCAAACACCAATGGACGCTCAATTGCGCCCGTCGCGAGGATCGACCGTTTTGCAACGATGCGCCAGAGCCGCTGGCGCGGCTGATGGGCCGGAACAACGGCTACGTGATCGTTGACGCGCTCGACCGCACCATAGGTTCCGCCATCGTAGACACCATAGACCGTGGTGCGCCGGAAGATGCTGACGTTGGGCAGCGATACCAATTCCGCCTCGACGCCGCGCACCCAGTCGGGGCACGGCGCGCCGTCGATCTCTTGACGTTCGCTCAGCAACCGGCCGCCAAGAGCGAAATCCTCTTCCGCTAGAATAACGCGCGCCCCGCTGCGTCCCGCTGACAGTGCCGCCATCAGGCCCGCCGGGCCGCTGCCGATCACCAGCACATCGCAATGGACGAAAGCCTTCTCGTAGTGGTCTGGGTCTTCCGCCACGGCAGCGCGGCCAAGGCCCGCAGCGCGACGGATCAGCGGCTCATAGACCTTCTCCCAGAAGGCCGCGGGCCACATGAAGGTCTTGTAGTAAAAACCGGCGCCGAGCAGCGGACTGACAATGTCGTTGACAGCCATCGCATCGAAGGCGAGCGACGGCCAGCGGTTCTGGCTCGTAGCGTCCAGGCCGGAAAACAACTCGATCGTCGTCGCGCGCGTGTTGGGTTCGCGGTGGGCGCCGGAGCGGAGTTCCACGAGTGCGTTCGGCTCTTCACTGCCCGCCGACAACAGACCGCGTGGGCGGTGATACTTGAAGGAGCGGCCAAGCAGCCGCACTCCATTCGCGACGAGCGCCGATGCGAGTGTATCGCCCTGCAGGCCCGTGTATGTCCGACTGTCGAACGAGAATGTGATGCGTTGCGTACGGTCGATAAGGCCGCCGCTCGGCAAGCGATGTTGCCCGATGTCGTCTGCTCGAGTGTTCAACTTGGTCATGACGCTCGCTGCGAGGTGCGTGCCAATTCAACGCCGAGTACGGCGTGCGATCGTGTATCGCGATTGACGACGAGCCATTGGCGGCAGCCGCCGTAATGATACCAAAGTTCGCGATGTGGCCCGGCTGGATTGCTCCGTGAGTGCGCATACGCATCGAAGGCCGCCAACGACATATCCGTTGGCCGGTTCAACAGCACATCGGCATCGCCGAGAACCGTGAATTCGTCGTTCGATCGCTCGCCGCAATAGGGGCAGGGAATGCGCATGCGTGGTGCCTCTGGAGGGGGCTTGGCTCAGTGCAGGTTCGGCTGCGCGCCGGCACCCTTTTCGTCGATCAGATGTCCGGTGGTGAAGCGGTTCAGCCGGAACGCCGCGTTCAATGTGTGAGGCTCGTCGCGCGCAATAGTGTGCGCGAAGCACCAGCCAGAGGCCGGCGTTGCTTTGAAGCCGCCGTAGCACCAGCCTGCGTTCAGATAGAGTCCATCGATCGGCGTCTTGTCGATGATCGGCGAGCCGTCCATCGACATATCCATTATGCCGCCCCAGTGGCGCAACATGCGCAGTCGGCCGAGACTCGGGCAGAGCGCCATGGCCGCTTCGTGAACATCCTCGATGATATAAAGATTGCCTCGCTGCGCATAGGAATTGTACCCGTCGATATCGCCGCCATAGACGAGCCCGCCCTTGTCGGACTGGCTCATATAGAAGTGACCGGCACCGAACGTGATGACGCCGTCGATGAGCGGCTTGATGCCTTCGGAAACGAAAGCCTGCAGCACGTGGGACTCGATGGGCAAATGCAGCCCCGCCATTTGAGCGACCCGTGACGAATTGCCCGCGCAGGCGAGGCCGATCTTCTTTGCCCGGATGACGCCGCGATTGGTCTCCACGGCTACGGCGCGGCCACTCTCGACCCGAATGCCCGTGACCTCGGTATTCTGCAGGATGTCGACACCGCGACTGTCGGCGCCGCGCGCATAGCCCCAGGCGACGGCGTCATGCCGGACCGTGCCGCCGCGCCGCTGCAACAGACCGCCTTCGATGGGAAAGCGTGCGTTCTCGAAGTCGAGCATCGGCGCCATTTTGCGAACACCGGCAGCGTCGAGCAACTCGGCATCGACGCCATTGAGCCGCATGGCATTGCCACGACGTACGTAGGCATCGCGTTGGCCATCGGAATGATAAAGATTGAGCACGCCACGCTGGCTGACCATGGCGTTGAAATTGAAATCCTGTTCCAGCCCTTCCCATAACTTGAGCGACCATTCGTAGAACGGCGTGTTGCCGGGCAGCAGATAGTTGGAGCGGATGATGGTGGTGTTGCGGCCGACGTTACCCGAGCCGATATGCCCCTTCTCGACGACCGCGATGTTCTTGAGCCCATGCTCCTTCGCCAGATAATACGCCGTTGCTAGACCATGTCCGCCACCGCCGACGATGACGATATCGTATTCCGGCTTTGGCTCAGGCTCTCGCCACGCCGGCAGCCAGCCCGTCCCCCCGCGCAAGGCTTCGCGCAGCACCGTGAAAGCTGAATACTTCATGTGCCCCTCATGCGTCGGGTCTCGGGGTCGAACACCAGCGTCACCTGGAGGTTCAAACGGCTGGCCAAGTCAGCGGCGATCAAGCTCGGCGGACAGCGCCTTCTCGAATATCGAGAGGCCGAGGTCGATCTCCTCGTCGGTGATGGTGATCGGCGGTGCGATGCGGAATACGCCCCAGCTGCCACGAATGATGCTGGTCGACAGCCCGAGGTCGAGGCAGCGGTTCATCACGCGCTGCGCCAGCTCCGGCGCGGGCGTCTTGGACCGGCGATCGGTGACCAGCTCGACGCCCATCATCAGGCCCCGTCCGCGCACATCGCCGATCGGCTCGAAGCGCTGCTGCAGCGTCTCGAAACCACGCGTCAGCCGCTCGCCGGCGATGCGCGCGCGGTCGGCCAGACGGTCGCGCAGGATGATCTCGATCACCTTGAGGCCGACGGCGGCGGGCAAAGGATCTGAGGCGTGCGTCGTGTAGAAATGGAACTTCTTGTCGAAGCAACGTTGCTCGATGTCCTGAGTGGTTATCACGGCTGACAACGGCAAGCCGGCGCCGAGGGTCTTCGACAACGTCAGAAGGTCTGGCACGAAACCGTCGCGGGCGCAGTCGAACATGACGCCTGTGCGGCCGAGGCCGGTCTGCGCTTCGTCGACGATGACCAGCATGCCGCGCGCACGGGCACGCTCGGCGGCTGCCTTCAGGTAGCCGTCCGGCGGTACGACGACACCGCCAGAGGAAAAGATCGACTCGACGATGAGCGCGGCCGGATTACCCGTCGACTGCCGGTCGAACAGCTCGAAGCCATAGTCGAGTTCGCCGAGCCAGTCGTAGCTGTCGCCATTCATGAAGCGCGGCCGGTAGGGTGTCGGAGCCGGCAAAACGAACGAGCCGGGGGCGGCGGGACCATGCCCAGAGCGGCTCGAGTTATAGGTGACGGACGCAGCACCGTGCGTGACGCCGTGCCACGAGCGCGACAGTGCCAGCACCTCGTAACCGCCGGTCGCGGTCTTGGCCATGCGCAGGGCGGCCTCGTTCGATTCCCCGCCCGTCGAAAGGAGCAACACGCGATCGAGTGCGCCCGGCGCGATCTCGGCGAGTTTCTCGGCCAGCGCGATGACCGGACGCGACAGCAACTGGCTGTAGAGGTGGACCAGTTCGCCGGCTTGTTCACGGATGGTCGCTGTGATCTCGGGATGGCTGTGGCCGAGGATCGTGCTCATCTGGCCGGACGCGAAGTCGAGCAGGCGGCGGCCGTCGGTGGTCGTCATGAACGAGCCCGATGCCTTCTCGATAATCGCCGGCTGAAAAAAGTGGCCGTAGCGCACGAGGTGGCGGTCGGCGCTCTGCCAGAGGGCGGTGTCGGCGGCTGTGCTCGAACGCAAGCTCATAATGTTTCTACCCTTTTCAGAGGATCTGGCTGAGGAAGGCGCGGGTGCGCGGATCACGCGCCTCGCTGAAGAAGGTCGCCGGTGGTCCGTGCTCGACGATCACGCCGCGATCGGTGAAGTAGATGTGGTCGCCGATTTCGCGAGCGAAGCCCATCTCGTGCGTGACGAGCATGCACGTCATGCCGTCCTCGGCGAGTTCGCGGATCGTGACCAGAACTTCCTTGACGGTCTCGGGATCGAGCGCTGCCGTAACCTCGTCGAAAAGCATGATGTCGGGCTGCATGGCGAGCGAACGGGCGATCGCGACGCGCTGTTGCTGGCCGCCAGAAAGTTCGCCCGGATAAGCGTTCTCCTTGCCTTGCAGCCGTACCTTGGCGATCAGCCGGCGCGCATCCGCCTCGACTTCGGCGGGCGGTCGCTTCAGCACCAGAACCGGCGCCATCATCACGTTCTCGAGCGCGGTCTTGTGCGGGAACAGGTTGTAGCTCTGGAACACCATGCCGACCTTCTTGCGCAGCGCGAGCTTGTCCAGCTTGGCGTCATGCACCTCCTGGCCTTCGACCTTGATCGAGCCGCTGTTGATCGGCACCAGCGCATTGATGCAGCGGAGCAGTGTCGACTTGCCGGAGCCCGACGGGCCGATGACGCAGACCACCTCGCCCTTGCGCACGTCGAAGGTGATGCCCTTGAGCACCTCGACCGATCCGAACGATTTGCAGACGTCGCGCATCGCCACGATGGGCTGGTCCGGCGTCCATGAAGCCAGCGTCGAGGCAGTTGGGGCGTTCATCGGTGACATGCGTTCGTCTCAGCCTTTCACCGCGTACTTGCGCTCGAGATAGAGGGTCCAGCGCGCGATCGGGTAGCAGTAGAGGAAGAAGAACAAGAGCAGCAGCCCGTACATCGGCATCAGTAGGTCGGTGCGCTGCTCGGCGGCCAGCGCGTCCTGGGCGAGCGTCATGGCGTCGTTGACTCCGACGATCGAGATCAGCGGCGTTGCCATGGTCAGGATCGCGTACCAGTTCATCCAGGGAGGCGTCATCCGCTTCACGCACTGCGGCAGGATGATCCGCCAGAGCGTCTGCGTCCGGGTGAACGCGAGGCTTTCAGCCGACTCCCACTGGCTGGTCGGGATCGAATTGATCGAGCCGCGCACGATTTCTGCAATGTTGGCCATCACCGGCAGCGAGAGCCCGAACGTCGCCTTGAGCCAGGCTGGCAGCGGGATGGTGAAGCCGAGCAGCTTGATCTGGAACGGCGTCAGCAGCATCACGAAGAACAGCAGCACCAGCCACGGCGAATTGCGGAAGAACTGCGTCACCGCCCACGAGAGACGCCGGACGGCCGGGCTCAACGAGATCTGACCGAGGCCGAGCACGACGCCGGCCACCGTGCCGATCGCCATGGCGAGGAAGCTCACCGCGATGTTCAGCGCGAAACCGCCGAACTCGCCGGCCGGACCAAACAGAATGAGTGGCGTCCACCTGATCAGCGTCTCGACGATACTCTTGTCGGTGCCGGTCGTGCGCATCTGCGCGTAGGCCTCACTGCCGGCGACCAGCAGCAAGAAGGCGCCGAACACGATGACGAGCGCGCGCGGCGTGAAGGTGGCGGCGCTGTAGCCGCTCTCTCCCATGGCGGGCGCTGGCATCGATGGGGTGGCCTGCGGACGCTGTGGGCTCATCGGCCGAACCCCGGCACGGCGATGGCGCGCTCGACGCGGGTCATCGCCCACACGAAGATACCGACAATGATCAAGTAGAACGTCAGCAGTGTCACCATCATTTCGAACACGTTGATCCGGTCCGACCAGATCTGGCTGGCCACGAAAAGTGTCTCCGGCACGGCGATGGCGTAAGCCTGCGTCGTGGTCTTGATCAGGTTGACGAGGTTGTTGTTCAGCGAAGGCAGGCAGACGCGTACCGCGAGCGGCAGTACCACGTGCCGGTAGATCTGGTAGCGGCTCATGCCGAGGGAGTCGGCTGCTTCCACCGTCGAGCGCTGCACCGCCTCGATACCCGAGCGGAAGATTTCGATGTTGAAGGCGCCGGCGAAGAAGGCGAGCGAGATGACCGCCCATTCGAAGCTGCCGAGCATCGGCTGGGCGATCCCATACTCGTTGATGATGCGTGGCATCTGCGGGCCGAGTGCAAAGTAGAAGAAGTACATCTGCACGAGCGGCGGCGTGTTGCGGAAGAACTGGATGTAGGCCTGCACGACCCACTTGAGCACGCCGAGGCGGCTGCCTTGCAACCACGCGCCGAGGATGCCGATGACGACACTGAGGACCACGCAAAGAGCTGCGAGTTGCAGCGTGGTCCACATGCCGCGCAACAGCCGGCCGCGTTCGAAGCTGTCGTAGAAGTGGACGAGGTTGATGCCGGCCGTGTCGTGCAGCTGGCGAAGGGCGTCCCAGAGAAATTCCATCTTCGGGCGATCACCACGTCTTGGCTCGCGCGAGACGACGCACGAGCCGGGCTGGTCGGAGGGGCTTGAGAAACGAGCTGGTGCGGCGGCGGACGCTGCGATCCACATGGTCCGCAGCGCCCCCGTCCCGACAATCGCCGGCTGGTCTACTTCGCCGCAGCCGTCGCGTCGAGCAGCCACTTGGTGTTGTTGCCGACCCACTTCTTTTCGATCGCCGCGAGCGTGCCCGACTTGAGCCAGTCCTTGATGGTGGCTGACATGAACGTGCCCCAGGGGCTGTTCAGCTCCTCGATCTTCACCGCGAGGCCCCACGGAACGACTTGCCATTCATTGAGCGGGACGACTTCGAAGTTCGCCCACTTCGCCTCCTGTGCCTGCTTCCAGACGAGAACGACGTCGTCGTAGACGAAGCCGACGCAACGGCCGTCGAGCAGCGCCTGCTCTGCTTCGGGCACGCCCTTGAAGGCGACCAGATCGCGACCGGTGTACTTAGACTGCAGGTCGTTGTTGTAGAACGCGCCCTGCAGCGCGCACACTGGCTTGCCCTTGAGATCGGCCGCCGACTTCACGTTCGCGGCCTTGTTGGCAAGCATGGCGACGCCAGACGCGTAGTAGACGGGATCGACGATGCCGACGACCTTGCGGCGCTCGGCCGTGTCACTCATCGTGGCAATCATCAGGTCGATCTTGCCCTGCTGCAGGAACTGCATCCGGTTCGACGACACGACCGAGACCAGTTCGAGCTTGACGCCGAGCCGCTTGGCGACGTCGGCGGCCATGTCCGGTTCCATGCCGACGATCTGGCCGGACGGGTCGCGCATCCCCCACGGCGGATAATCGGTCTTCACGCCGACGACGAGTGTGCCCTTTTTCTTGATCTCGGCGAGTTGGTCGGCGGCGGCGGCACCAGCCATGGCACCGATCGCGATCACTGCGGCCATCAGGCCGGTCAGTTTGGCTTTCATTCGACTACGCTCCTTGTTCGGCACGCCACGGTCGAGCCGTCGCGCCCAGGCAGAACCACGGTCGCTTATCGCACGATTGTCGAAAGCACTCAAAGCATGCCGCACGCGCAGGCACCGCCCAAATGTGTTGCACAGCATCGTCGAGCCGACGCCCGAGGCATACGACGCGCGTGGTCCGGCGCGCGTGGGATGAGCCGCGACAGCGGTCGCCACCGTCGTGATAGGCTCGCTGCAACCAGCTGCGGGAGTCACGCGATGTTCGACAACACCTCCGACACGCATCCGACATTCGTCACCCACCTCGAATGTTCGCAAACGGGCAAACACTACGAGGCGGATCGCCTGCAAGGTCTTTCGGATGCAGGAAAGCCGCTGCTCGTGCGCTACGATCTCGACGGAATCGCCCGCGCGTTCGATCGCGCGAAGCTCGCGGCGCGCGCGCCGGATATGTGGCGCTACCGCGAGCTACTGCCGGTGCGGAGTGTCGAGAATATCGTCTCGCTCGGGGAGATGATGACGCCGTTGATCAAGGCGCCGGAGACCACAAGGCGGCTCGGCGGCGGTGCGATCCTGGTGAAGGACGAAGGTCGTTTGCCGACTGGCTCGTTCAAAGCGAGGGGGCTCTGCGTCGCTGTATCGAAGGCGCGGGAACTCGGCGTCAACCGCATCGCCATGCCGACCGCCGGCAATGCAGGCGCCGCACTCGCCGCCTACTGCGCCCGCGCCGGTATCGAGACCTACGTCTTCTGTCCCGAGGACACGCCCGAGGCCAGCATCGCCGAGATGGCACTGCATGGCGCAGTCGTATATCGGATCAACGGCAACATCACCGAGATCGGGCCGATCATCGAAGCCGGCAAGGCGGCGGCTGACTGGTTCAGCCTGGCGACACTGAAAGAGCCTTATCGTGTCGAAGGCAAGAAAACGATGGGGCTGGAGTTGGCCGAGCAGTTCGGGTGGCAATTGCCCGAAGTCATCTTCTATCCGACCGGCGGCGGTACCGGCCTCATCGGCATGTGGAAAGCTTTTGCCGAGATGGAGGCAATCGGCTGGATAGGGCCGAAGCGGCCACGCATGGTTGCGGTGCAATCATCGACCTGCGGACCCATCGCGCGGGCGTTCGAGAAAGGTTGCGACACAGCGGAGCCATGGCTCGGCGGATACACGGCGGTGCCGAGTTTGCGGGTGCCATGGACGGTCGGCGACGCCATCATTCTTCGTGTTCTGAGGGACAGCAATGGCTTCGCGGTGACGGTCGATGACGACGAAGTCGAGCCCGCGCGCGCGGAAATCGCGCGCGATGACGGCATTCACCTTTGTCCAGAGGGGGCGGCGACATTGGTCGCCTACCGCAAGGCGTTGCAACGCAGACTGATCTCGACGGAGGATCGGGTGGTGCTGTTCAACTGCGCGACCGGTCTCAAATATCCGTTGCCGACGGTCGAGCGCCGGCTCGATCGGACTCAGCCGATCGACTACGCTGCGATCATTGCTGCCGGTCGCGTCGGGCGTTGACACGTGCTGATTAAAGGAAACTGCGCCTATGCTCCTACGGCTCGACGATTTCGACGCCATCACGTTCGACGTATACGGGACGCTCATCGACTGGGAACCGGCGATCATCGCCTTTCTCGCCAACTGGGCGGAACGTCACGCCATTCGCAGCGGCGGCCAGGATCTGTTGATGGCCTTCGATCTCGCGCGTGCGGAAATTCAGCAAGAGCGTCCCGCCCATCCGTACCCCGAGGTCCTACGTCGATGTTTCGACCGCATGTCAGCCGAGTTTAAGGTGCCGGTCGATGCGGATCAGAAGGCGGAGTTCTCGCGCACGCCTCACGCCTGGCTGCCTTATGCTGACACCAGCGCCGGGCTGAAGGCTCTGCAGGCGCGTGCCAAAGTAGGCGCACTCAGCAACATAGACGAAGCCTCGCTCCAGTCCTCCTGCAGGCACATGGATTTCAAATTCGACCTCGTGGTCACCGCCGAGCGTGTTGGGGCCTACAAGCCGGATACGCCGCATTTTACGACGGCCATCGCCGAGCTCGGAGCTATGGGCATCGAGCGTCGCCGCATTCTCCATGTCGGCCAAAGCCTGCGTGCCGACATCACGCCAGCGAACAATCACGGATTGACCTGCGCGTGGATCAACCGCCCTGGCCGCGCACTCGGACTAACGGGTTATGGCGCCGAGCATGCCAGACCGGATCTCACCGTATCGACTTTAGCTGAACTTGTGGCAGCTCTGACGTGATCGCAGGCGGTCTTGTGTCGAGGTGCAAAATTGTTTCGGAGCAAAGACTGTTCTGGCCACGCACTAGGATCAGTTGACGGTGATTTCTCCGCGTTCGATCGACAGGGTGGTGTCTGCGAAGCTTTCGAGCAGCTTCGGGTTGGACTCCGTGATCATCAGCGTGATGTCCTTGTCCTGTGCCCGCAGCCGACGCAGCGCCTCGGCATATCGCTGTGCCAGCACAGGCGCGAGCCCCTGGAATGGCTCGTCGAGGATCAACAGGCGCGTGCCCAGCATCAGCGCGCGGCCGAGCGCCACCATCTTGCCTTGCCCGCCGGAGACCGAGCCCGCTGGCCGCGGTGCCAACTCTTTCAACTCCGGCAGCACACTGTAGGCCCGCTCGACGCGGCGCTTCGTTTCGACAGACGTCAGGCCGACCACGCGCGCTGGCAGCAGGATGTTCTCCTCGACGGTGAATGCCGAGAACAAGCGTCTGTCCTCCGGCGCATAACCGATGCCCATCCGCGGCCGTTGGTGAGGGGCGACCGAGGTCAGATCCTCGCCGGCAAGCCGAACCGAGCCACGCGACTCGGTAAAGCCCATGATCGTACGAACCGTCGTCGTCTTGCCCGCCCCGTTGCGCCCGATCAGCGCCGCGCTGGTTCCAGGCGCCAGATGAAAGCTTACGTTTCGCAGCACCGGGGCACCTGCGATTGCGACATTGACGCCTTCGAAACTCAGCATTGGCCTGCCCTGCTCGTGTTCTCGACTCCGACGCTCGGCTCGGTGAGCGGCACTCGCTCGCGAAGGAGTCTCCAGTGACCAAACATGACCGGGCGCTTGGTCCGGACGACTAGATGCCGATGACGTGCTCGCGGACGGCGGGGTCCTGAAGCACTTCCGCCGGCGGGCCGATCTTCTGGATCTTACCCGCGCTCCACACGGCGACACGGTTCGCATACCGCTCCACCATGTCCATGTCGTGCTCGACGAAGACCGAGGTGACCTGCTCCTGCTTCAACGCCGTCGTCAGGATGTCCATGATGCCGAGCTTCTCGCTCGATGCGACGCCGGACGTCGGCTCGTCCATCAGTAGCAGCTTCGGCTTCAGCGCGAGCGCCAGCGCGATGTCAACAAGCTTGCGCTGGCCCTCTGGCAATTCCCGCGCAAGCCGTTCGGAGTACCCCTTGACGCCGACGAGTTCGAGCAGCCGCTCCATCTCGCGGCGCTCGGGCATCGCCGACATCGGAGTGAACGGAGACCAGCGCCGCACATGCGAGGCGGCCGAGATCAGCATGTTCTCCATCACGGTCTGATCGAGGAACAGCTGCGGAATCTGGAACGCCCGCGCGATGCCGAGCCGCGTGATCTCGCGCGGCGGGCGCGCCGTGATCTCCTGGCCGAGGAAGCTCACCGTCCCCGCCTGAGGACGCAGATACCCAGTCGATATGTTGAGGAACGTGGTCTTGCCGGCGCCGTTGGGGCCGATGATGGCAAGGCTCTCGCCCTCGAAGACGTCGAGATCGATGCCGTCGGCTGCGACCACGCCGCCGAAGCGGATCTCTATACCGCGCGCGCTGAGCAGGACCTCACCCATCACTCGCCTCCCTCGCGCGGACGGTTTCGGCGCATCAGACCGATCAGGCCACTCGGCGCGTAGAGGATGATCGCGATCAGCACGACGCCGAGGATCAGCTGCCAGGCATTGGCGAGCTGCGCGGATGCATAATAGCGCACGATCTCGAAGGTCGCCGCTCCGGCAAACGCGCCGAGTGCATGCCCAAAACCACCCAGGATCGCGATGAATACGAATTCGCCAGACTTGGTCCAGAACCCGAATTCGGGCGTCGCGATGCCTTGGATGACACCGACCAGAACGCCGCCGACACCAGCGAGGAACGCAGACAGGACGTACCCGGTCAGGAGCACCCGGCGCGCCGACGTGCCGAGATATTCGAGTCGTGTCTCGTTCGACTTGATCGCCTTCAGCATGTGGCCGAGCGGGCTGTCGAGGTAGCGTTGCACGACGACGTAGGCGATCAGCGCCAACGCGAGGCTGACGTAAAGGATGACGTATTGGAAGGCATCCGGCGTGAACGAAAAGCCGGCGACCGTTGGGCGTGCCACGCGGATGCCGTCGGCGCCATTGGTGTAGTGGAACATCTTCTCGAGCAGCGACCAGAGCACCATCGAGAAGGCAAGATTGAGCATACCGAAGAAAATCTCCCGGTAGCGCACGACGAAAAGCCCGACGATGAGACCCGCGATCGTGGAGATGGTCGCGCCGAGCACGAGATAGACCATCAGATCGCCGGTCCCGATGTACTTGCCCCAGAACGCCGAGGCGTAGGCGCCGAGGGCGAAGAACATGGCGTGGCCGAAGGAGACCTGACCGGCCTGGAGCAGCACGATGATGCCCAGCACGACGACGGCCTTCGCCAGGATGAGTGCGACCAGGGTCGCCCAACTCGGTACAAAAAGAGGAGCGATCGCGGCCAGCGCGAACCCGGCCACGGCAACGATCCGCAACGGAGACGTCCAGCCGGCCATCAGATCTTCCTCGTCGTGACGACCCCGAACAGACCGTGGGGCCTGATCAGCAGCACGAGCACCATCAGCAGATAGGGTACGAGCACCTCGAACTCGGGCTGAATGTAGATCACGAAGGCGCGCGCCAGCCCGATCATCAAGGCGGTCACGGCCGTGCCCTCGATCTGGCCCAGACCGGCGGTGGCGGCAACGGCAAAGGACAGCACGATCATGTCTGTTCCCATGCCCGGCACGAGCGACGTCGTCGGCAACGCCAGTGCGCCGCCGAGCGCTGCAAGCGTTGCGCCGATCATGAACGTGATGAGGTAGACCCGCGTCGCATCGATGCCGATGGCCGTCGCCGCCTCGCGATCCTCGGTCACCGCCATGATCACAGCACCGGCCAGCGTCCGACGCAGGAAATAGCGCAGGCCGATCAGCGTGGCGATCGCGACCAGGGGCAGCAGCACGACCTGATACGACGTGTAGTTGACGCCGAGCACCTCGATGTTCGGCAACAGCTTGAGCGGCTCGGAGGCGAAAATCGGCTGCACGCCCCAAATCAATCGCTGCAGGTTGTCCATGATCATGAACACCGCGAACGTGATGAGCAACTGCAGGACCTCTTCGCGGCCGTAGACCGGACGCAGCAGGAAGCGCTCGATCAAGCCGCCGCACACGACGCCGATGACGACCGCCGCGACGATCAGGGCCGGGTAGGTGAGCCAGGGGGAAATCGGTGCGACGGCGATGCTCAGGGTCGCCGCGAAATAGGCCCCGTAGGCGTACAGTGAGCCGTGCGCCACGTTGACGACGCGCAGCACCCCGAAGATGAGGCTGAGGCCGACCGAAACCAGAAATACCAGCGCGGCATAGCTGATCCCGTCGAGGATCGCCAGGACTACGAGTGTGGAATCCATGAGGTTTCTTTTCGAGGCGACGCCCGCTCTCATGTCGACATGACACGGAGCGGGCTCGCAAGGGGCATCAGTGCTTGAACGTCGGGACGTTCATGGTGATGAAGTCGGGCTTCAGGGTCTTCAGCCAATCGACCGACTTCGTCCCGGCCGGCGTCGTGATCGCCGTGGGATCGAAGATCATCATGTTGTCCAGCACCTTGAATTCATAGCCCGGCACCGACTTGGTGACGCCGACCAGCTGTGCTTCCAGACCCTGGTTGTCTTCTGGACGCAGCGTCACGGGGCGGCCGAAGCCGGTCGAGAACTGCAGGCCCTTCGCCGCATCGACGATCTGCTCCCGGTTGGGCCAATTGCCGCCGTTGCTCTTGATCGCCTTGGCATAGGTCGCCTCGAGTGCGGCGAATGCCTGCGCCATGTGATAGACTGGATAGATCGGCCAGGAGCCGGTCTTCGCTTTGAAGGCCTCGTTGAAGGCCTTGAACGCCGGATCGCTCTTCTTCTCGGGATGCAGAAACCAGTGATCGCCTCGCGCGCCGACGATCATGCCCTCGGGCAAGTCATTGCCGAGACGCTGGATCGAGGACTCACCGATCGCAAGGACGAACGTCGACTGTTTGAGAAGCCCGCGCTGCCCGGCTTGGCGGACGAGGGTATCGAGATCGCCGCCCCAGCTCGTCGTCAGCACGACGTCGGGACGGAGCGCCAGCAGGCGTGAGACCTCCGTCGAGTAGTCGGGCGAGCCGAATTTCGGGA
>Ga0247831_1003386_pt1 | contig 23387 bp, 18 predicted proteins | sample LaCruzMarch2015__9_FD_192406 | JGI IMG/M metagenome (GOLD analysis project Ga0247831, IMG submission 192406) | Freshwater microbial communities from meromictic Lake La Cruz, Castile-La Mancha, Spain - LaCruzMarch2015_1m | ecosystem: Environmental > Aquatic > Freshwater > Lake | place: Spain...
AATATTTTAAAGGTAATTTTGGATTGTTAGGAGTAACCTCCAGCTTTCCATCTCCATCAATGTCCCAAGCTCTAATACATTCAATATTACCTGTTTTAGCTATTTCATGGCTTTTCCAGCGTTGATTTTTTGTTAAACCTGGATTTTCAAGCCAACGCAAAGTTTGGTCAAACCAACCTCCTGTGATATAATCAATGTTGCCATCGGCATTAACATCCAAACAAATTGAGGCAAAATCATCATAATATTCACCTTGTCTTTTTTGATTATCAATCAAATGTCGATTTCTGAAATTATTTTTTCTTGTGCCATTATTTTCATACCAAAAATCCCCTGAAATCAAATCAGGTTTTCCATCATTGTTTATATCAGCAACACCAACCGATTCATAACTTTCGGCAGCCACAAAATACCTACTAAAACTCAAAACAGGAGGTTTTGAACGCTGAAATGAAAACAGAATAAAGGGAAAAAGTATATAAAAAAAACTTTTTTGAAACTTTGATTCATAATAGAATAGGAATCTTTTTTTCATAACATTTATAGTTTTATTGTTAAATTATTGATAGTTTTTTTGAAAATGACAAAACTGATTTGAAAGGTTTTAGCTTTTTATACAAAAAAATACCTAAAACCATTTTGATGGTGTTTTAGGTAAATCAGTTTAAAATCATACTAATTGAGTAGAAAAATAAGTATAGTTGAAATAAGGTTTTTGAGAGAAATTTTTAGGATGATATATGATTTTGAAAGCAAATTTTTAACAACCTGTTTCTGAATTTTCATAATTAATGCAATTTCGTCTAGGCTCAAACCTTGATAAAATCTCAAATGAATTGCTTCTGCTTGACGATTGCTCAAATTATTCATTGCATTTTGAATAGAACGAGTTCTAATTTGATTCGATTCATTTTCAATTGATTCTTGTTCGGACGAAAGTGTTCCCAAATAATCTAAAAAATTATTAATATCTTCCGAACCTTCAAAAATATCCTTTTGAATTGTTCTATTAAATTGGTTGCGAGTAGCACGATATAAGTAAAGTTTCACATTTTCTACATCACTCAGAAATTCTTTTCGTCTCCAAAGGTCGATAAATACATCTTGGATCGCATCTTCAACCAAATCTTTGTCTGGATTTAAACGCAAACCATATCTTCCTAAATCTTTAAAATACTTTTTATAAAGTTGCTCATAAGCAGAACTGTCACCTTTTTTGAAGGCTTGCCAGAGCAAAACGTCGTTATTACTATTTGTATTTATATCAGTGCAAATCACGATTAATGTAAAGATAACAATAGAAATACTTTATATTATACAATTATATTTCATTTGACAAATATTACTATCCTGTACTGTCATGGTAAATTAAAATAATTGATTAATGGATTTCAGGTTATTTCATTTTTTAAGGTGCTAAGCGAAATAGATTTGAGTTCTATAAAAGAAGAAATCCCTGTCTTTAAAACCAAAATTATTTGATAAAAAACGTTGAATTCGAGCATTTAAATTTTCCGCTTTGGCATTAGAGGCTCCGTTTTCAAAGAAACGACTAATGCCCTCTTCATGTTTGTCAAACATTTTTCCAATGATTTTAAACTCTTTTAATTTGAATTTTTCGAGCTTAACTACCCAAATATCTTTTTGTCTTTCGATTGCCCAAATGTGTTCACCAATATTTTTTCGACTGTACCAATTTCTAATTTCTTCGACATATCCGTATGCTTCTTTTAAGGTTGGAAACCTACCCAAAATCGTGCCGCCGGTGCGACGGTTCGCCGATGCGACGGTTCGCCGATGTGACCACAGAATATTACAAAAAAAAGCACTCAATTTGAGTGCTTTTTTTGATGCTTTAATCCTAAATATGCGATAAATATTTGCCAGAAAATTCTATATGATATTAAAAAAGGTCTTTAAAAATGAAGCGTTTTAGGCTGTATCAATGTACATAAATTAAAAAATGTCTTTAAAACAAACAAAAACTTTAGCAACAAACCCCTATTTTTCGTCCATTTCTAACACTAAACTCGAAAATTCCTTTTTATACTTGCGTCTTGAATAAGTGAAAATCGAATTGTCACTTAAAACAATTTTTTCACTCTCGCGACTAATTATTTTTTCTGGATTTATTAAAATACTTTTATTAATTCGGCAAAAATCTTGAAAGACCGTCTGCCAATAATTTAGGCTATAACTTACAATTAACTTTTTTCCACAATCAAATTTGATTTCGTTATAGGGTTGCATACCAAGGTGTTTTATATATAATATTCTTGGGTATTCAGTTAATTGCACAAGCCTTACTTTTCGCCTTTCTACACTAATATCCATCGTATTTTTTCGTATTTTTTTAGCAGATGTTTAGTTCTTAAGTAGTCAATAAGTCCACAGAAAGATAATAAGCTAATAGACAGATATTTAGCTGATGGCAAATTTGTCGATTAATATTATCCTTTTAATTGCTTTAATTTGAAGCAGAAACATAAAAATCTGCATCGACCTATTTATCATTCAAATTTAATCTCAATTTAGAGGGAGTCAATTTTGAAAGTGACTCCCTCTTGATTTTGAATGATGACCTCTGAATCTATTTTCTTGAGCTAAAGTTTAGTATTAATTATCACAACTTTTTACCTCAGCCCTAAAAACAGCACCTGATTCAAATCCTGGCGTAAGTAAAACACTTTTTCCAGCTTCATATACCACATTGGCTGGTGACGTGATTTTATTACTCGCATTTATTGAATCTATTGCCTTTTTGGTACTTGCACCCGTCAAATTATTGGTTGGACTCACCAAACTATAATTAAGTGGATTAACAGTCACTTGACTTATCACAGGATTACTGACTACTACTTGATTCGATGATACTACTCTAATAAGATACTTTGATCCTCCGATTGTATTTTGCGGAATCAAACAAGTAGTCGTGCCAGTAACGTTCGTTGTTCCTATTAACAAAGGTTTTGCAAAGCTACCCGAAGTATCAGAAAGTTCAATTAGATACTGATTGATATCATTGAAAGTTCCTGAGGTAGCGAAACTTACATCTACCGAACTTCCAGCACAAATCGATGTTTTTGACAGCGTTGGAGCATTAATTGTTGCCAAACTGCCAACTACAGTAAATCTGATGATTTTCGGACCATAAGTAATACCGCCACCTTTGTTATCTCGTGCATATCCTGTGACAGTCAAAGTATAATTCCCAGGGTTAAAGTTTCTGCCATTAAAATTAAGTCCAGCATTATCAAAGAGTGCATTTGGTTCAGCGTTTTGAAGAGTATTCCAATTGAGTTCTGGCCCTTGAATATTCATTTCCATACTTTCGATGGTCACAGATGAACACACAGGATTAGCCAAAATAGACACTTGGTCTCTTATTTGGTTGATAACCATCCCATCTGTTAGCTGGAAAAGTGTTTGATACGGATTCCCCGCTTTAACATAAAAATAATCAACAATTCGAGTAGGGTCACATGGGTCAATTTCATTAACGACCACATTCGTGGTAGATGTATTACTACAACTATTTAGACCTGTCACCGTAAGGGTATAAACACCAGCATTTACCGAAAGTGCATTATTGATAGTCGGATTGCTTAAAGTACTTGTGAAGTTATTAGGACCAGTCCAAATATAAGTACCGTTACCCGTTCCATTCAAGTTTATCGTTTGTCCAATAGTGTATGGCCCGGTATTACTTGCACTAATGATTGGTTGTGCCTTGATTTCCAAGCCAGTTACGCTCGAGCTAGGGTCAGACATACTGCCAGCGACTGTACAAGTAGCCGAAATGGAATAAGTACCAACCGTTGAAAGTGTCAAGCTGGTGCCTGTAACTGCACCTTCTGACCAAGTAACTGTACCTTCACACCCACTTGAAGTCAGTGTTAAGGTTGATGGCGAGCAAACTGAAAGACTTGCAGGAGGGGTGATTGTCGGAGCATTTGGTTTTAATTTTATTTCAAGGCCAGTAACAGCCGAACTTGCGTCAGATACACATCCATTGACTGTACAAGTTGCCGAAACTGAATAAGTACCAAGTGCAGAAAGAGTTAAACTTGTGCCGGTTGCTAATCCTTCTGACCAGGTGACAGTTCCTCCACAGCCACTTGCGGTCAGTGTTAAGGTTGATGGCGTGAAAACCAAAAGACTTACTGGCGGGACAATACTTGGAGCATTTGGTTTTGTTTTAATTTCAAGGCCAGTTATAGCAGAACTTGCAGCAGAAGTAGTGCCAGCTGCAGTACAAGTAGCAGAAATTGAATAGGTACCAATAGCTGAAAGTGTCAAACTTGTACCTGTAGCTGCTCCTTCTGACCAGGTAACTGTACCTGCACATCCACTTGCTGTCAGTGTTAAGGTTGATGGCGAGCAAACCGAAAGACTTGCAGGAGGAGTGATAATTGGAGGTGCAGGTTTTGGGTTATTACGTAATACGGAAATAGTGCTATTAACTCCGTTAGAGACTACCAAATCTGGTTTGTTATCACCGTCCAAATCAGCGATACTTGTGCTACGAGCGGTTGAACTAATTGAAAAATCAACCTTACTTGCAAAAGAACTACTAGTAAAACTTCCGATTGAAGCGGTATTACGGAACAAAGATATTTTGTTTGCGAAAGTCACCAATAAATCAGGTTTGCTATCCCCGTCTAAATCACTAATGCTTACGTTACTGGAATGATTATCCGTGGCAAAATCAACCTTATTCTCAAAAGAACTGCTGTTGATACTACCGCTTGAAGCGGTATTACGGAATATAGAAATACCATCATTGTTATTCACTACTAAATCGGGTTTGTCATCCCCATCTAAATCTCCAATAACCACATTTTGAGGATATGATATACTACCTGAGGTAAAGTCAACCTTGGTCGCAAAAGAACCGCTCGTAATACTACCACTCGAAGATGTATTACGCAAAATAGAAATAGTACCTCCATTTGAATTAGAAACCACCAAATCGGGTTTGCCATCACCGTCCAAATCCCCAATGCTCACGCTAATATGACCAATATCCGTGGTAAAATCAACCTTTGGTGCAAAAGAACTGCTGTTGATACTACCTCTCGAAGATGTATTACGGAGAACAGAAATTGTGTTACCTGCATTAGTATTACTACCAAAGTTTGTGACCACTAAGTCGGGTTTACCATCCCCGTCTAAATCACTAATGCTCAAGTCTGAAGGACCATCACCCGTGGTAAAGTCCACCTTATTTGCAAATGAACTGCTGTTTATACTACCAATTGAAGATGTATTACGGAAAACAGAAATAGTGTTCCCAATACCACTAGGATAAGGATAACCAAGGTTTGTAACCACTAAATCTGGTTTACCATCCCCATCCAAATCAGCAATACTTAAGCCCATAGGACCATTATTACCCGTGCTAAATTCAACCCTACTCTCAAAAGAACTGCTTGAAATACTACCACTTGATGAGATATTACGGAAAACAGAAATAGTGTTCCCTCCAAACCAAGGTACGTTTCCGACAACCAAATCGGGTTTGCTATCTCCGTCTAAATCCCCAATGCTGGTAAACCAATTCCCGCTTCCCGTAACAAAGTCCACTTGTGGTTCAAAGGTATTGATACCAAGATCAATGACACCTCCTGCGAAAGTTACTCGAAAGGGAGCGGCACTATTAGCCATCAATGTTGTGCCTAAGTTTAAGACCGAAATAGGCTGGTAAGTTGCACCAGTTGGAACAGTCACCGTTAGGCTTGTGGTGCTTGCAGCAGTCACCGTGGCTTTGGTTGCCCCAAAAAACACAATGTTTTGATCGGCCGTAGCATTAAAATTAGTTCCCGTAAGAGTTACGGAAGTTCCAATATCCCCACTAGTTGGAGAAAAACTGGTAATAGTGGGGGGAGATGATATTGATTTTATTTCAAGGCCAGTAATAGCCGAACTTGCGTCAGATATACAGCCATTGACTGTACAAGTTGCCGAAACTGAATAAATACCAACAGTTGAAAGTGTCAAACTTGTACCTGTGGCAGCCCCTTGTGACCAAGTAACTGTACCTGCACAGCCATTGGCAGTCAGCGTTAGGGTTGATGGCGTGAAAACCGAAAGACTAGCTGGCGGAGTAATACTTGGAGCATTGGGTTTTGCTTTTATTTCAAGGCCAGTTATAGCCGAACTTGCAGCAGACGTACTGCCCGCAGTACAAGTAGCAGTAATTGAATAAGTACCAACCGCCGAAAGTGTCAAACTTGTGCCTGTAGCAGCTCCTTGCGACCAAGTAACTGTACCTGCACATCCACTTGCGGTCAACGTTAAGGTTGATGGCGAGCAAACTACCAAACTTCCTGGAGGAGTGATGGTGGGGGGCGATAAGACATTACTCACTGTAAAATTGGAGAAATAAGCTGTAGGACTTGTAAAACCCCCGCCTACATACAGATTACCACTGCCATCTAAGGCAAGTGCCCTAACAGTAGAAGACATAAATGGGTCAAAACTTGTCAAAGTCCCTAAATTATCAAATTTACATAAAAGATTGCGGGTAGTACTGCCAACAGTTGTAAATGCCCCACCTGCATACAGAGTACCAAGCCCATCTAAGGCAAGTGCAAAAACACTACTACCCATATTCGGATCAAAACTCGACAATGTCCCTGTATTATCAAATTTACATAAACGATTGCGGGTAGTACTGCCGCCAACAGTTGTAAATGACCCGCCTGCATATAGATTACCACTGCCGTCTAAGGCAAATACAGAAACAGAACTACTCATATTCGGGTCAAAACTTGTCAAAATCCCTAAATTATCAAATTTACATAATCGATTGCGAGTGGTGCTGCCGCCAAGTGCTACTCATATTCGGGTCAAAACTTGACAAAGCACCTGTAATATCAAATTTACATAAACGATTGCGGGTGGTACTGCCGCCAACAGTTGTAAATAACCCTCCAGCATACAGATTACCAAGCCCATCTAAGGCAAGGGACATAACAGTACTACTCATATTCGGGTCAAAACTTGACAAAGCACCTGTAATATCAAATTTACATAAACGATTGCGGGTAGTACTGCCGCCAACAGTTGTAAACTCTCCACCTACATACAGATTAGCAAGCCCATCTAAGGCAAGTGCATTAACAGTGCTACTCATATTCGGGTCAAAACTTGACAAAGCACCTGTAATATCAAATTTACATAAACGATTGCGGGTAATACTGCCAACTCTTGTAAATGCCCCACCTGCATACAGATTACCACTTCCATCTAAGACAAGTGCATTAACAGAGGGATGACTAAACCGATCGGTGTCACTCATATTCGGGTCAAAACTTGTCAACGTCCCTGTATTATCAAATTTACATAAACGATTGCGGGTAGTACTGCCAACGGTTGTAAAACCTCCGCCTGCATATAGATTACCAAGCCCATCTAAGGCAAGTGCATTAACAGAGCCAATCCCAAAATGACTAGTGTAACTCATATTAGGGTCAAAACTTGTCAATGTCCCTGTATTATCAAATTTACATAAACGATTGCGGGTGGTACTGCCAACGGTTGTAAATTCCCCTCCTGCATACAGATTACCAAGCCCATCTAAGGCAAGGGCATTAACAGAAGGATTAGCCCGATCAGTAGTACTTATATTCGGGTCAAAACTTGTCAATGTCCCTGTATTATCAAATTTGCATAAAAGATTGCGGGTGGTGCTGCCTCCAACAGTTGTAAAACTCCCGCCTGCATACAGATTACCAAGACCATCTAAGGCAAGTGCCAAAACCTCACTATTCATATTCGGGTCAAAGGCATGTAAAGTACCGTCAGCGTTGATACGTGCTAAACGATTACGCACGATACCATTAACAGCCGTAAATGACCCACCAATGTACCAACCGCCGCTCGGTATCGGCACAACGGCATTGATTGTTCCACCTACTTTAACAAGACTGTTGGCGTTTTGTCCAGTGGTCGTGTTCAATTTGGCAAAATTTCCTGACCAAAGCCCGACTGTTGTAAATTGTCCGCCTACGAAGGTGTTGCCTGAATTATCTTTAACAATAGCCGTAACAGCACCATTGAAGGCATACTGATTAGAGCCAACTACAAAGGTTTGGGAATAAGTCAAGAAAGAAAAGCACACACAGAATGCTGTAAAAATATGTTTCATTTTATTGAAAATTTAGGCAGTTCTTGAAATATATTGATGATACTATTGGGAGACGTGTTGCGAAATACAGAAACGTTAGCTGAACCATTATTCGCTACCGCCAAATCAGCTTTGCCATCCCCGTCTAAATCCCCGATACTCATAGAAATTTGATTGACCGTAGCATTAAAATTAGTTTCCGTAAGGGTTATTAAGGTTCGAATATTGCTACATGTTGGCGAGAAACTGGTAATAGTGGGGGGCGTTGGAATGAGGGGCTCCGTTGGTGAGCCTTGTGCGTAGGCTAATCCTACACTAAGTACAGTAAAAACAAATGCGGTAAACCACAATGGTATCTGTCTTTTCATAAAAATTTAAGTATTTACTATTTAAAAATAGACGAAGACAGAAAATGTTCCAATCAAAAAGTGGGTGAATTAGGCAAATTAGATGCTGAGTTAGGCAATTATTGACTTAGTTTTTAGCGAGCCATTCCACAAAATGAGCTGTTTTTTCTTTACGTATAATTAATTGTTCTGAAAAAGGATGGATTAAATTAATTATTAATTTACGTTCAAAATGCCTAGAGACGTCCTTGATGACTTTGCGATGTATAATAAATTGCCGATTTATTCGATAGAATTCTGGTGCTAAATTATTTTCTAGTTCTTCCATAGATTGAGAAATAGGAAAATGACTTCCTTGCAAGGTATGTAAATGAACCACTTGGTTTTTAAAATGAAATAAACTAATATTTTCTATGGGTATAGGAACGATTTTATCACCTTGATGAACTATCAAAGATTGGTTTTTATTCAATTTGGGTAATAATAAGGCAGAAAGCTTGCTATAATCAATTTGGGGAGCACTAAAATTTTCTTTCAACAAGCGGTATTTTTCGAGCGATTGAGCGATACTTATTTTATTAAAAGGTTTCAAAATATAATCGATTCCATTATTTTTAAAAGCTTCCAAGGCATATTCATTATAGGCGGAACAAAAAATAACCGGTGAATTCACCGATACTTTTTTAAATATTTCGAATGAATACCCATCACCTAATCGAATATCAGAAAAAATAAGATGATGGCCCATATTTGTTGAAAAATATTCAATAGATTGAGTCACGGTTGGCAAAATAGCAATTACTTCAATTCCATAATTCAATGAGGTCAAATCGTGAATTAGGTTCTTGGCGGTGAGTATTTCATCTTCAATTACTACTATTTTCATGATTTTAAGTTTTAGGTATATTTATTAGACAAATTTATTTTTTCATAAAAAACTGATAGACAGTGTTTTGTGTCAGTGCGAACTATTGACTATTGGCCATGGATTACTTAACAGTGTTAATTGAACCTTAAAGCAATGTTGGTTTTTATCAATAACAATAGGTTGCCCAGTCAAAATTTTCATTCTTTCATTAAGGTTGTGAAGACCTATTTTTGAACTCGCTTCCTCTGTAAGGAAAGCCTGCGTATTATTGATAATTGTCAGCTGATTACCTTTTACTTCCACCCGAATCGTGAGTGGATTCAACAAACTTACGATATTATGTTTAAGTGCATTTTCAATTAAACTTTGTAAGGCAAAAAATGGAATGCTATGCTGTAGAGCATCGGGGTCAATCTCAGTTTCATAGATTAAGCTATCTTGAAAACGTATTTTTTGTAAATCTATGTAGTTGTTACAAATAAGTAGTTCATCTTGTAATAATACCAAATCATTGGTTTGACCAATACTCGCTATTAAAAAGTCTGATAATTTTATCAAATAACTTTCGGCATTTTGAGAGTTTATTACCATCAAAGATTTCAATGAAGACAAAGCATTAAACAAAAAGTGAGGATTTATTTGATTTTTCAATTGTGCCAATTCTGCTTGTAAGCGATTGATTTTCAATTGATTATTTTCATCTTCTAATTGTAATTTATTATCAAAAGTATTAAGCCACATATTAACAACAAAAATAACGATATTGATAGAAGTAACGTTGAGAATACGGAAATACAAAAAATTAGGGGTATCGATAATAAAAAGATTTTTAGAAATTAAATGTAATGAAAACAGATATATTAATAGGCAAATGTTACTAGCAAGCCATTTCCAAAAAAATGATTTGAGCGATTTAATAAAATAAACAAAAAATACAATATTTAATGTCCAGCTAATTAAGCCATGTGAAAAAAATTTTAAGAAAGCCACCACATAACGAAAGAATGTTGTATCAGTAGTTAAAATAACTGGTAATAATATCAACAAACCAATCCCTGCCGATGTGCTTAGAATGATTGGCAAACGTTTTAGAATTATGTTTTTAACGGTCATGGGTGAAAAATTTGGTATATGTTGAATATAGTTGGTTAAGACAATAATAGTGTCTTTGCAGTATTCCGTACCCTCAGAGATTTGCCATCTCCGTCCCCTACTCGCCTTTGGATGAATCTGGGGAATTTAAAAATATTTAATTTTAGCAATTAATTAAATTCTACACAATAAATAATCGTTGAATAGACTTAAAAAGTCGTTGAATGGAAATTCGCAATAATTATTTATCTTGATTTATTTGCGAAAATTATTATTTAATTACTTCGTTCCATCAGGGTCTTCGGAACGAGACCCTGATGGCATTGGTATAAGCAAATAGGAAGAATTGTTTTAAACCATTATTAGGATGTCTGAGTTTGGTAGACAAATGCCATCAGTGTCCCTTTCGTTCCATCAGGGTCCTCGTAACGAGACCCTGATGGCATTGGTCTAAGCAAATAGGAAGAATTGTTTTGAACCATTATTAGGATGTCTGAGGTTGATAGACAAATGACATCATTGTCCCTAAAAAAGGAGACACTGATAGAACCTAAGGCATTTGGCTTTAATCATTAACACGAATGTCAGAAAAAAGGCAAGAATCTTTATTTTGATAAAAAATCTTTGTCCAAAACACCTTTGATTATGGGTGACCAAATTTTGTAGCCACTTTCATTGAAATGTAGTTTGTCGTTGATGTATAAATCAGGCTGATATTTACCGTCTTTACTCAATAGCTGTGACATCGTCTCGATAAAATGCAGATTTGGTGTATTTTGGCAGTAATTCTTAAACAGTTCATTGGCTTCTACAATTTTATTTTGTACCGCCCAACGTCGCTCATTGGGTGAAATAGCAATATAATAAATTTGCGTTTTAGGGTTTTTCTGATGCACTTTTTGTACTACATATTTGAAAGCCTCTAATACTTGTAAAGGAGATTTATCCTGATTCCCTGCGGTAATATCATTGCTTCCCGAATAAAACACAATGGCTTTGAATGAGTGATTTGCCATAATACGGTCAATATAATAGGCCATTTCAGCGATATTTGACCCACCAAAACCTCGGTGAATAATTTCATAAGGAGCTAAATCTTGCTTAATTGTTTTCCATAAGCGAATGTATGAACTCCCAGTAACCAAAATCGCATTAGAAGAATAAGACTCAGTTTTATCTAGCTTTTCAAATTCCTGAATATCCTTTTCAAATCTCAAAATACCTGCCGAATTCTTGGTCTTATTCAACTGAATAAACAACCATAAGGCTATTTCGTCTAAAGCCTGTTTTTGTTTGTTTTTATCACTATCCAACGTATGCCCGGCCTTATCAAAAAGCTTTAATCCTGTAGGAATTCCCAAAGATAATGCTCTATTATACAAAATAGAGCTACCATATTTAAAACCATGATAAGCGTATGACGAATCGAAAGGAACGGTTTTATCGCCTGTGCCATGAACGCTGAAAAGTGGCATATCGCCCGAATTTATCCAACGATAATCAATCATTGCTCCCCAACAATTAACCACAGCATTTACTTTTGATGAATAGCCTTCGTTTCCGCTGTTTCCTTCCAAACTACCCAATTTTGAGGTATTTATATAAGTTGGCACCTCATTTTGGTCTAAATATGTCAAGTGCATGGCTACTTTCGAACCAGCCGTACCACCCATGATATAGATTTTTGATGTATCAATACCATATTTTTCAGCATTTTTTCTGAAAAAACGAACCGCAGCTTTGGCGTCTTGCACACCTCTGTACATGGCCTCAAAATACGATGTATCGTTCTTTGGTTTTTCGATTCCTAAACGATAATTGATAGAACTACTTACATAACCTCTTTTGGCCAAACCGTTACAAAATAAAATCGGATAGCCAGTACCTTTATCGCCATTTACAAATCCGCCACCATGAACAAATATGACCAAAGGACGCTTTTTGAGGGTATCACTCATAGGCGAGTAAATATCTAAAAATAATTTTTCAGACTCATTGTTTATGTTCTTTGACTCACCATATTGAATGTTTTTAAGAGAATCAATAGACATAAAAACCTCATTTTTAAAGCGTTGAGGTTTTTGGGCGGTTGAAAAATGAGCTGTTAAAAAGAGTAAACAAATACCGAAAATTTTATTCATTTTATGTAGTTTTTGCATTAAAATCACAAAAATAGGTTTAATTTTCATTTCTTATCAAAGTATTTTATCAATTCGTATTTATTCAAATTCAAGACTTTCATTTTTTCTAATAAAGGTAAATAAGGTTTGTATTGATAGCTTACTAAGCCCTTGTTTGAATCACGGTTCGATTCGTCGGCAGAGAGGTCGGTCGGGTCATTATCTTGGTAGCGAAACCAATGCCAACCTACGCAATTTGGAGCTTTCAGCAATTCCATACAGAAGTTTTGGTAGTGAATTCCACGGTCGTTTTGGGTTTTCACTAACCAACCCGCCCCGGTTTTATTTTCCATGCCTGAATCTTCGGCTTTTGTATAAAATTCAGTTTAGAAAAACGGACAAGACAACTTATAATCATGTCATTGGTTTATTTTTTTCGTGTAAACCTATTTTAGGACAAGACCTATGCCGCCTTCAAAACTATATAAAAACGGTGCTTTATTTGCCGCACCTGAAAAATGTTTTTCGTGGCGTTTCAAAATTCCCAGACTTAATACTTTTCGTTGAAAAGTTCCTCGATGGAGTTTTTCTCCCAAAATCGCTTCATAAACCTGCTGTAATTCTTTCATCGTAAAAAGCGTTGGTAAGAGATTGATTCCTACTAATTTACGTTCCAGATTATCTCGAAGAGTTTGTAAAGCTTTTGTCACAATTATTGAATGATCGAGCATCAGATTGGGCAATTCATCGAGGGCATACCAATCACATGAATCCGACAAAGCATCGGGGGTAGGCACAACAACTTCATAATTTATCAAGGCATAATAAGCCACCGAAATAAACCTATCTAAAAGCCAAGAATACCCTTCCAACGGTTGGTTATTGGCATTCATAATAGCTTCCATAACTTCAGGCTTATAGCGTGCCATACTCCCGAAGGCATAAAACTGCTCTAAATAAATATCGTCCAAGCCCGTTCGCTCTTTTAAACCTCTTCTTACAGCATCGTTTAGGTCTTCTTCATGCTTCACAAAACCACCAGGTAGGGCAAAAAGTCCAGTATTATGATATTTCATGATAAGTATTTTAAGTTTTTCACCAGAAAAACCAAAAATCACAGAATCGTAAGCAATATGTTTTAGATAGCCTTTTGAATCCACTTTTGTTTATTGTTAAATTATAATTTTTTCAAAAATAAATAGGATTATTTTAAAACACTAATTAATATTGTCGCAGATTGAGACAATATTAGAATTTTCCTCCTACAAATGAAAAAAGTAATCTGTTTATTTTGCGTAATTTTTTTAACAGCAGCTTTAACACACGCTCAAAGCATAAATACCTTTGCGGTTCAAACTACCATAGAAAATGGCGTTATTGAATGCAACTATGGCACCAAAACTGGTGTTCAGACCCATTTTGGAATTCCTTTTGCAAAGGCACCTGTTGGTGATTTACGTTGGAGAGCACCACAAGCACCCGAAAATTGGAAAGGCGTGAAAGAAACCAAAAAATTTAGTGCCAGAACAATGCAAAAAATTGTTTTTGGTGATATGGCATCTCGTTCGAGTGGTTTGAGTGAAGATTGTCTCTACCTCAACGTTTGGACACCAGCCAAGCGAAATACCAAAGATTTACCAGTATTACTTTATTTCTATGGCGGTGGAAACTCAGCAGGAGATGCTTCGGAGCCACGCTATGATGGCGAAACGATGGCAAAGAAAGGCATCGTTGTAATCACTTGTAATTATCGCTTAAATGTATTTGGTTTTTTGGCACACCCAGAATTAAGTACCGAAACATCTTATAAGGCATCAGGAAACTACGGAATGCTCGACCAAGTGGCTGCCATGAAATGGGTAAATAAAAACATTGCAGCTTTCGGTGGAGACCCTAAAAAAGTAACAATTGCGGGCGAATCAGCTGGTTCGATTGGTGTAAGTATGCAAATGTCATCGCCACTGGGTAGAAGCCTGATTGCCGGTGCAATTGGTGAAAGTGGTGCAGGAATTACACCGACTATGGCACCGGTTTCGTTAGTAGATGCTGAAAAAATGGGAGCTGAATTTGCAAAAAAAGCAGGTAATTTAAGCATCAAACAACTCCGTACCTTATCGGCAAGAGATATTTATGAGATTTTTGACGAATCAAAAATGTTTGGTTTTCCGATTGTAATTGACAATTATTTTCTTCCAAAAACAATTCCTCAGATTTTTGCGGCTAAAGAACAAGCCCAAGTTCCATTACTTTTGGGTTGGAATTCGGCCGAAATATCTGGGGGTGCTTTTATGTACGGAATGCCAAACACGACAGAAAACTTTATTACGAGAGTTAAAAAAGAATATCCTGATAATGCTGAGGAGGTGCTAAAATTGTATCCTCATAACACCGAAGCGGAAGTTTTACTTTCGGCAACTGCCTTGGCTTCTGATAGATTTATCTCCTACTCTACTTGGAAATGGTTCGATTTACATCGAAATAGTTCTTCTCAGCCTGTTTATCGTTATCTATACAGCAAAATTCGCCCCGAATTAGTAGATAAAACACTAGGCTCAGGCTTGGCTGGTGGAACAGTAAAAGCCGATGCAGCAACACCACGACCAAAACCTGTTGGAGCTCCGCACGCTTGTGAAATTGAATATTGCATGGGAAATCTTCATTTGATAAAAGATTATGCTTGGACAGCCGACGACTTCAAAGTTTCGGAAACAATGAATAATTATTTTGCAAATTTTATTAAAACAGGCAATCCAAACGGTGCAAAATTACCAGAGTGGAGAGTTGCAAAAGCAGGTGATGCTACTCCGCCAGTTATGATAATTGATGTAGAATCTCGCACCGAAAAAGCAAAAGACGATGCTCGTTATGAGTTTTTGGATAAAGCTTATAAGAATAAATAAAGCCTCGACTTCGCACGGCTATCGAATTTATCGCTTGATGAACGAAGTCGAAGCACAATCGTAAATCAAAAATATGACAACAAGACGAGAATTTCTTAAAAACACTTCACTTTTGGCAACCGCGGCTGCCGTAACGCCATTTTCGGAAGTAATGGCTGGTTTAATAAAAGAAAACAAATTGGGCATCCAACTTTTTTCGATTCCAAAAATGCTTTCTGAGGATTTTATGGGTGGAATTATGATGTTGCAATCGCAAGGCTATAAAGAATTAGAACTTTTTGGTCCATTTCCTTTTAGTGCCGAAAAAGCAAAAAAAGGCTGGGAAGCAGCAGCAAAAATGCTTGGCTTTTCGGGAAGTGGTTATTTTGGCAAATCAGCCAAAGAAGTGAAGAAAATTCTTGACGACCACGGCATGAGTAGTCCAGGAACGCATACCGACCTTGATACTTTGGAGCAAAACATGGGAGCTTTAGGCGAAGCCTCAAGTATTTTGGGTCATAAATACGTTACACTTCCTGCCATTCCTGACGACCGCCGTAAAACGCTCGACGACTATAAGCGAATTGCCGAATCATTCAATAAAATTGGAGCAGAAGCTAAGAAAAACGGCATCCGTTTTGGCTATCATAATCACGGTTATGGCATTAAACCGCTGAATGGACAGATTCCATTGCAAATCATTTTAGATAATACTGACCCCAATTTAGTATTTTTTGAAATGGATATTTTTTGGACAACTTGTGGCGGTGCCGACCCAATTGAGTATTTATCAAAATACCCAAATCGTTATAAAATGCTTCACATCAAAGACATGAAAGAGAAAAAGCAGTTTGCGGGCGATGGCGGCGGTATGGGCGATTGGATGCCAATGTTTTCATTAATGGCTTCGGCTGGCGACGGAGTACTTGATTTACAAGGAATCGTAAAAAAAGCTAAAGAAGTTGTTGTTGAACATTTCTTTGTTGAGCAAGATTTAGTGGCAAATCCTTTAGTAGCTTTGAAACGCAGCTCAGCGTTTTTGACAAGTAAAATCTAATTTTAATTAAGATTTAGGAATTAAAAATTGAGAATTATTGAAGATAATACTTCCTGTAAACCTCGTTCTTAATTCCTAATTTTTAATTCCTAATTCAATTTATGAAAAACCTACTACCAACCCTTTATCTATTTTGCATTTTGGTATCAGCAAATGCTCAAAAACAAATATTTCTCTATGAAGGAAAGCCAGCAGGTTCAGAAAATTGGACTTGGGAAGAAGGCGTTTCGGAGAAAAATATTTTTAATACTAAAGTAATTTATAACGTTTCTCGTCCTTCTATTACGGCCTACGTTCCTGAAAATCCGAACGGTACAGCTATCGTAATTGCTCCAGGTGGTGCATTTCATACACTTTCGATTGATAGTGAAGGTATTGATGTAGCCAAATGGCTGAATTCCGAAGGCGTAACAGCTTTTGTGCTAAAGTATCGAGTTGCTCGTAGTTTCACTGACGACCCCGTGAAAGAAATGATGGGAAAAATGAGCAATTTCAAAACTCTTGATGAAGAAAATAATGCAGTAGTTCCGCTTGCTACGCAAGATGGAATGAAAGCCGTAAAATATATCCGTGAACATGCCAACGAATACAAAATCGACCCGAAAAAAATTGGTTTTATGGGTTTTTCAGCGGGTGGAACACTCACGATGTCGGTTGTTTATAGTGCAGATGATACCAGCCGACCAAATTTTGTGGCACCGATTTATGCTTATGAAAATGCCATCATTGGTTCGAATATGCCCAAAGAAAAAACGCCGATTTTCGTAGCTGTTGCGGGCGACGACCAGTTGGGTTTTATGCCCCACAGTATCAATATTTATAAAAAATGGTTTGATGCTAAACAACCAGCCGAATTACACATTTATGAAAAAGGCGGACACGGTTTTGGTATGAGAAAAACTAATACTTCGAGCGAAGGCTGGATTGAAAACTTTGGTAACTGGCTAAAAATGCAAGGATATTTAAAATAATTAACTTCCAAAAACCATGAAAAAATCAATATTCTTAGCACTTATTTCTTTCAGTATTTTTGCCCAACCAAAGCTCGATTATTCAAAATCATTCATCGAAACCTCAAAATCTTGGATAGATATAGATTACGTTGGAGATGGTCTTATTGGACATAAATTAGATATTTTCTTGCCAAAAGAAGGCAAAGCACCGTTTCCTGTGGTAGTAACAATTTATGGAAGTGCGTGGTTTTCAAACTCATCAAAAGGTACTTGCTTCAATGATGGATTAGGGCAAACTCTTCTAAAAAATGGTTTTGCGGTGGTTAGTATTAATCATCGTTCGAGTAAAGATGCAATTTGGCCAGCTCAAATTCATGACGTAAAAGCCGCTATTCGTTTTATCCGAGCCAATGCTGCTATATTTTCATTGGACACTTCATTTTTAGGTGTTACGGGCTTCTCGTCGGGTGGACATCTTTCAACAATGGCGGGTGTTACGAGCAATATCAAAACAACCAAAATCAATGAATTGTCTATTGATTTGGAAGGCAATCTTGGAAAATTTAAAGATGCCAGTAGCCATGTCGATGCGGTGGTGGATTGGTTTGGGCCAACTGACTTTTTAACTATGGATGAGTGCGGAAGTACCATGAAGCATAATGATGCAAAATCACCAGAGTCTTCGGTAGTTGGTGGTACCATTCAAGACAACAAAGATAAGGTTGCTTTGGCAAATCCTATAAGTTACGTAAGTCAATCGACACCTCCATTTCTAATTTTTCATGGAAATAAAGACCCACTTGTACCCCATTGCCAAAGCGAAAAACTATTTGAGAAACTACAATCGGCAGGCGTAAAGAGTGAATTGATAATTGTAGATGGTGGCGGACATGGCCCTGGTGTAATGATAGATAAATATTACACCCAGATGATTGAATTCTTTAAATCGAAAGCAAAAAAATAATCTGTGTAAATCTGTCAAATCAGTATTTTCAGTGTACAAATATTCCTTGTAAAATAGCACATAAATTAAACAGTTTCGACGGATTTTAAACTTTATATGAAATGAAAAAACTACTCTTTCTTACCCTAATTTCATTTTCAAGCTTCGCCCAAAGCATTATTCAAACTGCTAATGGCAAAGTAGAAGGTTATGCAAAAGAAAGTCTTAGGATTTTCAAAGGCATTCCATTTGCAGCTCCGCCTATAGGCGAATTTCGCTGGAAAGCTCCACAAACAGTGCAAAACTGGACAGGTGTAAAAAAATGCACTGAGTTTTCTGCAAGTCCGATTCAGAACAAACCTCAGCCTTTTTCGTGCTGGACAGAGGAGTTTATTGCTAAACCTGAGCCTTTAAGCGAAGATTGTCTTTACTTAAACGTTTGGACTTCAAGCAAAAATAAAGAAAAACACCCAGTTTTAGTTTGGATTTATGGAGGTGGACTGAACAGCGGTTCGGCCAATTGCGATATTTATGATGGTGAAGAAATCGCAAAAAAAGGTGTAATTTTTGTGAGTATTAATTATCGTGTTGGCGTGATAGGTTTCATGGCTCACCCCGAATTGAGCAAAGAATCGGGCTATAATTCTTCAGGAAACTATGGTTTTCTCGACCAAATTGCTGCCTTGAAATGGATTCAAAAAAACATTGCCGCCTTTGGTGGAGACCCTAATAATGTAACTATTGCAGGACAATCGGCGGGGGCATTTAGTGTAAATGCAATGATTGCTTCACCTTTGGCAAAAGGTTTATTCCATAAAGCTATTCCACAAAGTGGTGGACTTTTATCCAACAGATTTAATCAAAACTTAGCAGAATCGGAACAGCAAGGATTGAATTTTATGGAAAAAGCAAATGGCACTTCGATTGCAGACCTAAGAAAAAAATCAGCCGATGAGATTCAAAAAGCTAGCAATTTGCAAGGTTTTGGCCGATTCGGAACAACAATGGACGGCTATGTATTACCAACAAATATTTTTGAACACTTTAAAAATGGCAAGCACAACCAAGTACCAATCATGACGGGTTGGGTTACGGGAGATGGTAGCTTGATGGGCGTTCCAAATACAAGTTTAGATAATTACAAAAAGGAAGTTCAAACTAAATACGGAACAAAAGCAGATGAGTTTCTCACTATTTTCCCTGCCTCGACTGATGATGAAGCTAAAGCAGCAAAATTGAAACAAGGTTTGCTTGGTTTTGCGGGTATGCCTTCACATTTGCTGGCCACTTTCACCAATAAACCTTCTTATTTATATCATTTTAGCCATGTTCCGCCCGATAAGCCTAATTTTCCAAATTATGGTGCATTTCATACATCAGAAGTGCCTTATGCTTTGCATACACTTCACACTTGGAATCGAGATTGGCAACAATTAGATAAAGATTTAGAAAATACAATGACTTCGTATTGGGTAAATTTTGCCAAAACTGGCAATCCAAACGGTGCTGGTCTGCCCGAATGGAAAACTTATAACAAACAAGCAGGTTATATTATGGTTTTGGGCGATAAAGTTGAAATTAAACAAGGCTTGTTTAAAAAGGAATTTAATTTTTTAGAAAATAATTAGCAATGAAAAAACTAATCTTGCTCATCATAATTCACTTATCACCTATTATTTTGGCAAAAGCCCAAAATGGCAAAGTGGTAAGTTTCGTACTCAATTCAAAAGTACTCCAAAATACTGCTGGCGAAGAACCAAATCGTAAAGTCTCGGTTTACCTTCCACCTAATTATGAGGCTACAACGCAGCGTTACCCTGTCATTTTTTACCTGCACGGATTCATGGGAAAAGACATTATTTTTCCACAAATGCAAAAGATTTTAGATGAAGGCATTGCTCGTCAAAAAATCAAACCTTTCATTTTCGTTCAAGCCGACCAATACACCCTTTTTGAAGGGAGTTTTTATTCAAATTCTTCACTAACAGGTAATTGGGACGAGTTTGAGAGCAAAGAATTGGTAGAATACATTGATCAAAACTACCGAACTCTCGCCAATCGTGAAAGTCGAGGCATTGCAGGGCATTCAATGGGCGGTTATGGTGCATTTAAAATTGGTATGCTACATCCCGAAGTGTTTAGTAGTATTTATGCACTTAGTCCAGGTTTATTGGCAATGGTAAAGGAGTTTGGGCCAAATAGCACTTCTTTTAAGGAAGTTCAAAATATAAAAACGGTCGAAGATTTAAAGAAAACCTATTACCCAAAAGTTTTGGTTGCTGTGGGGCGGGCTTGGTCTCCAAACCCCAATAAACCACCATTTTTCTGTGATTTTCCGTTTAGCTACGAAGGAGATAAAATGATTGTTAATCAGTCAATTTTAGAAAAATGGGAAGCAAATATGCCAGTTTATATGGTTGATAAATACGCCGATAATCTCCGAAAAATAACTGCAATTAAACTCGATTGGGGACGCAACGATTCGCCAAGATTCCCTGTTCAAATTGGAATGTTGAGTCAGCGTTTAGAGAATTTGGGCATCAATCACTTTTCCGAAGAATACATCGGCGACCACGGCAATAAAATTTGGACAATCGATGGCCGTGTTTTGAATGATTTATTGCCATTTTTCAATGATTATTTGAAATTTTAAATGTGAAACCCCGTACAGACGCTGCATGCAAAGTCTAAGTCTATACACTGATAATCTAAATCAAACTAAAATATTATCTATGAAAAAAATCTTCTATTCTCTCCTTACACTTGGTATCATTTCTTTGAGTTTTTTTGCCTTCAAGCCTAAGAAACAGAGACCGCCAAACATTGTTTTCATCATGTCAGATGACCATGCCTATCAGGCGATTTCGGCGTACGATACACGACTAACGCAAACGCCGAACATCGACCGAATTGCCAAAGAGGGTATGTTATTTACGAATGCTTGTGTAACAAACTCTATTTGTGCACCTTCACGAGCAGTAATTTTAACAGGAAAACATAGCCATTTGAATGGTAAAATTGACAATTATTTTCCGTTTGACACGACCAATGTTACTTTTCCTCAAATTTTGCAAAAAGCTGGTTATCAGACCGCTATGTTTGGAAAACTCCATTTTGGAAATAACCCTAAAGGTTTTGATGAATTTCAGATTTTGCCCGACCAAGGCAATTACTACAACCCCGATTTTATCACCAAAAAAGAAGGTAAAAAGAAACTAACAGGCTACGTAACCGACCTCATTACGGATATTACTTTGAATTGGTTAAAAAACGAACGTGATGAAGAAAAGCCCTTTTTTCTCGCCTATTTACACAAAGCTCCGCACCGCGAATGGCTACCCGCCGAACGCCATTTTAAGGAGTATTTGAAAAAAACTTTTCCTGAGCCTACAACACTTTTTGATAATTACGAAGGCCGTGGACGAGCTTCAAAAGAGGCAGAAATGAACCTACTATCGCACATGAACTGGGCGGGAGATTCAAAGATTTTTCCCGAAAATATGGATAAATTGGGCATCAAAGAATCGCATCCTTATGATAAACAAAATTATAATTATACCATAAACCGAATGACTACCGAACAACGCAAAGTTTGGGATGAACATTACGGAAAAATGAACGAAGAATTCGTTAAACGCTACCCAAGCATGACCGAAAAAGATAAAATGAAATGGCGTTATCAACGCTATATGCAAGATTATCTGGGATGTATTGCAGCCGTTGATGAGGGAGTAGGAAAAGTTTTAGATTTCTTAAAAAAGAACAATTTAGAAGAAAATACTATAGTAGTTTATACCTCTGACCAAGGTTTTTATTTGGGCGAACACGGTTGGTTTGATAAACGTTTTATTTTCGATGAATCTTTCAAAACTCCCTTGTTAGTCAAATGGCCAAATGTTATAAAAGAAGGGACAAAAAACTCTCAAATGGTCCAAAATCTCGATTTTGCTCAAACTTTTTTGGAAGCTGCGGGCATCAAACCTCCATCTGATATGCAAGGCGAGAGTTTGCTTCCGATTTTTAAAGGACAAGGTAAAAACTTTAGAGATGCAGCATATTATCATTATTATGAATATCCAAGTGTGCACATGGTGAAACGTCATTATGGAATCGTCACGGAAAAATACAAATTAGTTCATTTCTATTATGATATTGATGAATGGGAACTTTACGACCGTATGAATGATAAAAATGAAATGAAAAACGTATATGATGACCCAAAATACGCTACCGTAAAAGCCGAATTGCATCAAAAGCTGGCAGCACTCAGAGTAAAATATAAAGACTCCGAAACTTTGGATAAAATGTATATCGATAAGTATAAGGAATTAGAGAAAGGAGGAAAAAAAACCAAGTAAACTGAAACAAAAATGCACATCAACAGCGGTAAAATCAATGCGGCGAACCATCGCAGTGGCGAACCATCTCGTATCCCGTATCTCGTTTCTTGTGTCTCATTACTTACTTAAATCAAATTCATCAATTATTTTTTCTCAAATTATTTTTTAGTTCTCAACTCCTTTTTAAACAATGAAAAAAACAATTCTTTCTCTTTTTTCTTCATGCTGTTTGTTTTTTCAAACAGCCGATGCACAATTACAAACAGGTGAAAATGTAGGAGTAACATCAACCGATGCAGGCAAGGTTCGTGGCTATATAAATAATGGAATCGTAACTTACAAAGGTATTCCGTATGCCGAAGCCAAGCGTTTTGAATCTCCACAGAAACCAAAGCCGTGGAAGAATGTCCGTAGTTCATTTAGCTTTGGGCCAGTTGCACCTTTGATGGACCCAACAACTAGTATCATGGATGAAAGCGAGTTCGTTTTTGACCATAGCTGGGGCTTTACAAACGAAGACTGCATGCGAATAAACGTCTGGACACCGGGCATCAACGACGGCAAAAAACGACCTGTAATGTTTTGGATTCATGGTGGTGGTTTCACTGCTGGTTCGTCGCAAGAATTGCCTTCTTATGATGGCGAAAATTTAGCTAA
>Ga0247831_1003390_pt1 | contig 23356 bp, 21 predicted proteins | sample LaCruzMarch2015__9_FD_192406 | JGI IMG/M metagenome (GOLD analysis project Ga0247831, IMG submission 192406) | Freshwater microbial communities from meromictic Lake La Cruz, Castile-La Mancha, Spain - LaCruzMarch2015_1m | ecosystem: Environmental > Aquatic > Freshwater > Lake | place: Spain...
AGGTCCAGGCGCTTGGACAGCCGCACGCTGCCCACGCCGAACAGGCGCGCCACATCGAGAATGCCCAGGCCGCGCACCTCGATTTTGCTGCGCGTGATTTCCGGGGCGGTGCCAACGACCTCGCGGTCTTCATTCAAGCGTAGGCGCACCGCATCGTCCGCGACGAGACTGGCTCCGCGCTGGAGCAGTCCAATGACGCTCTCGCTTTTGCCGCAGCCGCTCGGGCCCATGATCAGCACACCGATGCCCTGCACGTCGACCATACTGCCGTGCATCGTCGTGTTGGGCGAGAACGCCCAGTCCAGCCGCATGGTGGCGAGGTTAATGAATTTCATCGTCACCATGTTGCTCTGGAAGACACTGATGCCCGCTTTGTTCGCGGCCTTGATCAGATCTTCCGGCACACTGCGACCACGCGCGATGATGATGCAGGGAATGTCCCAGCCGCAGAGCGCTTCGAACCGCGTGGCGCGGACATGCGGCGAGAGGTTATCCAGGTAGGACAGCTCGGAGTTCCCCAGCACCTGCACGCGCTTGTAGGCAAAGTAGTCAAAGTATCCGGACAGGGCCAAGCCGGGGCGGTTGACGGAGGGCTCCTGAATCTTGCGTTTCATGCCCACATCCGTCCCCACCAGTTTCATCCGCAGCGTCTCACGATCATGCTCAAAGAAATCGCCCACGGTGATGCCGCTGGGGCGTTTGACTTTGTGGGGGATGCTCATGCTGAAATCGAATTCTCGGGGGACGGTTACATGGCGGGGCGTGTCAACGCAAGAAGTGCTCAATGCTCAGTGATGGAATGCGTTAAAAATGGCCCGCTTGCTATTCTACGGCGGGCAGCGCTACCTCCACAGGTGCAAAGACCGACCCTGCATCCAGCCCCGTCGCGCTCTGCCACGCGGCGAAGCCATTCACGTCCTCACCTTTGAAAACAAAGAAGGCATCGTCAGTACCCGCTTCGGTGAAGTAGTGATTGTTTGTGATTTGATTGTTAGCCGCATCAACGCTGTCGAGCTGCGCAAGCGGACTATCGCTGTCGTTCACGGCGAAAGTGTTGCCGCGCACTTCGTTCTCGCTGGCCCACTGAATCCACAGCTCGCCGTTATGATCCTCGCGATGCTGGTTGTTGCGGTAGCACAGGTTGTTCACGAAGGTGCAATGCTTCACCCGCCCGGCCTTACTTTCATAGCCACCAAAGACCAGCCCAGCCTTGTCGTTGAGGAAGATCTTGTTGTTCCGCACCATGATGCCGCCGGTCACCGTGCCCTTGTTCTCAGCACCGATTTCAATGCCCAGGTCGCACTGCGTGATGATATTATCCTCGATGACGATATCGCGTCCGCCATCAACATAGATGCCCGCTGCGTAGCCGCCACCATAGGTCGAGCGGCAGCGGAAGACCCTGTTGCCCTTGCACAAGCCGTTGCGTGCCACCTTGCTCGCATCGCCGCTGGTCCAGGCTTCGCCACCGATGAAGTCGATGCCGATGTTGTTCATGTCGCGCACGATGTTGTTGGTGACTTTGAAGTTGCTCACGTTGCCGTTGAGCGTCAGCGCCTCGCTGCGTGCGGGATCGCATTCATAGACTTCGTTGCCGTCGATGATGATATGCTCCAGCGCTTCCTTGGCGTTCGTGCCGTAGATGGTGATGCCCATGGCGTCGCGACCACGGATGTTGTGAATGCGATTGTTGCGCAGCTCGATATGGCTGCCCTTGCCTTCCACGCGAATGCCAGAGCCGTCCTTCACTTCGAGGTTGTCGCGAATCTCAAAGCCGATGACCTGCACGTAGCTTTGGTCCTCGATCAAAATCATGTTGGGCCCACTGACGCCCTTGCCACTGATGACCGCACCGGGTTCGCCTTTCAGCACGATGGGATGACTTGCGCTACCTGAGCGATCGATGATCACTTTCTCTTCATAGATGCCGGGCGCGACCACGATGGTGTCGCCAGCCTTCGCCTGATCGCAGGCGTGCTGGATCGTCTTCCACGTTGCGGCAGCGGTGCCCGCCGCGCTGTCATGGCCCTGGAGCGAGACATGCAGCTCGGCCCCCAGCGATGGATGACTGGTGACGAGGCCAAGGGTGAGAGCAGCAAAGGTGCGCAGGCGCATGAGTAAGGAAAGGCGGGTTAAGACGCTACCATGCAGGCTCTTCGTGCGCAAAGTGACGTTTATGTGCAGCGAACTTCTGCAACCACTCGGGGCGGCCAGGGTTTCACAGCCCAGCTCGGCCAGTGAAATAGATGCTAGTTTGAAGAAACGGCACCGTTTCCGCACCCAACCACGACGCTACTCACCCATGAATGCTCTTCGGATTGCGACCCTCTCCCTTCTCAGTCTGGCTGCCCAGGCGGTGCCAGAAGCCCCACCCACAGCCGCTGCCCAAGTCGCTGACAAAGCCGTCTATCGAGTCTGGACCGACAACCAAGGCCGCAAGCTGGAGGCCACATTTCGCGGCATCGAGGGCAACAACATTTACCTGCAGATCAAGAGCGGCTTCGTCCACGCTCTGCCCTTAGACAAGCTAAGTGCCGAGGATCAAAAGGTAGCCGCCTCGCTCAAGCCCGAAGGCCTGGGCATCCCCGTCGACCCGAACCTCGCGCAGGCCGCCACGAAGATCGACTTCCTGGTCGAGGCCGGCCTGAAGTATCGCAAACAAACGCCGAACCCGCTGGCCAGTGACGAACAGTTCGTCCGCCGCGTGTATCTCGACATCGTGGGCCGCATTCCAACGCGCGAAGAGGCGCTGGAACTGATCAACGACACCAGTGTGTCCAAGCGCGCCAAGCTCATCGACAAGCTGCTGGCCAGCGACGGGGCGAACTCGCACCTCTTTAACTACATCGCCGACATGCTGCGCATCGCGGACACCAGCACCGCCGCACGTGGACGCTTCTACACTTATCAGGAGTGGCTGAAGGGCCGCCTGAAGGAGAACGTGGGCTGGAACAAGATCGTCTATGACATGCTGACCGCCGACGGCAAGCTGCTGGATAATGGCGCGACCGGTTACCTAATCCGCGATGCGGGCATGAGGCTTGATAACCTGTCCCTCACGCTCAGCACCTTCCTCGGCGCGAACGTGTCCTGCGCGCAGTGCCATGATCATCCCTTCGCCGACTGGACACAGATGCAGTTCTATCAGATGGCCGCCTTCTTCGGTGCCAGCGACGCCTACGGCGGTCGTGGCGGCAGCAAGGGTGCCCGCACGCCAGAGATCAAAGAGGCGATGATGGCCGTGCGCGGCCTGGACGACAAACGCCTCCAGCAGCAGGCGCAGAACCTCCTCCGTGCCAATGCCATGGCCGTGACCGACACGGAAGAAAGCGACCTCGTCCTCCCCCACGACTATAAATACAAAGATGCCAAGCCCGGCGACAAGGTGGCGCCCAAGCTGGTGACCTGGAACAAGACGGACACGCATCTGCGCTCCTACCTGGATGTGAAAACCAAGGAACCCGCCGAGCTGCGCGCCGAGTTCGCAAAGTGGATGACCGCCTCGGACAATCCCCGCTTCGCCATGACCATCGCCAACCGCATGTGGAAGCGTGCCTTCGGTGTGGCCGTGAAGGAACCCATTGACGATGTGGATGATCCCAAGGCCGCAGCCAATCCGCCGCTGCTGGAGCATCTGACCGCCGAGATGGTGCGGCTGAAGTTCGACTTGAAGGCCTTCATGCGCCTCGTTTACAACACCCAGGCCTATCAGCGCGAAGCCACGAACTACGAGTTCGAGGCTGGCATCCCTTACATGTTCCCAGGCCCCACCCTGCGCCGCCTGACCCCTGAGCAAGCCTGGGACTCCTGCGCCACACTCGCCGTAGGCACCGCCGTGGACAAGTTCACCAGCAAACGCGCCGAGCAGTATGCCAGCGCCGTAAAGATCGACTTCGCCGCCAGCAACTTGGACGAAGAAATCCGCAAAGCCCTCGGAGCCATGCGCCAAGCCATGGCCGTCAACGGTGGCGGCGGCAAGCCTGGCAAGCCCAACAGCCCCAAGGCCCGTAAGCGCATGAAAATGATGGAGGAGGCCATGGAAGCCTCGACCGGCGAAGAAGGCGAAGTCCTCACCCGCCCTCCTATGCTCGGCGGTCTGGTGCTCGCCCGTGCCAGTGAGCTGCCGCAGCCCGAGAAGGACCAGCATTTCCTCCGCCAATTCGGCCAGAGCGACCGCCAGATCGCCGACAGCACCAGCGACGAAGGCAATATCCCCCAGGTGCTCATGCTCATGAATGGCGACGCCCAGGCCGTCATCGGCAGCCCGCGTTCGCTCGTCGTGCAGACCGCGCAAGCCATGGCCACGCCCGAGCAGCAGATCGAAAGCCTCTACGTCAGCTTCTTCTGCCGCAAGCCCAGCGCCGACGAAATCACCACCGCCAAAGCCGCCCTCACCGACGGCCTCAGCCTCTCCGATCTGACCTGGGTGCTGTTCAACACGCGGGAGTTCATGTTCGTCGAGTAGGAGGCGGAGGGCAAAGGGCTAAGAGCAAAGGGGAAGATTCAGCAGCAAAGCGAAACGAGCAACCCAGCGAGGATGAACACGCCCAGATTCTTCAGGTTGGCAGAGAGCTTCTTGCGGAAGCTTTCGAGCATCTTGCTGATGCCTTCCAGCTCGGCCAGCCAGGGGGAAATCTGCTCGGTGGTGGCCAAGCCATGCTGCTCAAACATGACCAGCATGTTCACCACTTCAAAAACAGACCGGCGGGCAATGTTCAAAAACTGCGCAAACTCGCGGTTGGAAACACTCCCAGAACCTTCTGCAATGTTGTTGGTGATGCTCAGCATCGCGCTGCGCAACTGCTCAGCGAACCGAAATTGCTTCATTCGTTCCAGTTCATCCGCATAACGAAAAACAAGCATACTGACGTCTGCCGCCCGCTTCCAAACATCCAATGTCTCGAAACGAAAAGTCGTTCTCATAGGCTCTCAATCATCACCAACCATTTCCCTAAGCGCGAACTTTTTTCGCCCCTAGCCTCCGCATACCATGAACTCTACTCTTCGCTCTTCGCCCTTAGCCCTATGCCCGGTGACCCGCCGCGCCTTCGTCGAACGCTGGGCCAAAACCACGCTCGGTGTCACCGTGCTGCACAATGCTTCCTCGGCGATCTTTGCCGCTGAAACCGTTGCGGCAACGCCTGCAACCGGTCCCGGCTTTGGCAAGGCCAAGAACCTGATCTTCCTGCAAATGGTCGGCGGCATGTCGCACATCGACACGCTCGATCCGAAGGAAGGCGAAACACAGGGGCCGGTGGCACCGATCAAGACCAAGGCCGACTTCCAACTCGGCGGCACCATGGTGAACCTCGCCGAGCAGGCGGACAAGATCGCCGTCGTGCGCAGCATGACCTCCAAGACCGGCGTCCATGCCGCAGGCCAATACTTGATTCGCACCGGCTACGAGCAGCGTGGCACCATCAAGCACCCAACGATCGGTGCGTGGGCCGAGCATTTCAAAGGCCCAAGCCACAAGACCCTGCCTTCCAGCGTGTGCGTGAATCGCCAGCCCAACAACGGCAACGGATTCTTCCCTGCTTCACTCTCTCCGCTGCCGATCCTGGACCCCGATGCTGGTTTGCAGAATGCCACGCCTGAGGTCACCGGCGATGTCATGAGCAAGCGACTCGCCCTACTCGACAAGCTCGACAGCGGCTTCCGCACCCGCTTCCAAACCGCCAGCGTGAAGAGCTACACCGAGTTCTATGAGAACACGGTCAAGATCATGAGCAGCGACGACTTGAAGGCCTTCAGCATCGCCGATGAGCCGCAGGACCTGCGTGAGAAGTATGGCATGAACAAGTTCGGCCAGGGCTGCCTGCTCGCGCGTCGCTTGGTCGAAAAAGGCGTGCGCTGCATCGAGGTCACCAGCGGTGGCTGGGACATGCACAACGACATCGAAGACGCCCTGCAAGATCGCGGGGCTGAGATGGATCAAGGCGTCGCCGCCTTGCTCGCCGACCTCGCCGAACGCGGCCTGCTGGAAAGCACACTCGTCGTGCTCTGCTCCGAGTTTGGCCGCACCCCGCGCATCAATGGCAACGCCGGGCGCGACCATTATCCGAAAGTCTTCAGCACTATGTTCGCCGGCGGCGGCATCAAGGGCGGCATCGTCCATGGAGCCAGCGACAAGGGTGGGCATGAAGTCGCCGACAAAGGCGCCACCGTGCAGGACTTCCTCAGCACCATCGGCTGGTCGCTCGGTCTGCCCGTGGACGAAGTCGTCATGTCCCCCAGCAACCGCCCCTTCACCGTCGGTGATAAGGGCAAGCCGATTCTGGAATTGTTTGCTTAGAGTAGCCATCATCGCTCCGCGTGATGAGCGATGCGCTTTGTAGCTGCCAAGCATGTTCCGCGAACCAAGTCGCTCGCTCGTCACGCGGAGCGATGACGGCTACTATTTGCTATGCGTGCCATCGCAATACGGCGGATTGCCCGTGCGCTTGCAGTCGCACAACCACACCTTCTTGTCCTCGGTCAGCGTGAACTTCACGGGTGCTTTGCCGGTGCCTTTGTGGCTGCCGTCGCACATCGGCTGATGACCGCTGAGGCCACAGGAACACCACCAATGATCGCCAGCTTTGAGTTCGGTTGGGATAGGCATGAGGGAAGGAGTGTTTAGTGTTTGGTGCTGAGTGTCAGAAGAATGTCTTCGATCAACGCGGGCCCGGCATACACCAAGCCGCTGTAAATCTGCACCAGCTTCGCACCGGCGTTGCATTTGTCGATGGCATCCTGCCCATTCATGATGCCGCCGACACCGATGATCGGGATGTCGTTGTGCAGCAGGCGGCGGAAGGCCTGAATGACCTCGGTGCTGCGCTGCGTGACCGGTGCGCCGCTGAGGCCACCCGCTTCCTTTTCCAGCGGATGCCCAACCACCGCGGCACGCGAGATCGTGGTGTTGGTGGCGATGATGCCTTCCACGGCCAGCTCGTTGAAGACGCGGGCCAGGGCTTCGATGTGCACGTCCTCCAGGTCCGGCGCGATCTTCACCACGATGGGCACATGCTTGCCATGCTGCTGCTCCAGCGCGGCCTGCTCTTGTTTCAATGCGCCGAGCAAGGAACGCATCGACTCCTCGCCCTGCAAGTCGCGCAGGCCTTTCGTATTCGGCGACGAGATGTTCACCGCGATGTAGTCCGCGACCTCATACGCCGCCTTCAAACAGGCCAAGTAATCATCCACCGCGCGCTCGTTCGGCGTGTCGAAATTCTTGCCAATGTTCACGCCCACGATGCTTTTCGATGAGCGCTGCTTCAGCCGCGCCACCGCTGCGTGAATGCCCACGTTATTGAAGCCCATGCGGTTGATCAGCGCGCGATGCTCCGGCAGGCGAAACAAACGTGGCTTCGGATTCCCTGGCTGCGGGCGCGGCGTGAGCGTGCCGACTTCGACAAAGCCAAACCCCAGCGCGCTCCAGGCATCCACCGCGCTCGCCGACTTGTCCATGCCAGCAGCGAGACCAAGGGCATTCGGGAACTTCAAGCCGAGGCAATCAATGCGCCCCGCGCCCTGCGCCTTGCTCCCCAGCAAGCGAAGCTTATGCGCGGCGATCATCGACTTCACCATGAAGGTGTGCGCCACTTCCGGGTCCAGCTTGAACAGCAAGGGCTTCAACAGGGGATACATCGCGGCGACGAGAGACATGCATTCTCAAAGCCCCGGCGCTCTCACCTGTCAAGCCAGCGAGATCACCAGTGCTACGCCTACAAATCAAGCCACGTCCGCAAATGTTGATCCAAGAGCGGCAGATCGGTGGCATCCAGTTGCCCGACGATTTTTCTTACCAGCGACGATTCCACCGTTGCGATTTGGGCCTTCACCCCGCTGGGCACGTTCAGTCCCGCAGCCTTCCACGATGTCAGGGCAAAGTCAGCATTGCTCAGTTGCGATGTCACCGGCACGACGAACAAATCACCAGGGTAACCACCATGACCAATGACGATGGCGGGACGCACCTTGCTGCTGGTGAAGTCCGTGAACGGAATCGGCAGCAGCACCACATCATTGCGCAAGCAGTTCATTGTAAACGTCGTCGGCCTCGTTGTTCCAAACCTCGCTGAGACGGCGCTCGCCTTGCGACAACCAAGCCGCACGCTCATGATCATCGGGCAGCGTTTCTACCGAGACACGAACACGCGTATGTTCGGGCAAACCAAGGCTCTGGAAGAGCTTCAGTTGCCCTGCCTCGTAAATGGCTTCCAGTGTCGCAGTCATGGCGTGAAGCTACTTTTCATCGGCCTCTGCGGCAAGCGATTAGACCGACCTCTGCGACGCTTTACACACAGCTTACAGACGCCGCGCTCAGATGACGGGAAAGTGGGCTCGCTATGAAAGCAACACTACTACCCCTCATCGTCGCCCTCAGCGCAGGGCTCATCACCACGCAGGCCGCCACCGATCCCGCCCCGGCGCCTGAACCCAAAGTGCAGATCGCCCTGCTGCTGGACACCAGCAACAGCATGGACGGTCTGATCGAGCAGGCGAAGACCCAGCTCTGGAAAATCGTCAACGAGTTCAACACCGCCAAGCGCGAGGGCAAGACACCCGCCGTGCAAGTCGCGCTCTACGAGTATGGCAATGACACCTTGAGCGTGGGCACGAACTACATCCGCCAGGTCATGCCCTTCACCCGCGAGCTGGACAAGGTGTCCGAGGAACTCTTCAAACTGACCACGCGCGGCGGCAGCGAATTCTGCGGCGCGGTGATCCGCGAAGCCATCGACAACCTTGCCTGGGATGCCTCTAGCAAAACTTACAAGACCATCTTCATCGCCGGCAACGAACCCTTCACCCAAGGCCCCGTGGTGCCCGATGAAGCCTGCAAATCCGCCATCGCCAAAGGCATCGTCGTCAACACCATCCACTGCGGCAACGAAGCCGACGGCGCGAACGGCGGCTGGCGCAAAGGCGCTGCGCTGGCCGAGGGCAAGTATTTGATCATCGACCAAGACAAAGCGGTCGTGCATGTGGAAGCGCCGCAGGATGCCGAGATCGTGAAGCTCAGCCTGCAACTCAACGGCACCTTCATTCCCTATGGCAAAGAAGGCGCACGCGGCATCGCCAACAACTCGGCGCAGGACAACAATGCCAACGCCTTCAAGTCGAATGGCACCGAGGTGCAGCGGGCCTTAACCAAAGGCAACGCCATCACCTTGAACAGCAGCTGGGACCTCGTGGATGCGACCAAGCGCGAAGGCAAGAAACTCGAAGCCCTGCCCGCCGCCGCCTTGCCCGCCGAGATGAAGGACATGAAGCCCGAAGAACGCCAGGCCTACGTGGACAAGAAGGCCGCCGAGCGTGCGGAGTTGCAAAAGCAAATCAACACGCTGAATGCCGAGCGCCAGAAATTCGTGGCGCAGAAGCAGAAGGAACTGGGCCAAGACAAGACCCTGGACACCGCCATTGCCACCACCGTGCGCGAGCAGGCGGCGAAGAAGGATTTCAAGTTTGAGTGATTGCGAATGCGCCTAGCTGTGGAGCACGGAAGCTTCTTGCCGTGCTCCACGGTATCGCTCCGATGGACAATCTGCCACCAGCATCTAGCCTCAAGCCACCAGCATCCAGATGAAAACCCTCCTCGTCATCGAAGACGACCACGCGATTCGCCGGGGCGTGTGCGATGCCTTGCGCTTCGCGGGTTACGAAGTGCTGGAGGCAGCCGAAGGATCGACAGGCATGGCCCAGGCGCTGCGCGCGACGTTTGATCTGCTGCTGCTCGATCTGGTGCTGCCGAACTACTCAGGCTTTGAAATCCTGGAAGCGCTCAAGCAGCAGCGCCCGGGCACGCCGGTCATCATTCTCTCGGCACGCGGTGAGGAGGCGGATCGTGTCAAAGGCCTGAAGCTCGGCGCGGACGATTATGTGGTGAAACCCTTCAGCGTGCGCGAGCTGCTGGCGCGTGTGGAGGCCGTGCTGAGGCGCTCGCCCGAGCGGCCTGCGCCCGTCGCGCAACTGAAGCTGCAAGACAGCGTCGTGGACTTCGCTCGATTGGAAGTGCGCTTTGATGATGGCCAACGTGCCGAGCTGTCCGAGCGCGAGGTGGAGCTGCTGCACTACTTCGCCGCGCATCGAGGACGCGCTATCTCACGCGAGGAATTGCTGCTCCGCGTGTGGCGCATCGAGCCGCAGAACCACAGCGAGTCGCGCACCATCGACATGCATATCGCCAACTTGCGGGCGAAGCTGCGCGATGATGCCAGCGCCCCCCGGCTCTTGCTTACCGTGCGAGGAAAAGGTTACATGCTCGCCGCGCCATGATTCTCGCACGCCCCCTCTTCAAATGGCTGATCTTCGCCGCGTGCATCGGCTTGTTCCTGGTGGCGATGCTGTGGATTTCGCAGCGCACGCTGGCCATGGATCGCGCTCGCGAATCGGCGGAGCGTGAACGGCTAGCCCTCTGGCGGATGGACTCCCTGGTGGGCGCGCTATTGATTCGTGAGAACTCGCGCCCCATGGGCCACTACCAGGCCTTTCGTTCGCCCGATGATCTGTTCGACAACCGCACGCAGCGCGAGATCGCCAAAGGCCAAACCGTGACACCTTCGCCGCTGCTGGGCCAGCCGCCGGAGTTTGTGCGGCTGCATTTCCAGGCTCGACAGGTGGGCGGCCAAGTGCAGTTCACCAGCCCGCAAGTCCCCACCGGCAATGACTTGGTGCTGGCCAACACTTGGTTCGTGGTGAACCCGCAGATGGAAGTGTCCAAGCAACACCTGCAAGAGGTGCAGCGATTGCATGAACGATACGCCGAGCTGCTAACGCCGACGAGTGTCGGAACAACGCTTCACGAGTCGAAAGAAAAATCAGCCAAGCAGGAAATGTCGGTCCAAAACGCGACTCCGGCACCCGCCACGGTGAAGGCCGTTCCGCAAACGGAGGCTAAGCCTGTGGATCTCCAAGTCGCCGCCAATGGGCAGGAACTCCAGAAGCGCGCGATCGGCAATGTCTTCAACCTCTCCAAGGACACGCTGACGCTCAACAATGCGCCGCAGAAAAAGATCGCCAGCAGCGCGCCGAAACCCGCTGCAGCCATCGACTTGCGCGCCGAAGGAGCCTATAAGCAAGTGGTGCCTCAGGAGCCTGCTGTTCCCGCACCTGCGGCAGCCACCGTGGCATCGACGACACCGCCCAGCGACCTGAAGCCCCTGTGGATTGGCAACGAACTCTTCCTACTGCGCACTGTGACCCTTGAGGGCCAAACCGTGGTGCAAGGCCTGTGGCTTGACTGGCCTGCACTGCGCGCGCGCTTGCTGAGCACCATCGCCGATCTCTTGCCTCAGGCCGCATTGCTGCCTACGACGGCAGCGATGCAGGATGCGTCCTCCTTTGCCACGCTGCCGGTTCGCCTCATTCCAGGTGCCGTGCAGAGCTTGGGCACTTCGCCGCTCCAGCGCTCGCTCTTCATTGCTTGGGCGTGCTTCTTGATCGCGGCGGTCGCTGTGGGCGTGGTGCTGCATCGCGCCATGGTGCTGAGCGAGCGGCGCGGAGCCTTCGTGTCAGCGGTCACGCATGAGCTGCGCACGCCGCTCACGACCTTCCAGCTCTACTCCGAGATGCTGGCCGATGACATGGTGCCGGATGCGCAGCAGCGCCGCGAGTATCTGCGCACGCTTTGCGATGAATCGACGCGGCTCACGCACCTCGTCGAAAACGTGCTGTCCTACTCACGTATCGAGCGTGGGCGCACGGCCGCGCGTCGTGAACAAGTGAAGCTGGGGGATTTGATCGCCCGCATCGAGCCGCGCCTGCGCCAACGCACGCAGCCCAGCGGACTCGATTTGCAAGTGCAGCTCGCCACCGAAGCCGCTGACACACTGGTGAATGTGGATGCGCTCGCCGTCGAGCAGATCGTCTTCAACCTGGTGGACAACGCCTGCAAATACGCCGCGCCTGCTAGCTGCGAACGCACGCTGCATGTCGAGGTGAAACAGGAAGGACCAAACATCGCCATTCGCGTGCGCGATCACGGGCCCGGCTTCGCCAAGGCGCAGTTGAAGCGCCTGTTCATGCCCTTTGAAAAATCTGCCACCGAAGCCGCTCACAGCGCGCCTGGCGTGGGCCTGGGCTTGGCCTTGTGTCGTCGCTTGGCTCGTGAACTCGGCGGAGACTTGGTCTTGGAATCCAATGTGGGCGGAGCTTGTTTTCGACTGACGCTGCCCTTGGCTTCGTGAGGATGTTTCTACTGCCCCGCAAACCGGCCGATGAACAAGATCAGGCCGCTGCTTCGATGCGTGATCATCCAGATAAACGGGCGGTTGGCGATGAAGCTAACTTGGCGGCGTTGAGGTGTGGCCATGGTAGGGCCAAAAGGATCGGCAGCAGCCACCGTGGCAGCGGCTGCTTCGGCACCGAGTTCATTGACCTCAATCATGGCCTGATGAACGACCTCCTTCACGAAAGGTGGTGGGCCTTGAACCAGGCCGCTGAGGTCGGCCTTGCCCTCTTCAAACACCAGTCGCGCGCCGAGGAACTGCCACATGCTGGTCATGGAAAGCTCTGAGCTGAAGCTGAAGCGCGGCAGCATGAGATTCACGTCGCAGTCCTCCAGCGCACCGACAACGGCCCGCCAAGTATCGGGGCTGAGCCGTGTCTCCACTTTGGTCATAGCGGCGGCATCGCGCGGCAACAGGAAGAGCATGGTGGCCTCACCTCCTTGCAAAGGCAGCTCCAGGCACTGCCAGGACTCGCTGTCCGCGTAGTTGAAGGCTCCTGACTGCGACATCATGGGCAGTTTTAGAGTGGAGCCTTTCGGCAGCGTGAAATCGCGTGGCTTGGTTTTGCGTGGGTCGAAGGTGCTGGCCCAGCGTGCTTTCAAATAAACCGTATTCACCAGCGCCACCGTGCGCGGGCCAAACATGGCAGGACCGGCGATGTTGGAGATGCGGCCGCGCGTGCGCTGGCTGACCCAGGCGTTCACCGTCTGCGCTGCGTTCACCGGATCGCCGCCCGGCAGCGCCTGGGCCACGGCAGCGAAGTTTTCCTGGGCCTGCTGAACAAAGGCAGGGACCAGTGTGCTGCCGGGTGGAGCCCACACAGAGTTGGCCACGTCCAGCACCAGACTGCCACGGCTGGCAGCGGCGGTGAGAGCGCTGCTCAGGTCCTGGGCCTGCGCCGCGCGCGGAGCCGGATCCTCGGGCACATGCGCCAGCTTGATCAGTTCCTTGGCCGTGTCGCCTCGTGCCCCCTCCACCAGCAAGGCGGCGATGCGCTGCGAACTATAGGGCGAGTAGCAAAAATTCCCGTCCGTGAGCTGGCGGAAGAGTTGAAATGTGTCGAAGGCATAAGCATTCGCACCCTGGGCCGCCGAGTGGGCGTCGGTTTTTACGAAAGCGGCAGAGGACAGCGCGACGAAAGCGAGAGCGATCCGTTTCATGACTGAGATGCTGACGGGCGCTGGGAATAAAAGCGAGCCGCAAAAAAGCCACCGTCGAATCCGCTTGCCCGGTCCCCTGCTCTGAATCACAAAGCAGGCCGCCATGTCCGACCCAACCGCCCCCGCCCGCATCGACCTCTCGCAACTCGGTGAGCCTGTTTACAACGGCTCCGTGCAGCGCCTGTTCGCTGCGCCGGGACATGCGGGCTACATGATCGCGGAGACCACGCAGGCGGGCTCGGTCTTCGATGTGGGCTCGATCTTCACCATTGAGGATAATGACTTGAATCGCGCCGTGTTTCGCCACGCGCTCTACACGCAGCTGGGCAAAAAAGAAACGTGGCAGCCGGTGCAGCAGCGCATCCTGAATGATCCTGCGATTGATGCAGCGTGGAAAAAGGATCTGACCACCGGCCCGCTCGAAGCCATGCTGGAGCGCGGTGGCATGACGCATCACCTGGGCATGATCGATGCGAAGTCCGGCGATGTGGTGCGCGAGGGCATGCCGACGAATCCGTCGTGCTACAACGTGGTGCGCCGCTTCCCAGTGATGAAGCCGCCGCAACGGCCCTTCCTCGGCGGGCACGTGTTCGACTACGAGCAGTTCTATCAATCCACGACGTATGTGGTGCCGCTGGAATACATCGTCCGCTTTGGCGTCACAGGTGGCTCGTCCATTCTGAAGAAGCACGCGGCACTGAGCGAGGCCGCCAAGCGCAGCTACGAGCAGGAGCTGGGCTTGACCAAGCCAATGCAGGCCTGGCAGATGCTGAATCATCCGATCTTCGACCTGACCAGCAAATACGAGCCGGAGGACCGCAACGTCAGCCGCCAGGAAGCATTGCTCATGTCCGGCCTGGGCACGCAGCAGTTCCTCGACACGATCAAGATGGCGCTGCTCGGCGGCTATGTCGTGCGCGGCATCCTGGATGACATCGGCCTGACGCTCTGGGACATGAAGTTAGAGTTTGCGGTCGATGGCAGCGATTGTTTCTTCGTCGATACCGTGGACACCGATAGCTTCCGCGCCACAAGCACGACGCAGCGCGATGGCCACACCCTCATGTTGCACTACAACAAGCAAGCCATGCGCGACTACTACAAGCTGGCTCATGCCGATTGGTTTGCAGGCGTGAACGAAGCCAAAAAGGAAGCCGCGAAGCAGGGCCGTCCCTTCACCGGCATTCTCAAGGAAGGCCAAGCGAGCGGTCGCTGGCCGCACACGCCGGAGGTCGATGCGGGCTTCCTCGCGCTGCAAGCCGAGAAGACCAAGCTGGTGCGCGAGCAAATTCTCGGTCAGCGCACCGATGCTCGTGAAAAGCTGCAAGCCTGCGGCGAGGCGGAAGTGGAGTTCTACGCGCAGCGTGGCCTGTTGAATGGCTATGCGGAGCTGAATGGGCTGTAGTTGTTGGGTGTTCACGCTTCAGCGTGTCCGCCGAAGCGTAACACGCTATAGCGTGCACACCGAAATCACATGAACTCCACCCTCGTCCAAAACCTGCTGCTGCACCTAGCGCGTCTGGGTGTGCAGGAGGTATGCGTGGCAGCGGGAGCGCGAAATACGCCGCTCATCACGGCCTTGCTCGCTTGCCCTGGGTTGAAGGTCTGGCATTTCTTTGAGGAGCGCTGTGCGGGCTTCTTTGCGCTGGGTCGCATCATAATGGAACGCCGACCTGTCGCGGTGGTCACGACTTCGGGCACGGCGGCAGCCGAGCTGTTGTCGGCCATGATCGAGGCCTACTACCAGGCGTTGCCGCTGATCGCGATCACGGCAGATCGCCCTTCCAGCTATCGTGGCAGCGGTGCGCCACAAGCGATTGAGCAAGTCGGCTTGTTCGGCGTGTATGCGGGACGCACCTTGGACATGGAAGCCGGGCGCGAGGTTGTCTGGCCGACCGCGCTAATCGGCAAGCCGTTGCACGTGAACATCTGCTTTGACGAGCCGCTGGTGGGCGACATCCAAGGCATCGACTTCAGCGCATGGGCAGGTGACTCTGACTCGCCTGCCGTGGCGAAACACGAGATGCGCGAAGTGCTGGAACGCTTCCTGGCCAAGCGCGACGAACTGGTGGTGCTCGCTGGGGGCTTGCACCCACAAGAGGCGGCGCTGCTACAGCCTGCGCTAATCAAGCTAGGCGTGCCGATCATTGCCGAAGCCACGGCCAATCTCACTGATCCCGCGCTGCAAGCGCTGCTGGTGCGCGGCGGTGAGAAGGCTTTGAAGGCGCTGAACCCTCAGCGGGTGCTGCGGCTCGGCTGTGTGCCGTCGTGGCGCTGGTGGCGTGACTTGGAAGATCGCCGTGGCGTGCATGTCATGCATCTGTCGAATGCATCCTTTCCCGGCTTGGCCAGCTACCAAAGCGTGGCCGTGCAGCCGCTTGCCTTGCTGGCCGAAGCGCTGATCAGCGCGCCGTCAAAGGAGGGAATGATCGCGGATTATCGGGTCGAGGTCGCGAGCAAGCTCAACATGCTGGTGGAATCGCACCCACTCAGCGAGGTGGCCTGGATGCAGCACGTGGGCGAGGTCATTCCCCCAGGCGCGCCCTTGTTTCTGGGCAACAGCTTGCCGATTCGCGAGTGGAACCTCGCGGGTCGCACCAGTGGCGCTTGCTTTGCCAATCGCGGAGCCAATGGCATCGACGGTTTGGTTTCGACGTTCTACGGCCTGAGCGAGGGCGCGGCGGAGTCCTGGATGATCTTGGGCGATCTGAGTGCGCTCTACGATCTCGCGGCACCCTGGATTGCTGAACAACTTTCCCCAGGCAACCGGCGCATCGTGATCATCAACAACGGTGGCGGCAAAATCTTCTCCCGTGTGGAGTCGCTGCGGAAACTGGACGATGCGGCCCGCACCCTGATCGAGAACCGCCATGCCATCGACTTCCGCCCCTGGGCTGAGCTGTGGCGGATGGACTACCGACTGGTGGTGAAGCCCGAGGACTTGGCAGGCTTGCCTGCGGGTGATGTGATCGTGGAGGTGCGGCCCGATGCCGCGCAGACGGAGGAGTTCTGGGCGGCTTGGGCTTAGACTTACTTGTCCAAGATCTCGAACAGGTTGTGACGACGGTCGGTCCACAGCGACACGGGAATGTTTTTGTCAAAACCCTGGGCGTCGTCGGGGTTATGCGTCAGGAAGGCGGCGTTGTTGGTCACCAGCACGTAGTCGGTGAAGTCCACGTCCCCGTCGCTGGCGTCAACGATGCGTGAGGTCCTCATGCCCACAGCAGCGGCGATCTTGTTCACGACGGGCGCAAGCTCCAGGTAGCGGTTCGACACGTGCACGGCGATGATGCCGTCCGGCTTCATGTGACGCTGGTAGATTTGAAATGCCTCGCGCGTGAGCAGATGCACGGGCACCGAGTCGCCGCTGAAGGCGTCGAGCAGCAGCACGTCGAACTGCTGCGAGGGCTCGCGCTCCAGATTCAGGCGCGCATCGCCGAGCACGACCTCCACCTTGCCGCCGCGGGCTTCGAGATCGCCGAGGTAGCTGAAGTGCTTGCGCGCGATGGCGACGATGTCGGGGTTGATGTCGTAGAAGCGGTAGGTCTGGCCTTTTTCACCGTAGGCCGCGACCGTTGCCGTGCCCATGCCGACCACACCGACCCGCGCCTCGGGCCGCTTGCCCAGGCTTTCCAAGGCGAGGCCGATGCCACTGCTGCGCCCGTAATAGGTGAGCGGGTCGCGGCACCAGTCATCGGTTTGCAATTGCAGGCCATGCACGATGCCGCCGTGGTAGAAGCGCATGTAATTGCCGCCGTTCTCCTCGCTCCATTCTTCCTCGACCGAGACCGCACCGTAGAAGTTGCGCACGCGGGCGACGCGATCCTCCAGCGTGAAGCCCCAGTCCTTCATGAAGCCCAGGCCCGACACCAGGAAGGTCAGCACCAGCGAGCAGCCCGCGATGCGCAGCCAGCGTTTCTTCTGCCGCCAGCCCGTGCCGATCAGCACGATGGCGGCAACGGCGAAACACACCATCAGGCCCACGGGCCACTCCACATACGTGCTGAAGACGCGCGGTGCGGCCAGGCTGACGAGCAGGCCGCCGAGCGCGCCGCCGACCGACATGAGCAGATAAAACTCGGTCAGGTGCCGTGCTCCGGGCTTGGTCCGTGTCAGCTCGCCGTGGCAGACCATGCAGGCGAGGAACATCGCGCCGAAGCAGATGAACAACTGCACGCTGTATTGATCGAGGATGTCGCTCGGGTCCGAGAAGCCGAACGGCTTGGTCAGCGCCTTGAGCCACGCCTTGTCATAAAAGACCTCATCCGGCACATGGGCATAGCCAGCAGCGATGAAGAGCAGGAACATCGCGGGCAGCGCCCAGAGCAGTGGCTTATACCAGCGCTCATGCTCGAAGCAGATGATGAAGGTGATCAAGTAAAGGCTCAGTGGTACCACCCAGAGGAACGGGATGACCGCCACGTCCTGGCAAACGTGATTGGTCGTGGCCAGCAGCATCACACTCGCGAGCGCTGGCAGCAGCACCCAGCGCGCGCGTTGCCACCACGTGGGCGCTGGCGAGGTGTCCTCCACGGTTTGTGTCGTGGGCTCGTTCGCGAGCTTGTTGTCACGCGCCAGCGCCAGGAACGACAGCCCTGCGAAAACGATGAAGGCGATCGACCAATACTTGGTCTGCTGCATGACATCCCAGCGCGGCTCGAAGAAGAACGGGTAGCTCAGCAGCGCGACGAGTGAGCCGACGTTCGACACCGCATACAGCCGCCACGGGCTGCTGCCAGGATTCGCACGTGAGAACCACACCTGCACCAGCGGGCTGGTGCTGCTGAGCACGAAGTAAGGCAGCGCCACATTCGCCAGCAGGAGCATCAAGATGCGGCCCACCGGATCTTCATTGCCCGTTGGCTTCCACCTTGGGGCGGGATCGATCGGCAAGGTCAGCGCGGCCAGCAGCAAGAGCACCCCATGGATGAGGAACTGCTTCTGCCGCGGCAGCTTCATCAGCCCATGCGCATAGGCGTAGCCGAGAAACAGCACGAGCTGGAAGAACACCATGCACGTCGTCCACACACCGGGGCTGCCACCGAACCAGGGCAGGATGAACTTGCTGATGACCGGCTGGACTTGGAACAACAGGAAGGCGCTGAGCAGGGTCAGGACGGCGAAGGGAAGCAGAGAGCGCATGGGGAATGACGAATGACAGAACCGGTGAACGAAGGGAAGCTTCTTGGTTGTTCAGCGGGCTTGATCCTAGCGAGCGTTGGCTGATAATGCGCGCACCATGAGCACGGTCGCTGAAATCGAGCACGCCATCGAAAGCCTATCGACGGCGGAGATGCTCGATCTCGCCGAGTGGTTGGATGTGCAACGCGGAGCTATCGCGGCCTCGGAGGCCGTGTTTCAAATGCTCGATGACGAGGAAGGCGAGGAGGCAGGCACGCAATGGCTCGGTTAGCCAAGCGCGGAGAGATTTGGATGATTGACCTGGGCATGGCCGCCAAGGTCAGGCCTTGCCTGATACTCAGCGTTCCTTTTCAAGATCAGGAGCGGGCGCTCATCACCTACATTCCTCGCACCACCAGTTTGCGTGGTGGCCGATTTGAGGTGGAGCACGTGCACAGCCAGTTCAAGCCGGGTGCTTTTGATGCGCAGAACATCGGCACGGTGCCCCCAGCACGGCTGCTAACCTTTCTCTCTGTCGCAGGTGATGCGGTGGTGGAGCGGGTCGAAGCGGCCGTCTGCTCGTGGCTTGGAGTTCCTCATTGAGCACACACGCTCTTTGACATTCATCCCTCGTCATTCGTCATTAGCGCCCCCATGCCCCCCGACAGCTCCACGATTTACGTCATCGGCCACCGCAATCCTGACACGGACGCCATTTGCTCCGCCATCGGGTATGCTGCCTTCCTGCGGGCCACGCGCGGCGGGGCCGATGCACAGGCAGCCTGCTGTGGGGAGCTGACCGTGCGCACGGCCTGGGTGCTGCAGCAAGCTGGCCTGCCTGCGCCCAAGCTGATCATGGATGTGCGCCCCACGGCGCTGACGATCTGCCGCCGCGAGGTCCTCACCGCCGCCCCGGACGAAACCTTCCTCGCCGTGTATCGGCGCATGATCGAGCACCACTTCCGCGCCATGCCCGTGGTCGATGCGGAAGGTCGCCTGCTCGGCATTCCCACGATTCAGGAGCTGGCGGAGCTGTTCCTGCCGCCGGATGACACCCATGCGAACAGTGCGGCTAACCGCGCCGTGCGCACCAGCTTGAAGAACATGGCCGCCGCGCTCGGCGCGCAGATGTTCGGCGACCTGTCCCAGGCCGACGCCTTTGAGGAATTGCTGCTCGTGGTGGCCGCCTCCAGCGAAGACACCACGCACCGCCGCGCGCAGCAGTTCCCCGCCCGCCGCCTGGCGATTCTCACCGGCGACCGGCCGGAGATCCATAAGCTGGCCATGACGATGAAGGTCCGCTGCCTCATCATCACCGGCGGCTTCCTGCCGTCCGAGGAGTTGCAGGCGGAAGCCCGCGCCCAGGGCGTGGCCATCATTGTCTCCACGCACGACACGGCCAGCACCTCCCAGCTCATCCGCTTCTCCCGCGCCATTGGCGAGGCCTTGATCGGCGACTTCGTCAGCTTCACCACTCGCACCCCGCTGAGCGAGCTGAAGCACGAGGTGCAGCAGTCCCACCAGCCCCTCTTCCCCGTGGTCGATGAAGAGACGCGCGTGCTGCTCGGCGTGTTCTCCAAGTCCGACCTCGTCAACGTGCCGCGCACGAAGCTCGTGCTGGTGGATCACAACGAATTCGCCCAAGCCGTGACCGGTGCCGACGACGCGGACATCCAGGAGGTCATCGACCACCATCGCCTCAGCGGCAATCTGCGCACCAAGGAGCCCGTGCGCTTCATTAACGAGCCCGTCGGCAGCACCAGCACCATCGTGGCGCTCATGTTCCGCATGAGAGGCCTGGCGCCGGACCAAGCCACCGCCGTCTGCCTGTGCGCGGGCATGGTCAGCGACACGCTGAATCTCACCTCCCCCACGACCACGGACACCGACCGGGAGATCCTGCCCTGGCTCGCCAGCATCGCCGGCATTCAGGTCGACGCCTTTGTGAAGGAGTTCTTCGCCGCCGGGTCCATGCTGCGTGAAAACACCCCCGCCGCCGCCGTCGAGAGCGATCGCAAGGAGTTCGAGGAGAACGGCTGGCGCATCAGCATCAGCCAGATCGAAGAGCTGGGGCTAGATGAATTCTGGAAGCGCGAGCAGGACCTGCACGACGCGCTGAGCAAGGTCTGCCAGGCGAAGCAGGTGCATTTCGCCTGCCTCATGGTCACCGACATCACCGAGCACTACAGCGTGCTCCTCGTCGCCGGGAATGACCAGGTCATCGACGCCATCGAGTATCCGCGCCTGCACAAGCACCTGTTCGAAATGCGTGGCGTGGTCAGCCGCAAGAAGCAGCTCTTCCCGCACCTGGGCCGCTTGCTCGGCAAGCTGGCAGCGCCTTAAAAGAAGCCGTCGCCCCGTCCCGCACACGGTCCAACGACGGCTTTTGAGTGGCTTGCAGCCGCCGCACACGCCCCAACGACGGCGTTTGAGTGGCCTGCAGCCGCTGCACACGGTCCAATGACGGCCTTTGGGTGGCTTGCAGCAGCCGCACACGCCTCAACGGCGGCTTCTGGGTGGCCTGCGACGGCTGCGGACACGAAATGGGCCAAAGTCTGACCCGTGGGAGCAGAAAGTCTCCGTGCCGGTGAAGAAGTGGTGAGGCCGCGCAGTCGAAGCGCGCCGGGCGAACTGCCCTTTTACACCATGAGAAACTCACACACACTCCTGTTGGTGGCTGCCTGCCTGGGCGGCCTTGTCTTCACCAGCGCTGCGCAAGCACGCGATTTCGGCTTCGATTTCGGCGATCGCGGCAACTGGTCCTCCCACCATCATCACCACCACTCCTGCTACGATGAGCAGGTGGCCTGGGCGCAGCGCTTGCTGAACCGCCTGGGCTACAGCGCAGGCTGCGTGGATGGTGTGCTGGGCGACCAGACCCGCCGCGCCCTGATCCGCTACCAGTGCGAGCACGGCCTGTCGCACACTGGCTGGCTAGACTCGCGCACGGTCTGCATGTTGCGCGACGAGTAGTCTCGCGCGGCTAGGGAGGGCGGGTTGTCGTGAACCCGCCGCATGGGGCCAGTGGCCTGCCAGGGGGCGCTTGGAAAACCCAAGCGCCCTTCCTTTTGGGCGGCTTACTGCGCTGCTTTTTCTTCAACAGGCTCTGCGGGGGCAGCTTCAGCTTCCACCGCAGGCTCAGGGATCTCTTCGACCACGGGTGCTTCCGGCTCGGCCGTGGCGACCTCCGCCTCTGGGGCGGCTTCTTCGGTCACGGATTCGCTCACTTCGGCCTCGGGTTCGGCGGCAGCTTCAGCAGCGACCTCCGGCTCGGCCTGGGTAGCAGCTGCGGCTTCGGCTTTCGCCGCCGGTGCGTGCTGGGGCGGTTCGCCTTGGACACCGAGGAAGACCACGTTGTCGCTGTAAAGGATGACGTAGCCTTCTTCGGCCAGCCAGTGCAGGTCGCGCATGACGGACATCTGCTCCTCGCTCGGCCCTGGGGCGGTCTGACCTTCGGCGGGGGCCTCGGTCACGACGGTAGGCGAAACGGTTTCCACCAGCTTGGTGACGTCGACGCCGGGCTCGGCCTTGATCGCGTTCACGATGGCGGTGACGCGCTCGCTGAAGACGACACCGGGATCAATGGCGCGCGGCTTGACGCGGCTGACGAACATCTTGCCACTGCGGCGCTTGAAGAGTTTCAGGCCACGACGCTCCAGGCCGTGGGCGACCTTCTGCGACAGCTCAAAGAGGTGCTTCTTGGCCTCCTCGATGTGGCGGCGCAGCACGCGGCCGAGGCCGGGGGAGAGCTGCTCGCGGGTGACGGTGGCGTGCACGACGGCCTCACGCGTCTCAATCACGGCGCTGTCGGCGTGGTTGGTGCGGAAGTGCGCTTCAAACTCAGCGCGGGAGCTGAAGCTGAGCGGCTCTGCCCCTTCGGCCGGCACATCCTTCAAATAGATCCAGCGGGTGCCTTTGCGCTGCTGCTCCTTCCACTTGTCGATGAACTCGGGCGTCGTCTCGGTGCGGACGCGGCGGCGATATTCTTCAAAGGGCAGGCTGCTGTAGCGTGCGATGTGCAGGCGCTTGAGGGCGGTCTGGAAGCTGTGGTGGCTCGGTGGACCGAGCACTTCGCTGCTCATGCCGCAGACGGCGACGGAGGTGAAGACGCCCTTGGGCTCTTCCAGCTCGATCTCCTCTTCGCGATACAATTCGGCGAGGGCTTCGGCGTTCTTCAACAGGTGGCGGGTGGCTTCTTCTCGGGTCTCGAACAGCGAGCCATCGCTCGGCACCTGGAACAGGCCGACGAGGCGTTCAGCCTCGCACTCCACCTTCACGCGATGGCGCTCGGGACCGGCGAGCACGAGACGGGCGGCGTCGAACAGGCTGAAGGCGCGGCCTTGCGTCTTCACATGCTGCGCAAGCATCTCCAAAGCTTTGTCTTCTGGTTCGACGGTGATCTTCAGGCCGGTCGGCAGTGGCGCAGTGCGTGGCTCTTCAGCACGGGGCGCGCGATCATCGCGACGAGGGCCGCCTTTGAAGTCGCCACCGCCGCGTGGGCCACCAGGGCCGCCGCCGCCACGACGGTCTCCTCCCGGGCCGCCAGGGCCAGGGCGACGACCGCCCTCGGGGCGGCGTGCACCACCGCGATCACGATCACGGCGGGATTCGTCATCATAGTCGGCAAACTTGCGCGCAGGCGCAGCTTCGGCGGAACCGAGATCACTGACCCATTTGGGCATGAAGCGCAGACTGGACAGGTCGAGTGTGCTCGGGGTGGAGGGCTTTGATTCGTCGCTCATTCGGAAAATGCGGAGGGGCGACGAATATGGCCGCACAAGTGGGGCTTGGCGAGCAATGAATGCAGTGGTCAAAGAGGTTGCTACCCAGGAGGCGACGCGCTCCCTTCCGCCAATGAAT
>Ga0247831_1003395_pt1 | contig 23343 bp, 22 predicted proteins | sample LaCruzMarch2015__9_FD_192406 | JGI IMG/M metagenome (GOLD analysis project Ga0247831, IMG submission 192406) | Freshwater microbial communities from meromictic Lake La Cruz, Castile-La Mancha, Spain - LaCruzMarch2015_1m | ecosystem: Environmental > Aquatic > Freshwater > Lake | place: Spain...
GCGAAAAACTACTCAAAAAAGATTTTTGGTGGGCTTGTTTATATAATGAAAAACTATCAAAAGAGAAAAAACCTTCCGAAAACAAAAAGAAAAATAAGAAAGAAGAAGAAAGAAAAAAAAAAGAAATAGAAATAAAAAGAAGAGAAGATAGAAAAAAGGAAGAAGAAATAAAAGAAGAAAAAAGAAAGGAAGAAGAGAGAAAAAGAAAAATACTAGAAATATTATTAGCGAAAAAAACGAATAAAAAAATAAATGTAGAAGAAGAATATCTAGAATTATTATTATTACATAATGGTAATAATAATAAAACATTCCGAGTATTATCTTTGAAATACCATCCAGATAAAAATGTCGGTAATTTAGAATGGGCGAATGAAATGCAGATAAAATTAGGGGTTTGTAAGGAGAAATATGAGATAAATGATAAAAAATATAAACGATTATAGTGTGTAAACGTAATAAAATAAAAAATAATTACTAAGATGCAGGTTGTAAATTATATCCATCTTTCCATTTCTTTGATTTCTACGTATTGTATACTAATAAAAAATCATTTTTTTTATTGCACATGTTTAATTGGTGTCTTATTTTATATGGATTATGTATTGCATTATTTACAAATTAGACCATTGAATCCCGATATTTTCTTGCATCATGTATTTGGATTATTTATTGTTCATTATGTATATAATCATCGTGAATTTTTATCTTATGAAAATATAGAAATAACTGAATTTTTAGAGAATGTATTATCTGTAGAAATACCGAATATATTTTTAGCATTGATGTATTTATTGAAAAATAATAATACTTCTATTCAAATTCAAGAAATAAATAAGTATGCTTTTGTTTCTTCTTTTGCTTATATTCGTGTGTACAATTACACTAGATATGTGGTTTTATCGGAAAAGATATATTATATCGTTGTGTTTATTTCCAAACATCCAATACACCAATATTCCATGTTTATCGGAATATATGGTCTAGGTATTATGAATTTGTATTGGTTTTATATAATTGTTCAAAAACTGAGTGCAATGATAACTAATAATAAATACATTTTGAGAGAAACTAGATAATTTTAATCATAATATACCCATTCTCTCGGAAAAAATACTTCACTTAATGCAAAATAAATAAAAAACATAATTCCTCGTTTTATAGACAGAGACCAAATAATAGAAGACATTAATATTATAACATTATATGTAAAAGAAGTTGGACGACCAGTACCTAATCCTATATAATACATAGGAACATATTTACTTACGAATAGACATATTATTAATAATGTGAAAATTATTGTATAATCCACATTATTTATATTTGAAAAAAAACCGCAAATATAATTGATTAAAAACACGAAAATTATTAGTTTGATAATATTGAAGTAATTATTTCCACCTTCTAAAAAAGTACATAATGATTTTTTTGTGTCGTATTGTTTATCTGTAGTAAAAGACAATGCTATTACTTTTCTCTTGGAATTTGGATCATTATTTGGAGGAATTTGATGTATAGTAGTTCCACCTCTAAAAAAAATGCCATCCCCTGGTTGAGTATTAATTGTATAAATTTCATGTTTATCATCTTTATATTGAAATGGACTTATGTCTCCTTTTCTTTCTACACAAAGAATAACATTGTATAAACTATCTATATTTTCTGGATCTACGTGCCATAAATGAAAAGAATGGTTACCATGATAAGTATAAAAACGATTTGAATTACTAGGCAAATGATATAATTCTTCTCCTAATATTTTAGATACTTTTACTCTTATTTTTTCACTACAATTATCAAAAATTTTCTTTTCTTCGTCATTCATTTTTTCATACATATGAGTTCCTGTATTTACACGTGATAACCAAGGTAAATCTATTTTATTCTCTACATTTATAGAATTTAATTCATCAATATATTTTTTTTCTATAAAATAATGTAAAGGAACACAATATGGTTTTAATCTAGATTGATAGACATCTTCTGACAATATTTTCACCATATAAGTTCATTATTCCAGAATAATCTATGATAAATAATAAAGAAAAATAAACGAATATAGAGGTTACACTATGGAAATTAGATATTATTTTTAGAAGTATATTATTTTTAAAATTCTTTTTTGTAAAAACATTCATGTATTTATTTTACTTTGCTTAAATATAATATATATTAATCAAAATAAAATAAAGTAGTACAATGAAGAAAATTTCCGAAATAAAATAAAACAAAATATATAAAACTTACATTATGTTATATAAATAAATGTCAATATCCATACCAAAAATTATTTATCAGACATATAAAACATATAATTTGCCATTGGAAGCAAAAAAATGCCATAGATGTTGGCAAGATTTAAACGGGGATTATGAAGTAAAATTATTTGACGATAATGATATTTATAATTATTTAAGAGAACACTTTAATTACGATATGTTAGATTTTTATAATAATTTGCATGTCGGAGTTATGAAAGCAGATTTATGGAGATATTGTATATTGCAGACACATGGTGGTATATATAGTGATATAGATTCAATATGTATTTTACCAGTTTCTAATTGGATACAAGAACAACAAAATACGTTTATTACTAATGATATATTAATAATTGGTCTTGAAAATAATACTCATTTTTGTCAATGGACATTAGTTGCAACAAAAGAACATCCTGCAATGAAATATGTTGTCCAATATTTACTGGATAATTATAAAAAACGAGGAATTGATAGAAAAAATGAACATATTGTACATGCAATTACTGGACCTGCGATTTTTACAGAAGCTATAAATAATTATATTGATTGTAATAATAAAACATCCGGAGAAGTTTTTGATCAATATGTAAATTGCGAAGATTCTAGACGTAAAATACAAGAAAAAGGTATTTATTTGTTAGATAAAGAAGCATTTGAAACCAAATATAGTAGAAATTTATATGGGTCTCAAAATTTTACAGATGGATATGTAAGATGGATAGATGAGGTAAAATTATTTTTATAATAAATACTATAATGAAGAGCATTTTTCTTATAATTCGTTGATCATTATGATTATATTATATTATAAAAGTTATAATATAATAAAAAAATAAAATATCTTGCCACTATTTTATAATTATTATATAAGAGATAAATAAGAATGAAAATAAGTGAAATAATAGAAACCAAAATAAATATTATTTCTAGTTTTATTTTTTTAACGAATGCATTAGTTGCATATTTGTTTGATTATAAACTATATTCATTCTTATTCTTTATGTTATGGATAACTTCCATCATATATCATACAAATAAAAATATATATACCAATATTTTAGATAAAATCGTGATTTTTACCATATTTTTATATGGTGGATATTTATTTGTAACGAAACCACAAAAAATCAATTACAAAATATTGATTGTTCTCTCATTTTTAACTACTATTTTATTATACTATTATACATCACGATACAAAGAATATAAATTATCACTACAAACCCAAACTCATTTACATTCATTATTACATATTATCGCATCTATTGGCCATCATTTAATAGTCATCTAGTTTTATTTATTTTTTTCCAACAAAATATCTTTATCAATTTTCACATGTTCTACAATATAATTAATAATTTCAATTAAACAGGTTGGATATAATATATCACTATGATTTCGTCTTTTGAAACTAGCAAAATCACAGTGTTTTCCATATTTAGTTTCTAATTGTAATAATATATTTTCTCCCAATTTATTCAATATACGATTCATAATCGTCATATTTTCATTAGTAACATTTTCAAAATCGTAAATATCTTTAATCCACTCTAATTCAGTTACGGTGTTCCATATATTTCCATCACGTACATGTAATATTTCTTGTCGTGGGTCTTCATCTTTTATACAATAAATAGGTCGGTTTTTTAACGGAATATCGTCTAATGTATTTTTCCACATTTCACAAACAATACCATCATAACCAATTTTTTCATATTTATGTTTATAACCTGGTTCAATAGTCATTTTATTTACAATATCCATTAAATTCGGACCTTCTTTGAAATTCTCATTAAGATACATTTGTATATTTATATTATTATTATTTTGATGATTATTAATGATAGGAGTGTTTTGATTATTCTTAATATCTGTTAATAATTCAATTATCTTAGCACTATTTATATCATCTTTATTAGTAGGAGTACATTTAAATTGATGTCTCCATAGCCCTGAATGACTTTTGAATATTTTATTACATTTCTTACAAATACTGCTATATTCTTCATTGTTTTCACGATTATGTTTTTTAGAAGATAAATGTTTTGTATAATCCGATTTACTTTTACTACAATAATTACATTTTTCACAAAAGAATTGAGAGATTTTTTTACTATTCATTATTTTAATTATATTATTATCTTTTTATATATTTTAGGAATTTAGCAATAACATTGTGTAATTCGCAATATTATTGCTAATTTCTTATATACAAAAATATGATTTCAAAACAAATAAAAGAAAATGTATGGAATTATTGAGAGAAATGTAGATATTATGAAACAAAACAACTATTATCCATAGATTTTTTAGAAGAGTTTTCATATACGAAAAGAATTACTTAGGAATTTAGAAATATTATTGTGGAATTCGCAATAATATTGCTAAATTCCTAGTATTAATATTCCTAAATACAAAACTATTTTCAAATTTCACAAAGGGTTAATGGTAAAAGGATCGGTATAGTAAATAGTTTATCAAACACATATCTATTATCTACATCCAAATATGATTCTGCCAAAACACCGTTTGCAAAAATAGCACAATGTGTTTTACATTCTAAATGATAATATTCAACTTCTTTAATAAGACTATCTTGATAAATAGTTTTTCCATTAATTATACTAGAAGCAACTACCATCTTTCCATCTAATAATAAACAATGTTCGGGAGAAACATATAAATCTTGAAAGGGAGAATTATCATCCAATGCGTCTTTTTCAATACAAATCGGTCTGGAATTAGAATCTAAATGTGCGACTTGGAATTTACTTATCCAAATGACAGGTTCAATGCGTATATTCGCATTCTGTTTTACAAATTTATAATTATATATTTTACCTTTTGTTACAATTTTATCACCTACTTGAATATTTTCTATAGGAACAACTCCATTTTCCGTCAATATTAAAGTACCTTTCATATAACAAACGATATTCTGTGTACAAATTGCATCTACAGAAGAACCTTCACTTCCTGAAAATGTAATATTTGCAGTTTGAGCATAAATACGTCCTAGAATAGTAGACACATTATCAAAGGTAATAGTAGACCCCGCAATAAATATTCCCGGAATAGTAGACGGTGAAGTTCCAGTGAATTCAATCGCAGTTCCTGCTAACCAAAACACATTACAATTAGAAGCACCATTGATTAGAGTAATAGACGACACAGATGCAAAAGTTATACCTGTAACTGCTGTAAAAAAGAATTCAGCGGAAGTATTATTTTGAGCATCTAAAATGATATTTGTTTCAGAAGTATAAACGATAGTAGAGTCCGAATTATATCTACCAGGTGTATATGTAATTGTTCCTCCTCCGCCAGTAATGGTAGAATCAATAGTTACTGCATTAATTGCATTCACTAAAGTCGTTAATTGTGTTTGTGCAGTAGTGGCATTTGTACCATCTAAAGTTCCTACAAAAGTGCCTACAATTCCAGTTCCATCTGGTGTTCCATAAACTCCATTAGTAATAGTAGTAGTATTGATTGTAGTTATTCCAGAAGAAGCTAAAACCGCATAAGTATTTAAGATAGAGTAATCTGAAATAATGGTAGTCATTAATATTATTATATACTATATAATATTTTTTTACATTGTAAAATATTATATATACAATTTTTACCTAAATATCATTCTAGAGTTTAGTTCTTCTAGAGGTTTTGTATACGGATTTTGATCTAGATCTGGATTTTGATCTAGGGTCTACTTTTATATATTTAGATTTGGATTTAGATTTAGATTTAGATTTAAACTCTACACGTCTAGTAGCATTAGTAACAATACCTCTATTAGATTTGGATTTGGATTTAGATTTAGAGTTTAATACACTACGTTTTCTTTTTTTGGTAGCATTCATAATATTAGTAGCATTTATTCCATCATATTTAGTTCTTATGGTTGTATTAGATATTTTGTCAATTAAGTTTTGAGTATTATGTTTAATTTCCATTTTTTCAGCATCATCTAATTCGCCTATATACATATTATTTAAGTATTTGAATTCTATTTCCAATGTATTTATAGCAGTATCTAAATGATTAAAATTGTAAATTTTAGTATTATCATCCTCATCTAAATATTCATAATATATTTTTTTGTTTACTAAATAGTTATAGAGTTTTAGATAATCAGTATTTATATTTCTGTTATTTCTGTCACATAATATAAATTCAATTCTATTTTGTGAAAAACAATATAATGCACTATATATAAAAAATGGTATTTGATATTTGAGATATTTGGAATCTGATTGTAATTGATACGGTTTTCTCGTAAAAAAAGCGAAAAATGGTTCTTCTGTATCATTATCATAACTAATACTTAAAAATTTGGTATCTTTTAAATCATATAGTCCAACAAAATATAATAAATACATTAAAAAAACAGGTAAAACACCAGTGATATTTATACTATTTACATTCTCAAAAGTATCTTCATAATCATCTCGTCCTTTTTTAGTTGAATTACTAGATTGATGTCCGAATCTTATATGATAAGCTAATGATTTATAGGATTGTTTATTCAATAATAATGTATAATTGAAAGCCATATCTTCAAAAAAAGAAGTAAAAAACGGATTGTAAAAATATTGATTCTTGTATAATTCAACTGGACGAGACATATTTAATTTGTAAATAGCAACAGAATCTACATCAGTATCATTTGTATCACGTTCTCCTCTAGTGCCCTTACCTTTATTTATACCCGAAAACAAAATATGTTCTTTTGTTTTATGAACTAAGAAGTCATATATATCCATTAATTGTATAGTTTCACATTTTTCCGATAATATTTTTGCTTTATATGCGTCTTGAAACCTACAATCTTTTTCAATTTTGACAATAGAAGTAATATTATCATCTATTGTCATACATTTATAATTTGTATCATTTTTAGATAAATAGGTATAATTATAATACTGAATTGCTGCACGTTTCCCACCAATTCCTTTCATTAAATAATGATCAGAATATATAAAATAGATTTGTATAAACTCTCCTAATACTCGCAAATCTATTTGGTTTATAGGATTATTTATTTTATCTGAAAATAACTTTATATCTTCTGAAAAATAGGTCGTTTCATCTATGGGAATATTAGTATTATTTTTGTAGGAATCAAAACTTTCATTGTCGCAAAATATCATAAACAAAATAGTTGCATTTTTATATTTATAATTTACGTGAAATAATATATATTTCAATAAATATTCTAACGATTTCCCAAACCCAATTATATTTATTACTTTGCAATTGCTACTACTACTAGTATATTTATCAAATTCATTGGATGCATTTACTTTAGTAAATCCAATTGTTTTTTCATTTATAAATAATTTTTCAGTTGTACTTTTTCGTATAATTTCTTCGGAAGTTAACCACAAAAATGGATTATAATGATTAACTAAGAAAGAATCTTTTTTTGATGCAAAAATACTATTATTATTCGGCATTATTTTTCTTTCATTTTTCACACTATCTACAATATAGTTTTTTGCATTATTTACAATAGATTCTAATTTTTTTTCATAAGTAATATCTCTCTTATATTGATTATTTGTATTTTCATCAATACAAATTTCACTAAAGTTACTCATTTTGTATGTAAGATAGTATATATTTCATTTATAAAAAAGAATATAAAACATAATAATAATATTAATAAAAAAGAATATAAAACATAATAATAATATTAATAAAAAAGAATATAAAACATAATAATAATATTAATAAAAAAGAATATAAAACATAATAATAATATTAATAAAATAGTATATGCACGGAGAAGCAAGAGATTTTACTTTGTTTGTTAAAAAAATACTTAATGATTTTTTTATTGGAAAAATCGTTTTAGATGTTGGTTCAGGAGATATTAATGGAAATAATCGTTTTTTATTTGAAAATTGTGAATATAACGGAAATGATGTAATACAAGCACCTAATGTAACAATTGTATCAAAAACAAAAGATTTACCATTTCAAAACAATACGTTAGATACAATTGTATCTACCGAATGTTTTGAACATGATCCTGAATATAAAGAGTCATTTATAAAAATCTATGATATGTTAAAACCAGATGGGTTATTTTGTTTTACTTGTGCTTCAACCGGTAGACCTGAACATGGAACAAGAAGGACGACTCCGCATGATTCTTATGGAACAATTGGTAATTTAGACGATATGTCAGATTATTATAAAAATCTTACAGAAATAGACTTAAATGATGTATTATCATTAAACACAATGTTTTCAGTATGGGATACATATTATAATAATATTACACATGACCTATATTTTATAGGAATAAAAAAGGGTAATTCTAATTTTAATTCTTTAGAAAAATATGTAAATAATGGTGTTGTAAATACTTCATCTAATATTGGCAGAATCAATTAAATTAAATTTTTATTCTCTCTTGTAGACCGATGAATTATATGTTTGATTCTCTTATATAATTCGTCATATTTTTTCTCTAATTCTATTTCTGTGAGAGAAGCCGTAGAAAAATCTACAAATAACATACTTCCAAGTGCCGCACCTAATTCCCCTTTCCATTTATTCGTTTCTTTCATTTCTGGTTCCATTACAACTGAAATCATATTTTGAGAACCGAGTTGATTCATAGCATAACTGAATTCATATTTACAATTATCTTTCATATCTAGTCCATTGACTTTATCTCGGTATTCTTTTGTTACAAAAACCACTACACATTTAGTATTATCAATGCCTTCAGCCATTTTATACCGAATATTTCCATCTATTTTATTCTCATCAAACCACGTTTTCAATCCTCTTTTTTGTAATTCTACATTTATAGTATGAACTCGTTGATGATTAATAAGGTTTTCTCCCCAATTATGAGAGAGAAAACAATCGGATTGTATTATAGAATTAATAGTATTTTGTCTTGTTATTTGTAAGATAGGTAATAATGATGATACGAAATTATTTGTTTCAATAGATGGGAGAACAAGTATATTCTTATGAGAATCTGATTCAGACATTCGCCGTTTTCTCCCATTTTTACATTTACTTGCATAATTATATTTTAGTAACCATTCATTGACGTGTATATTATCTACAAAAATATTAGCATATAATTTACCATGTTTATCACAAGTCAAATCATGAATTTGTACTATTTTTCCATATATCAATTCGGATAATGCATTTTTAGATAATAATCCTGTATCATTTTGGATTTGAATATGTACAAATGGAATTATTTTAGGGGCACAGATACTATCTAAATAAATGACAAAACGATATATTTTATTTGTAGGAGTAAGAGTAGGAGTAAACGGAGTTGGAGTAGAAGTAGAATACATTTCTAAATGAGTAGCAATTGTAATTGTATCACCGCTATGTACTTTCAACACTTTTCCATATTTTAATGGTGGAATAAAGATTTCCGTATTTTCTTCGGTTATATTCTCCCAATTTATTTGATATTTATCAGAATATATCGTTTTGTATTATTTATAATATAATAATACAAAATTAATTATTATACATTGTAAAAATATAGACTAATCATTTTAGGGTTAATAGTTACAAATCATACTATCATACCATATAATATAACTAAATAAAAGAGAGAATTTTACCCTTTCTATATTTCGTTTTTCTTGCTTTCGTAATTTGTGACTTAGATAATTCTGAATAAGTAATGGGTGTTTTTTTAGTAATACGATGTGTTGGGCGATAAATATCACTCTTATATTTATATCCAGTTTCACCCCGTTGATTTGTCCATTTTTCACTAAACCAACGCGTTAATCCTATTTTTTTTGTTTTTTTTCCAATATAAGAATTCTTATCATTCCCGTTTTTTTTAGCGTATCGTTTTTTATACTCTTGAACTAATAATCCGCTACGATAAGCACTTGGTTTTGGGTATTTAGAATTAATATATTTTTTTGTTTTTTGATATAACATAATATCTCTCGGAATTGGTGATTTTTTTTTTGACAACATTATATACTCTACAATAAATATATAGAAAAAAATAAAATAAAATAAAATATAATATAATAAAAACGAAACAATATACATTTTTATTATTATCAAATCGCAACAGAATATTCAAATGGAATTTCATATGGATAATCAATATTAATCCATTGTTTTGGAACAACAATTGTTTTTTCAGGATTAGTATTTAAATTAGTAGCCCATCCAGAAAAAGTACTATTACTACAAATGCCACCTTTTTTACACAACGACATGAAATATAATGTTTGTAAAGTGGTAATTCTCTCATCTATAAATGTTTTTCTCGGAATGTTATGAAAAATATAATTTTGTTTACAAAATTCAATATCATCACTTACAATGAAAAAATGAGTATATAAAAGTCCTTCTTTATTCATGATATAATTAATTGCATGAATAAAATAAGAATCCCGATCAAAATGATAAGTTGGGTTATTCATATAATCACCTCTTCTAACATGAATAAAATAAGATTCATCTAATAATAAATATTTTGTAGTTAATTCTTTACAAATAGATGGATTTTGAAATAATTGCAAGACTTCTGATTTATAAGTATTCAAAAATTTCTGATTTTGAAAATATCCTTCCATATAATAATCAGAATTTTCTTGAATGATACTATCATTATAATCAAAACATTTTGGTTCATAATAAGTAATAACATTAGAAAAGTCAATATCATTATAAAAAATAGTATTGAATTCTTTGAAAATAGTAAAAAAAAATTCGTCTTTATTTGTATTATGGGCCATATGACGCCTGAAATTATCTTTATAAACCAAAACTAAATGCATATTATGTTTTTTCGCCAATTCATAAGTAGCAGCAACTTGGAATAATTGGTTACCTAATCCTCCATGCATATGTATATACAACTTACGTATTTGATTATTTATATTTTGAATAGATCCTTGTTTTATTAGTGAAATATCATCATAATAGGTTGTATAATGGTGTGGATAAATATCTTGAGAATTTAAAATATACCCAACTAAATTATCTTCATATAAATATTCAGTGATATCTTTATCTTTAATAAATTCTAGTACATGAGTGTTAAATGTACGTATAGCACGCATATTTAAATAATATAATGGTCCAGTTACATAATGACAATTATACATAATCAGTTTTTTATCATATTTACTTTTGTTATTCACTTTATGTATATGATAACCTTCATATGAAATATGTTCTTTTTTACTAATATTTCCCAAATAAGAAATATCATCATTATTATTTAAAATATAAGTAAAAAGTTCATTTATTTTAATGATATTTGGTATAATATCATCATCACATTTAAAAACACCTTTTATAGTTGGATGTATTTTTTCAATTGCATTAAAAAAAGCAATTGTTTTTAGAGAGAGATCTTCGTAATAATCACCACAATTCAATATTAAATATTTATCGTTTTTTATTTCATAATCAGTAGATAAAGTATTATCGCCATAAATAATATAACATTTGCAATTCGGTAATTTATTATAAATTAAATGAAATAGAAATTCACTTTTTGATATATTTTTTTTACATGAATAAATTGCAAATATAAAATTCATTTTATTTTATTTTTTATATAATTTATTTTTATTTTGTTTTTTGTTAAGTATAAATAAATAATTACATAAAAATTCAATGATACAAAAGATATAACCATGATAATGCAAAAGAATTTATATTACTCATTAAAATAAACTCTTTTTCATTATTAATAAATTTATTATATGCTATATTGAAACAAGAATGAATATCAATTTTATAAACAGGCGTTTTTTTCAATATTTTAATGACTTTTTCATTATAAATAACTAATTCTAATAATAATGCTAGTTTTTGATAATTTAGTTGCATACATTCTTTTGAACGGACATATTCAATAATTTCATTTGCTAATAATACTTCTTCCATTTTTTATTCTATTTTATAGAAATAATAGAATAAAATAATCAATCAATTTTTCCAAAAAAAAAAGGATTTAACCTTTATTTTTTTTTATTTTTTTTTGAAATAAATAAGATATATTTTTTTTAAAACAACAACAAAACATTTAAAAACTATTATGACGCAACGCATTAGTAGTAATATAGTAATAATATTTTTGTTTTTGTTGTTGACGTAGTAAAGTTTTTTCAAGAATTTCTTCTTTTAATCTTGTCCAATGATCCATATCTGGGATTTCCATATGTTCTTCCATTCCTTGGTAACGCAATTTACATGCTTGGAATCGTTTTTCAAGATTATTTCGGTATTCGGCTAATTCGGGATCAATATCTGGAAAATGAGGTTCCTCAAATTCCTCGTATTTTGTATATCCTGGAATTTCCATATATTCATCAAAACTAGAGAAACGTTCTATCGCAACGTTTAATCTTAGGTCGGAAATTTGTTCTTCTGTTAAATTCATCATATTATAATACGGGTTATAAGTTAAGTTAAGTAGTCAGTCAAGTCAAGTCAATGCTTTATATTATATATAACTAGGATTATTTTGTAAAAAAAAAAATCAATTTTTTAGCGTATAACAAACATCATTATCTTCTGTAAATATTCTCAATGTATGATTATAAGAGAAAGTATGAAATAAATATTCCCATTGAGTATTATAATTACACCGATAACCTAATACAAACCTTTTTTTAGTAATAGGTTCAGATAGTATAACTGTCCATTGATTTTCTGCCATTTTATATATTCTGGGTATTTTGGATAAGATAGAGTATCTAATATCTTCTCTCGGAATGATTCCAACATAAATTAAATACTGTTTTCTTATGCAATTTCGTATAATATAGCGAGGATTAAATAATAATATTTCCTGAATAATATTCCAAGGTAGTTTTTCAAACATTAAAGAGAGAATAGAAGAAAGAGAAAGAGAAAAGAGAGAGAGAGATAGAAAGAGAATAAAATAATAGTATAATATAGAAGAAATGACTAGTTATATAAGTTCTTTTTCTACAAATACCCAAAATAGATTTATAAAAAATGTATCTGGTCAAAATGGCGTGTTTGTAACTGCTGATAAAAACAATCAATTGATTTTGAATTATTATGCAAAATTATCTAATATTATAACAGCAATTAATGCTTTAATGATTGAATTTGCACAAGGGCGTTTTGATTTAGTTAATAGTGTATTAACACAGGATTTATATAACACTTTAGCTCTTCAGTTAAGTAGTATTAAACAAACTGGTAAACAATATCTAGACTATGAAAATATCCGTACTTCTACAACTCGTGCACTTGCTGGTTTATTTCAAGGTATTCAACAATATATTTTATTACAAAATACATCTGCAAGTTTAATTATCTTTAAACAAAAAGCATCTATATTAGACGATAAAACAAAACTACAAGATTATATAAACAGTTTATTAGGATCTAGATGTCTGTTTCCAGAAAGTAAAGTTACAATTATAAGTGCGGATATTAAACCAGAATATGTGGAATATATTCAGATGTTTGGATTTCCAGAAGGAGCGGTATTTGAAATGGATAAATTAGCAACGGCAATTACATCTGCGAAAAACAAGGGATTATTATAATTTAATCTAATCTAATATATTTTATTATCATATGATATAGTATTTATTTGTGGTTATGAATATTAATAATACAAATACGAGAAATATATCAATAGATACATTATTTCGGGATAATTACGATAATACATTATCTACTGATTTTTCTTTTAATTTACAAGAACCCATTGAAAAAGTAATTTCTATGCGTATTTCTGCGATGGAAATCCCGAATGTATGGCCTTCTTTTTCAGATAAGAATAATACGAATACATTTAAAATATCGTTATATAATTTTATAGATCCTTCCAATAATGCATTTGTAACAGAAAGGGAATTTTTAATACAGGTACCTAATGGTAATTATACTTCTATGAATTTCATATATATGATAAATGCCTTTTTTTTAAATAATGGAAATGGATTACAATATTTAATTTGTACAATTGATGAAATATATACAAAAACCATTTTTCGTGCCTATAATGTCTTAAATGATGGTAATAATGTCGGAAATGGATTAGATCCATATTATAATATTGGTGAAAATCAATATTATTCTCCCACATTTTATTTTACATTGGATTTTTCAAATGGAGATAATAATAATACTATTCCGAAATATAAAAAATGTGGATGGATGTTAGGATTTAAAAAAGATTATTATACGGTAAGATATACGGATGTAGATATAGGAATAGCAAATGTAAATCAGAATAATTTATTAATTACATTTAATGGATATATAGAAAGTGAATCATCATATGGAAGTAGTGTATATCCATATATATATTTGGATATAAATGAATTTCAATCAAATACTCGTGCAGAAAGTTTATATCATTTTGTAGGTAATCAACCATTTAAAGATAATAATATTTTGGCAAGAATAAGTATTTCTAGTTCTCAAAATACGGTATTAATAGATAATGGATCTGATCGGATATTCAAACAACGTAATTATATTGGTCCGATTACACTAGAAAAATTACATATAAAATTAATAGATCGGTTTGGAAGAACAATTGATTTAATTAATAACGATTACTCGTTTATTTTAGAAATAACGTATTTACAATACTAAACATTATTCTATACAGACAAAAAAATAGATATACCGACCAAACATAAATTATAGATGATATAAAAAAACCTTTAGAAATATTTTTAAACAACATGTATAAGTAAAATTATTAGCAAAAAATGAAAGATATATAGGGTATATACAATAAAATGTCATTTAGTCCTACTCCTCTTAACTTTGTTCTTACTGACTTATCGTCTTCCGTCACACTTTCTCAAACTGGTAACTTGACATCTGACGTACTTTCTATTTCAGGTGATGCTGTTGCAGTTCTTTTTGTGAAAACAACAGATATGCAAAAGGTGTTTCAATTTGAGACTGATGCTATTAACGTCAACGATCTTTCTGCTCAAGATATGAAATTTTACGTTGATATGGAATCATGGCCAACAAGTCAAGGCTTGAACCCAATGAATCCTGCAAATGCTATGATTGATGTTCCTACTTACTCCAGTGGAGCTATTTCAAACATCAGTAAAATCAGTGGTGCTGCTTATGATCACAATAAGAGTTTGGTTAAACACGATTTCATTAGATTTATTGCTCAAAGAATGTTTAACACTTACCAAGCAGTGGATCTTTTCAACAATCAATTAGCAGTTATCCAAAATATTGAGAGTGTATGTGACGGATCTTCTGCAGGACACTCATGGTTTGATATTTCTGCTGCTCTTTTCAGAGTTGATAAGGATCGCGGAACTAACCCTGGACTATTGGTTGATGCAAATGGTCTTAAATACATGACAACTGCTACTACTACTCCTGATAACTTGTCTCGTGAATTGTTCTTGCAAATTGTCGGAAACCAGCCAAATCGTCTAACTGCCAATGCTGATGGTTCATCTCGTGTGTTGGGCAGTGCTGATAGACAAAACATGCTTTTCTATGACGGTGATACTATCAACTTCAATCTAACTCTAAACGCTGCAAGTGGACAAGAGAGTGTGTCTGGACTAACTGGAATTAGTCCAATTCCTCCAAGAACATATGTTATTAAACTAGTCATGATTGCTGACAATGATGTGTCTCATGTCAATACTCAATCTGATGCTATTGGAAACACCATCTCCATTGATTCTGTTGGCAAACTTCCTGGTGATGTAACAACTGCTGCCACTCTATCTTACGCTTAAAACGTTTTTTTTTGAAAGGTAGATAAATAATAATAATATTATTAATAAAATATAATATTATTCATTCAGTTCTATTTTATTTAATTTTATATTATTCTACTCTATTTATTCAACCTATACTCTACAAAAAAATAATATTACTCTATTCTACATACAAATACACTCTATAAGTATATTTTATTTACTCTCTCTATCTACTTTCCAACGAATATTTTTGATTTCTAATGCTCCAAATTTATTCCTTGGTTTAATAATTCTATCTTGTGAAATAAATGTATAAATAACATTTTTAAATTCGTTTGCTTCAATTTCTCCTACTAAATCCGGATTATCTCTTTTAAAAATAGTCCAAATATTAGAAGATCTCATAGTATATCCCTCTTCATTAATAATATGAAAATTCCACCAATCTATTATTCTAGTAAATTTCTTGTCCATAATTACATTAGTATCTTTATTTTTGTTTAATAATTTACGAATATTTTCATCATTTTTCTGTGAATTTTCTTTTAATTTATTAATAATTTCGTCTCTTTCTAATGTATTTTGTATCATAACTTGAGATATTTCTAAAATACGTTTTTCATTTTCTTTCAAATTATATAGCTCAGTAATATCGGTTGTATCTACATGGGTAATATTATAAATAGTTTGACATGTAAAATAAATAGAACGTAAAAGTTCTACGGGTTCTTCTTGAGTAGCGAGTGAATTAATATATGTAATACATTTTTTATCAGATAACCATTCAAACATAAAAGACGATTTATCATATTTATCAATATGTGTTTCCATTGAAACTAACCAACCAAAAAAACAGTAATCATTTTTAATAGTATCTTGTTTTATTTTTTCTCTTGCTTTGGAATTTACATTATTAGAATAAATTTTAGCATCTACTAATACTGAAAAATCTTTGAATTTTAATTGAAAATCGCCTTGTCCGTGTCCTTGAATTGAATATAAATCTATTAATTCAAACTCAGGTAAATCACGAAATGCTTGTATAGCGATTGTTCTGAATTTTTTTTCTTTTTCTTTTGTATTATTTTTATTTATATAATTATCAAATCCATTCATTAATATATTATAGTTTTCTTCAGGTAATAAATGTAAAAATTCATCTGGAATTTTTTTATCATCCGGTATACATAATGAAATAATATTTGGCATATATTTTATAGATGAATAGATAGGAGAGTGATAAATATAATAATTATTCCGTATATTTTTTTATATATTTTTATTTTAATAAATAAATATATTATTTTTTTACAAGTTAATCTGAAATACTTATAGTACGTTCACGTCCAGTAGGACCAGTTACTCCAGTAGGGCCGATAAGACCAGAATCTCCAGTTGGACCAGTTACTCCAGGATCACCTTTCATACCTTGTAATCCTCTTAATCCAGTTGGTCCAGGAATGCCTTGAGAACCAGAATCACCTTGTATCCCTTGTAATCCAGTAGGACCAAGAATACCTTGTAGCCCTTGCAATCCAGTAGGACCAGGAATACCTTGTAGCCCTTGCAATCCAGTAGGACCAGGAATACCTTGTAATCCAGTAGGACCAGAATCACCTTGTAGCCCTTGTAATCCAGTAGGACCAGGAATACCTTGTAGCCCTTGCAATCCAGTAGGACCAGAATCACCTTGTAGCCCTTGCAATCCAGTAGGACCAGAATCACCTTGTAGCCCTTGTAATCCAGTAGGACCAGAATCACCTTGTAGCCCTTGTAATCCAGTAGGACCAGAATCACCTTGTAGCCCTTGTAATCCAGTAGGACCAGGAATACCTTGTAGCCCTTGTAATCCAGTAGGACCAGAATCACCTTGTAGCCCTTGTAATCCAGTAGGACCAGGAATACCTTGAGAACCAGAATCACCTTGTAATCCAAATCCAGTAGGACCAGGAATACCTTGAGATCCAGTTGGTCCAGTTATCCCAGAAGAAGATCCAGTTGGTCCAGTTTGTCCAATAAAATAATAATTAATAATGGTAGTACAATCTTCCTTACATTTTTTTTCACAATAACAATTGTTATATCTATCTTTTACACTTTTACAAAAACTACAATAAAAAGTATCATATACATGTGGGGAACCAAGATTCCCGCTATTATCTTTTAAACAAGGAGGATGATCTTGGTTCCCAACCCCTCATCTTCCTCCATCTCCTCCACCTCTTCTTGGTGATCTAGATCTAGATCTACCTCTACGATCTCTATCCCGATCAAATCGGTCAAATACACGATAAATATTCACTTCATCACGAGAAGTAACCCAATTATCTCTTAACCGATTAGTATCTAGAGTATTTACAACATTGGTAACATCCATAGATCGTTGATCCACACGAGATTTAATCTCACAACAGCATTCAGCCAATTGAGCAGATAATAATTGTTGATTTTTCAATGCCTCGTATTTTGCATCTGCAGTAGCAGCTGCCTGTTGTGTTGAAATCTGGTTGGTACTTTGTGCCATTTGTGCAGAAAGGAATTGTTGATTTTTCAAAGCCTCAAATTTGGAATCTTGAATTTGTAAAGTCAAATTCTCTTTTACTTTCTGTTGCTCTAACTGTAAAATTCCAAATTGTTGATAAGATTGAGAACTTAATAATTCTTTTGATTTCTGTTGTTCTAATTGTAACATAGCAAATTCCTGAGAAGACTGTGAACTTAATAATTCCTTTACTTTTTGTTGTTCTAATTGTAAGGAAGAAAAGTTATTGGAAGCTTGTGCAGAAAGCCAATCTTTGGTACGATTTTGTTCTAACATATTAGCAGAAAATCCATCAGTTAGTTTATCTCTGGTTTCCCAAGCAGTAGTATTTACAAGATGACTAGTATTCGCCAAATTTCCTAGAACGGTAGTGTTTCCACGGTTCAAGTCATCAATAATATCTTTACGAACATTATACATAGCAGATCTAGTCTCTCCGTCTTGTTGTATAACAGTAGATCTTGTATCACCACCATTACGTTCAATGGAATTAATAGATGCTGATCCGGTTCTTTCAATTGCCATTGCCAAATCACGTGCTTGTCCAGCAGCAGCTTCTCTGGATGCCGCATCGGTAACAACAGTAGTTAGACGAGCTTCACCTGCATTTTTATCCACAGCAGATAAAAGAAGAGAAGCATTTCTTTCGGTAGTACCCATACCATTGGCAGCAGTTCGTTCAATTGCAACGGCAATATCACGTGCTTGTCCAGCAGAAGCTTCTCTATTTGCAGCATCAGTAACAACCGTTGTTAAACGTGATTCACCTGCATTTCTTTCCACTGTACCTAATATATTAGAACCAACACGTTCAGTAACACTAGCATTATTTGCACCGTGTCTTTCAACAGCCATATTAATTTGACTAGCATTTCGTTCCACTGCATGAGAATTTACAAGTCCAGTTCTTTCAACTGCATCACGTAATCCAAGAGTATGTGTTTCAACAACGCCACGAAGACCAGTTGTACTATCATAAATATTTTTATTCACATCAGCAAATCCACTACTTAGATTTTGGTTAGAAAGAGTACTACTATCATAAATATTTTTATTGACACCAGCAGTAGTATCATAAATATTTTTATTGACACCAGCAGTAGTATCGTAAATATTTTTATTAACACTCATAAAATGTTGATTAGTACCAGAAATTTGATCTACAATTTTAGAAGTACTATCATAAATATTTTTATTAATACCAGTAGTACTTCCAAACATGTTTTGATTCACGCCATCAATATTTTGATTAGTGTTAGAAATTTGATCTACAATTTTAGAAGTACTATCATAAATATTTTTATTAATACCAGCAGTACTTCCAAACATGTTTTGATTCACGCCATCAATGTTTTGATTTGTACTAGCAAATTGTTGCGCTATTTTACCATTACTATCATAAACACTTTTATTTACACCATCAATGTTTTGATTTGTACTAGCAAATTGTTGCGCTATTTTAGAATTACTGTCATAAATAGCACTAGAATAATCATTTTGTTGTGGAGGATAAAAGTAAGGATACTGCATATGCATAGGAGGAGGAACAGGAACGTTAGAAGACATTTTGGGGTTGTGTATATACCAACTATTTAGAAAATATTTTACCAATATTTTTACTTTCGTTTTATTGTAAAAATATTTTACGCTATTTTTTACTTTTTAAAAATGCCTAAATATTTCATTTTAGCAGAAATAGAATATGAAAAATGTGTTTTGTAGAGAATTTCTTTCATTTTTTAAAATTTTATTAGTAAATATTAATTTATTAGTAAAAAAAATATATAAAAAAATTTACAATGTAAATATATAAATCTATTTATAAATTAAATGAATATACTATACGAAAATCAAGTATTACGGAATACAAATTATTATTTATTATGTACAATATACAATTTAGAAAAACAAAAAATAAATAATTATCATGAATTAATAAAAAAAACACAAGATATAATAATAATAGATAAGAGTATTAATGATCCTCAATTTGAATTAGAAGTAGATTATAACAATAATAATAACGAAAAAATAGAAATTACTGAATCTAAAAATACTACTATACATGAGTTAATGAATCAATTAGAAGAAAAACAAGAAGAGTATGATGTATTAAATACTGAATTACAAAATCTAAAAATAGAAATGGAAGTTCAACAGGAATTTTCAGAACATAAACTTTTAAATTTAGAACTAGCGAAAAATCTTTTAGAACAAGAATTATTAGATAAAAGAAAAATCATATTAGATAAAGAAAATAGTGACAACAAAATAAATAGTGATAGTAATAGTGATAGTAATAGTAATGACAAAGAAGAATTATTACAAAAAGGAAATGAAATTGAAAAGTTAAAGAGAGAAAATGCAATGTTGACGATAAATAATCAACAATTACAATATGAATTAATACGTACAATAAAACAAATGCAATAAAAAAAAATAAATACAACAACAATCCATTAATACATACAGATAAACTCAACAACAAAATAAGTTATTAGCATCTATTATAATATCTGCATCTTTTTTTGAATTATCTACATTATCGTCATCTTTATATTTACCACGTATTAATTCAACTACTATTTTTGTCAATTCATCTTTATTTGCATTTAATTCCCATAGTTCATTCGTTTTAATGTTATATAAACAGAAACGTTTTGGTGTGTTATACACATGCATCCATATCCATGCATAAATAACTAATTGTAACATATGTTCAACTGAAATTTTACTAGTACATTTAAATTCCCACAAAATACAATCAGTTAATAAATCAATTCTAGCTTGAAACCGATACTTATGTTTATCCCCTAAAAATTCAGAAAGAGTATGATCTATTTCAAAATGATCTTCATCTGCTGAAGCATATAGAATAGTTTGTTCCGGTTTCCATTCGTTATGTTGACAATCTACTCCAACAATAGCATCTAATTGTTCAAAACATTTGATAATCACGTCATCTTTTATCCAATCATATTCATCTGGTTGGATTTGTTTTAATTTAGAATACAATTTATTTTCAGTTGCTTGTAATAAATTAGCAAGATAAAGGTATTCCGAAATCGTTTCACATGATTCTGGCATATTTTCTATTATTTTTTTCAAAAAACTATGTTTATTATAAAATTTCTTAGACAAATCTATAATGATTTGTTGTAGAATTGTATCATAAGAAATATTTTTTTTATTTTTTTCATTATATTTATATTTCATAGAGAGATGATGACAATACATGATAGGTATAGCGTTTCCATTTAAATCGCTAATTTCTTCATAATATCCATTTTTAGTAGATATAAAGGATGGTATATCTAATTCAGATTCCTCCGTATTTATTTTTGTATATATTTTCTCCAATAATGGAGAAATTATATCTAGAGTTGTTTCAGAAACAAATTGAATAAGTGTAGTTGGAGTAATATATCTAATATTATCATTATGCGTTTTATCTTCTTCTTTTACAGGAGCAAGAGTAATTACATTTCCAACAAAATGAATAAATGATTTAGATCTTATTTCTTGATGTGTCATATGTAAGAAAGGTAAAGGACGAGAAACATCATTTTCTAATAAAAACAATCCATCTGTTGCCCGAGTACATGCAACATATAATGTATTTGGACATATAGTTTTAGATAAGTTCGCATCATATTTATAATAGAAAGTAGTATCAAATCCAACCACAAATACATATTTACGTTGTCTTCCTTTTACTGCATGAAATGTAGAAAATACTACTTTTTTATCAATTGCACGATTATCTAATCTATCTTGAGTATCTACCATGGGAATATAACACGGGATATCACTTTCTGCCATTGCATTTTCTATTCTTTTAATTTCGTCTTTTTTAACAGATCCTGCCAAAATGAAAATGTCTCCATATGTACATTTCTTTTCAGCAATTAATTGTTTAATTTGATATATTACAATAAGACTTAGTTGATGAATTGGTCTACGAATATAATATACTGGAATACCTGGTTTACATGCAATTAATCTATTTTCTCCCAACATAGCTTCATTAATAAAAGAAGACATTGGTTCAGTGATACGATAAGATGTATGTAAAGAACATGAAATAAATGTTTTTGTAATTAATAATGGATGATTTATCCATAACTCTTTTGCAGAGGTCAAGAAAATAGTATTTGCACCACGAAAAGAATAAATTCCCTGCATTTTATCTCCCAAAATCAATAATTGAAATGGTTTACCTATATCTTTTGTAAACTTCACCATGAATTGAAAATATAAGAAGGTCATATCTTGACATTCATCTAGAACTAATAAATCAATAGCTGGTAAATCTATTTTTGGAGGTATATCTTCTCTCAAAATTTTACGAATACCATTATCATCAAATGCATCTTTCAAATAATATTTAACAGCCAGACAATGATACGTAAATACATTTATATTTTCTAACTGATATTCTATAATATTTTCTTTAACTTCTTGTCTTAATTGATTATTATAAGTAGTTTGTAGTATTTTGGTATAAGGTAAAAATTTAGCACAGGATAATATAGTAGTAGATTTTCCGGAACCAGCACATGCATCTACGATAACATTATTTCCGTTTATTATATGATCAATAATAACACGTTGTTCTTCACTTGGAGGATTCATAGTAGTTAGTTATGATTTATGTATATAATAAAAGAAGAGAGAGTAAGTGATTTCTCAATTTTTTACAAAATCTTCATAGTATTATATAATAGTACATGCACGAAATACTACAAAAATTATACTCAGAACCATTAATGTTTATAGGATATTTCAGTTATCGTATTATATTTGTAATAATTGT
>Ga0247831_1003397_pt1 | contig 23332 bp, 19 predicted proteins | sample LaCruzMarch2015__9_FD_192406 | JGI IMG/M metagenome (GOLD analysis project Ga0247831, IMG submission 192406) | Freshwater microbial communities from meromictic Lake La Cruz, Castile-La Mancha, Spain - LaCruzMarch2015_1m | ecosystem: Environmental > Aquatic > Freshwater > Lake | place: Spain...
ATTACGTAACAAGCTGGATCCAACTGGCAATCAACAAGATTGTCTTGGCATGACTCCGCTGCATATTTTGGCGTGCTCTTCCGTCCACAATCTGGAGATGTACCGCTTGATAATTGAGAACTATCCCGCAAACCTCATTACTGAAGATAGGTGGGGGGCGCTGTCACTGCTGTATGCATTCTGGGGAGCTGCACCGGCTGAGATTAGACAGTTTCTTCTCGAAAGTTATCAATCACTCTACCCTGGATATTTATTCAACTGGACGATGATGGTGGAGACAATGGGGAGGACTGATACACCGAAAGAAAACATTGAGTACCTTTTACGAGTGAAACAAATGCATTTTCCTGATCAGCCAATTGATTGGGAGTATTTGCTTCACAAATTTGCTTTCCCTACAAAACACTCATTTGGTGGACTACCGTTTGAAGAACGAATGAAGTATTTGGTCACGTGTGGCTTGTCAACCCGTGTTGAAGCTCTTCCCTTCAAAGTTTGGCGTGGCTGTATTTCAAATATGATTCAGAATTCCAACTTCACAAGCCATGGGGACTACCAGAATTCCAACTTCGAAAACTATGGGGACAACTTGGACATTTTGCGTGAAATTCAATCAAAACTTGCCCGCTTTAAAAATGAACTCCCTCAATTGAAGGAGGCTACGACTATATTGGAGCTTGCATTGTGGAAGATAAAGATGAATGAGAAGAGTCTCCAAGATGTAGCTACTCAAAGCCAGAAGAGAGTCAAGACGGATGAATCAAGCTCTCGACAGCAATTCCGTGTTACATGCGGAGCTGACGTTGTTGTTGGTCATGTGTTGCCATTTCTGATCACTGCTTAGACGTTGGCTCTGATCAGAAGGGGTGAATTTGATGAAAGTAGGTCTGATGGGTTAGGATGTGTAAAGGAATCAGCATTGTGTCACGATGAGTTCAATATATTGCTTATTGTTCTTGATTCGACTATCACAATTTCTCTTTTCTTCTTTCAGGCTGTAAACCAGATATGGTCTGATCTCTAAATAATCTTGTATAATCCACTAGCTTGCAGTGTATCACTATTGTTGATACTTCACTGCCACACCACCATTTCCCAACCTTTTCCCCAATCTTTTCACCCTTCTCGCCTTCCTCCACACACAGGAGACGAAAGCCCGCCACAAACAAGAAAATCAACATTTGAGGATGGACGGAGCGACTGCACGATCGGGTGGTATAGGGAGGAGGCGAGGTGCACGCAATGGTAACAAGTCACTCCTTACCTCCATAATTGTCGCTGCACTCTCATGCACTGTAACATGTCTCATCCTGTTGACATGCTTCATTCTGTTTGGAGGAGGATTTCCATCATATAATACAGCAGTATTATCATCGTCGATTTCTTCTCCTAGCTCTCTACAGGGAACAAAGAATACGTCCATCAAAAAGGGGAAAAGTTGGATGGAACAAAATAAAGAACGATTTAATCATGAAATTGGTAAAGTGACTATTCGTAAAACGAACAACAAGAAAATAAAAAATACAAAGACCATCAACACTAAATATGACAATGAAGACATATTTACATTAATAGCCAAGGCTGAATTAGACTTAATTGCCATTGACACATCCGATATTATAGTATCAACAACAACTAATTCAGATGGGGATGTTACTACAAGCAAATATGAAGGTGTCACGGCAACATTTTGTAAATTACATTGGGCAAAGTATAAGAATGATCCACCATCATTACCCATGTTCCGTATGCTCGTGGAGGAAAGTGAGTGTGATAGCAGTAACAATAGATACACCATGGATTTGGTCGACATTGCACGTAAATTAGATGAACATGAAGCCGAATATGAAGAGAAATATGGTGTACATGTTATGCCACCTGCAGGATTTATATTCCATGAATCACGTGTTGGATCTACACTGGTGTCGAATTCATTAACTGCCATGGACCCTGCGGCTCATCGGGTATATTCTGAATCAGATCCAATTAATCAAGCATTTGGGGCATGTAAATCATTTACATTATGTGATATGGAAACGAATGTTGATTTATTACGTGATGTTGTATACCTACTAGGGAGGACATCAGTACCGACTGAAAAACGTATGTTCTTTAAGGTATCATCGGCATTTACAACAAGGATTGATGTTATGCAGGCAGCATTTGAATATGTACCCTGGTTATTTGTTTTTCGTAATCCTGTACAGACTATGATGAGTCATATTGATCCAACGAAGTTGAAAACTTTTAGGGGTGCCTCATATCCTGCAGTTTGTTTGCGATCGAAACGTCATCCTTCTGAGGAATTACAAAGTTTAGTTCTTGACAAGTATGATCCTAAACGACATGCTAGTGAGTTATCAGACGTGGAATTCTGTGCTGCTCATTTGGTAAGAGAGAGACATAGGAGTTTCCTTTTTATGTGTGCTTACTACTCATACTTACAGGCTTTTATGCATAATTTTTCATCAAAGGCCACCCTATGTGAGGCTGCGTTGTTTAGGCTAAAACGAGAGGAACATAGACAGGGTGCGGCCGTTGAATATGAAAATCTTGTGGATAAACTTATTACAGATGTATTTCCGAATCATTTTACCATTGGAGAAGAAGGTGGTCTTGACGAGATAACACGTCAACGTATCTTGGACGTTGCCAAGGTGTATAGCAAGTCAAAAGATCATGATAGAAATTGGAAGGAAGATAGTGCAAAGAAAGATGCCAGTGCTACGCCTGAGATAGTTGAGGCGAGTGATAGATATTTGTCGTCATCATACGCAGCACTTAGGAAGACATTTTGTGTGTATAACCGTGCATGGCACTACGTATACTTTGCAGATTAACAGAGAACAAATGCATGGATGTTTAACACATATAGTTCAGGAATGCTAGCTTACTCTCGCTCTCTTTCTTCACTCTCCCCCATTGTCAGTCACCTCGTTGTTTTTCATATGCATATTATTTTTGCCCTTTCCATTACACTTCTACGTTGGTGCATTCGGCAGTCTTATCAATTCTCTTCAACACACCGGCAATTACCTTTCCAGGTCCAAGCTCAACAGCCCGTCCGAAGTCATGCTTCATCAACTCCGCAACTGAATCCTCGAATAGGACCGGGGAGGTAACTTGTTTGGCTAGCAATTCCTTGATTGTGTTAGGGTCAGAATGAGGACGTGCATCGACGTTGCTAATTACGGGGATGCGTGGTTTCTTAATTTCAATGGTTGACAACACCGACTTTAACGATTCCACAGCCGGCATCATAAAGTCGGTATGGAACGCCCCAGCTACCGCAAGCTTAACAGTCATCCGTGCTTTAAAGTCAGGCTTGGCAATTTCGGATAACTTGTCACATGCCTTCATATGTCCAGACACGGCATAATTGCCATTGCATAGTAGATTGGCAATTTGAATCTTTTCTCCAGATTGTGCCGACGCGGCTGCACAGAGTTCCTCTACGACGTCTTTCGAAAGACCAATGACCGAGACCATACCAGTATCGATAGCATCACTTGCAGCCTGCATGGCCTCACCACGAGCCTTGGTAACTTTAACCCCGTCCGCGAAGGAGATGGCACCCGCAAAGCATAATGCCGAGTACTCGCCAAGACTTAGGCCCATTGCCACGGTTGCGGCATCAACTGCCTCCTGTCCCTGTTCCTGACGCATCTTCTCGACGGCTGCCATACTCGCAACGAAGATGGCTGGTTGGGATACCACCGTGGAATCAAGCTTCTCCTTCGGTCCTACGGTGCATAGTTCTAGGAGGTCATATCCAAGTATAGCAGAGGCTTCATCAAATAGTTTCTTCGCCTCGGGTACAGTTTTGCATGTCTCATCGGCCATACCCACGAATTGTGCACCCTGTCCGGGAAACATGAATGACACCTTGGATGAAAAGTTGTCAAAGTCTTTGTCACTAGCAGCCACGGCCGACGATGTTGCGGCGTCGGTTGCAGCCATGCGTAGGAACATGGACCGGGCGAATGTGGAAGACGCCGTGGTGGGTTGGAAAGCGGTAGCGTGCTTCAGCGCCGAGAAGGCGACCGTTGCGATCATGGTGTGGGCGAAGGCCGTCATTGTCACGCACTGTTTGAAGATGAATTAGAAAATATGGCAAGCGTCTCAATGACGACGTCGATCGACGGAGAGAGGAGAGAGGATGAAGATTGAGATTGAGAGCCTACGTCACCATTACTATATTTATGTAACCTTAAAATGCACCAATGGGCTGAGGAGTGAGGCGTGAGGCAACGGCATGGAGAATCCCAATGCTCATGCTGACGTCTTCGTCTACACGGGGGAGGGAGGAATGCAAGCTCCACAAGATGTGTTCCGTGTTCGGGTTGATCCCTCCGTCACGACGATCTCCACTAAAGCATTTTTCCAACGCAAGAAGTTGGTCGAGGTGGAGCTAAGCGAAGGCCTCGTTGAAATTGGGGAATGTTCTTTCAGGTATTGCGACCACTCGATAACAAAAATCATCATACCCAGCTCACTCAGGAGGATTAACGATTATGCATTCGCAGTCTCTCTTCGAACTCCTATTCGTCTCCACGATGACATTGAAATCATTGGAATAGCCGCATTTTCGGGCTGCATCTTCACCAACTTTAGAGTCCCGCGTGATCCCTGAATACATGCTATATGATTGTGCAACCATGTTTTCCCTGGAGATGCCAGAAATTGTGTCCGAGGTTGGAGGTCGTGTATTTTGCTATTGTTCCTGTCTACGAAATGTTGCCTTTCCTCCCAATGCTGTCTTTGGGGATAGAATCTTTATTGATGAAGATTATGATGAAATGACAGATCTTCAGCGGCTATTTGGTTTCGAAGCAAGAATTATATGGGAGTTGCAGCATCGATTTGATAGACTGCCAATCCACAAATTGGTTTATTACCAGTCATATTATCAGGGGGTGCTACAGAACCTAATTGCTGCAATGAACACGAGATCCGGTCAACGGCGGACATTACGTAACAAGCTGGATCCAACTGGCAATCAACAAGATTGTCTTGGCATGACTCCGCTGCATATTTTGGCGTGCTCTTCCGTCCACAATCTGGAGATGTACCGCTTGATAATTGAGAACTATCCCACAAACCTCATTACTGAAGATAGGTGGGGAGCACTACCACTGCTGTATGCATTCTGGGGAGCTGCACCAGCTGAGATTATTGATTTCTTACTTGAGAGCTATCAATCACTCTACCCTGGATATTTATTCAACTGGACGATGATGGTGGAGACAATGGGGAGGTGTGATACACCGAAAGAAAACATTGAGTACCTTTTACGAGTGAAACAAATGCATTTTCCTGATCAGCCAATTGATTGGGAGTATCTACTTGAACAATTTGCTTTCCCTACAAAACACTCATTTGGTGGACTACGGTTTGAAGAACAAATGAAGTATTTGGTCACGTGTGGCTTGTCAACCCATGTTGAAGCTCTTCCCTTCAAAGTTTGGCTTGATTGTATTTACAATATGATTCACATTGCTGTTTTTGATTGCATTGAGGACAACTCGGATACTTTGAATAGAATTCGAGAAAAGCTTGCCAATTTTGAAGACGAACTCCCTCAATTGAAGGATGCTACATCAATATTGGAGCTTACACTTTGGAATATGAAGTAGAGGGGGCGACTCGGCACCAGAAGATATCTAAGACTGATGAGTCAAGCTTTCGAAGACAATGTCGCATAAATTGTGGAGCTGACGTTGTCATTCAACATGTGTTACCGTTTTTATTATAGTATTTATCATAAGCCAGATTGAACTGCCTTTTCACATTTTCGAAAGCATGTGAGGTGTCTAAGAAGCAGGAAACAAAGAGTATTATAACAAGCAAAAGAACTATTTGACTTCCTTTATTATACGCATAGCTCTTACACACCATACTGTCTCGTACATACTCTGGGGGAATAAAAACGATAAATTTTGTTTTATCTGTATTCTATATCAGTCTATATTGCTAGCTCTATTGCGTTAAAAAAAGAGATACAGAACTTTATCGTTTCTTATAAATGCATGCCTTGGCAGTAAACCGTTCCTTATCTGACAAACCCAATGACCCATCCTGCTTTACAAAGTCCAAGAATAGGAACATCTTATTTGATTGATCCATATTGGTGCATTGAAATCCACATCGTTCTAGTAATGATATGAATTCATCAAGCAGCATGAGTGGCTTCGGACTATCATCATTGGCATTATTATTCATCTTGGCATTGCTAAACTTATAGTGTTGCCTCATTCCACCATTATCCAACTTTCCCCGTTTCATTGATTTGTCATACTTGTTGGGACTGCTACCACCACCACCACTAGCAGTTGTTGCTGCTGTTTCAAATCTCGATCGGACCTCAGCAACACGTAATACACCATTAAATTTCAATACCCTCCATGCCTCTCTAACAAAGTCGGCAACATTCGTTCCCATTAATGCTAATGAATATACAGCCACATCGACAATTTCATTAGCTAATGGTACATTGGACATATCGGCAGGTGTAACTCGTGGATTGCCACCCGAGACTAAATCGAATGAATGTACCACAAAGGGACATAGGGATGATGATGATGTCATCATCATACTACTATTCTTTTTCTTCTTTGTTGATGATGATTGTTGTTCAAGACTATTACCATCCTTACCACCCACTTGTAGTGATAATAATCGATCGGCAAGTTTGGCATCACCACAACCAAAGTCAGCAACAACTATCTTTGCACTACTATCACCATTTCTCTGCTTCGTCTTATTATTATTATGATAATCATTGTTACTCTGCTGCTGTTGTTGTTGTTGTTGTTGTCGTTGTCGTTGTCGATCCTTGGTCCAACCATTAATAATCTTTTTATATATAACATCTACAGGATTCACAGGCCAACTTTGGACCTGTTTACGAAATCCGACATGATATTGATCAAACAATTCTGGTGACTTTGTAAATGTTTCATATGATGTAGATGAGCATTGGGTATACAATTCTTCATTCAATTCACGAAATCGTGAAGATGTTAATCGATCGAGGAAGTCACGTTGGAGTGTTGACATTTGTGATGTTTTGGGGATGCTGATTTGTATAGTACTTTGACTATTGTTGCTCATGGATGATTTGTGATTGTGATTAGGTTGTGGTGATAATATAATCTCACCATCCATACCAATGGACAATGGTGATGCTCCTCGACGTGGTGATGATGGTGACGATAATGATGATGCTTTCTTTTCATCATTATAATCATCCTTATTCTTCTTGTCTTTTTTCCTCTTTGGAATACAACTCCTGCCATTGACATTGTCGGTTATACTACTAGCGCTGGTTTGATGTGCATTATTACAATCCTTATCTCCACCAGGAGTGGCTGTTGTAGCCTGCCAAACGTCCTCATAGTTATACTCGTCATGTCTTTTATTATCATCAGCACCAGTGTTGGTGGGAGAATAATCATTATTAGTTGCTGCTGTTGCATTGCTCTTTTTCTTTTTATTCTTCTTCCTTTTCTTCTTTGGACTACTGATATCGTTATCACCATCAATGTCTACTTTCTCATTCGATGGTTGTATCTTGGGCAATTGAACCATGATGCTGCTGATGTTATTGCTGTTACTGTCCATCCTTTTCTTCTTCTTCTTCTTGTCGGAAATTGAGGCTGAATTCTTTGTGTTGTCATCAGCATCATTATTATCATTGTTCCCATCGTATTCTGCATTCCGCTCACGTTTCTTATTATTTCCATTGTTTATGTTTCCATCATCCACCTCGTCGTCGAATTTCGCTTGGCCACTCGATGGAAATCTCGGATCCCCAAGAACACCATTATCACCAGCAGTCGTCATTGATAGTTTCTTCGCCTTTTGACGCATACGTTTTCGTTTGGATTTACTCCACAACAGAGGATCATCATCGTCGTGTTGATTAGGAGGAAGATTGCTACCAGCTCCTTTAATGGGGGTCGATGGGGCACTACTACCACCACCACTTGCATTGGCTAATGTTGACGAAGACGATATCATATCGTCGACGTTGCCATTATCACCAGCGCTTGTAGATTCGTCGCGTAGACGCTTCTTCTTTGCCGACTTGCCCATGATGATGGTTGGATATGAGATCTGAGATTTGGCGCGAGGCCGTGCTGTGTGAAGTGAGAAGTACCACACATAATAACTGCCTGTCATGATGAGGAGACGTTTAATCAGGCTTATAATCGGGCTTATAATGAAACTATAACAAAAATGGCAAGACATGTCCAATGGCAACACCTGCCCACAGGTAACCCGGCATTGCCAACTCTGACCTTCTTCTGGCGACAATTTGTTCTCCCTTGCTGGATATTCACGTTCACTGTCATCCTCACTTTCCACAATGCAAGCTCAAGTATAGACGTTGCTTCCTTCAGTTTAGGGAGCTCATCTTCAAAGTGGGCAAGCTTGATTCGAGTACTACGCAAAATAACAGAGTTGTCCCCAGTCCATTTGAAATCGGCAGTCTGAATCAGATGTCTGATGTTATCACGCCAAACTTTGAAAGCAAGGGCTTCCACACGCTCCGACATGCCGCACATGAACAGAAAACGCATCTGTTTTTGAAACAGTACTTCGCTGGGGTGGCGATTGGAAGGAATAGCTAACTCATTGAGTAGATACTCCCAATCGATTGGCTGCTCTGGGAAATGCATTTGCCTCACACAGAGCAGGTTCTCAATGATTTCCTTTGGTGTATCAGTCCTCCCCATTGTCTCCACCATCATTGTCCAGTTGAATACATGAGTAGGGTAAAGTGATTGATAGCTCTCAAGTAAGAAATCAATGATCTCAGCTGGTGCAGCCCCCCAAAAAGCATAGAGCAGTGGTAGCGCCCCCCATCTATCTTCGGTAATGAGGTTTACGGGGTACTTCTCAACTATGACACGGTAAACCTCCAGATTGTGCACGGACGAGCATGCCAAAATATGTAGAGGAGTCATACCAAGACAATCTTGTTGATTGCCGGTTGGATCCAGCTTGTTACGTAATGTCCGACTTTGACCGGATCTCGTATTCATTGCATCAACGACTTTCTGTAGCACACCCTGATGATCATAAGACTGGTAGTAGACTACTCTATGTATCGGCAGACCATCAAATCGATGCTGCAGCTCCCATATAATTCTTGCTTCGGAACCAAATAGCCGCTGAAGATCTGTCATTTCATTGTCATCTTCATCAATAAAAATATCATCGCCAAAGACAGCATTGGGAGGAATGGCCACATTTCGTAGGCAGGAACAATTTTGGAATGCATGATATACAATCTCCCTCATGTTCTCGGAAAGCTCGAGAGAGAACATGGCTCTACAATTATATAACATGGCATCAGGGATTACGGTGATGAGGGGTGGGACTCTAAAGTTGGTGAAGATACAGTAAGCGAATGCGTAGTCTCCAATGCTCTCAATGCCATCGTGGAGACTAATGGGAGTTCGAAGAGAGGACACGAAGGCAAAACCCTGAATCCTCCTGAGTGAGTTGGGTATGTTGATATTTGTAATCGAGTGGCAGCAATGCGCGAAGGACCATGCCCCGATTTCCACGACGCCTTCACACAGCTCCACCTCGGCTAGCTTCGTACGTCCATCAAATTTTTTATATGGGATCGACATGACGGAGGGATCGACCCGAACACGGAACACATCTTGCGGAGCTTGCATTCCTCCCTCCCCCGTGTAGACGAAGACCTCGGCATTTGTCTCACTACTACTACCGTCGATCGACATTCCACTACTCAAGTTTGGCGGTCTCGTGTGTATCTACAACACATCACACATCACACGTCCACCCGGAAAGTTGACGATGGCCTCCTCTGACGATGGTAACTCCTCCTCCGACGATGACCTACTCCTAGCCTCGCCCGTATTTAACAAATCCAAGCGTCGTGTTGCTGCTCCTGTTGATCGTGGTGCCGCACGTATAGAAAAGAATAAGCTTGATTTTCTACAAAGTTGTTTACAGGGCTCGGATGCTCGAACGGATGTACAACGTCGATTGAATGAGATTGATGAGGAATTTGGTTTGCGCGACACAGCGGCAGTAGCCAGCAATAAAGAGGAGGAGAAGAAAGATGAGGAGGCTGATGATAATAATGGTGGCGAGGGTGTGTCGATGAATGTGAATAATGGAAAATTAACACCGAAATGTACCAATGACAGCAGCACTACTAGTAATAGTAAGGAGAGCATTGCTCAATCATCACAACACCCCTCATCATCTCACAATGAATTGGCCACAAAGAAGAAGCAAGAAGAGGAGGCGTATTGGGCTAAAATTAATTCCTTTGTTGAAACCAATGCTGCTTCCGCCTCAACTAGTAAAAGAACACACTCGGCACGACGGAAATTAAATGATGCCATATCAGGTCTTACGGGATATGCATCCTCAGATGATGAGGGTGGTGGAAATGGTCATAATGAAAATGATGACATTACCGACGATGAGGGGGGACGATGGAGGGATGGTTATTGTGGTATGACACGTGAACGATTACGGTCCGAGGCTGAGGCGAAAAGTCGTGGTTCATCCAGTCATATTGGACTACGAAAAATGTTCACATATCCTCCTCTCCTTTCCAACAGTCCTCGTGACGTTTTATCTTCTACTACAGCTACTACTACTACTACTACTACTACTACTACTACTACTACTACTACTACTACTACTGGGAAGATGGATAATTTCCAAACAAGACAAGAGGCCTATAATGAATTAAAGTCAATCATTGTCACATTACACAACAGTCATTGTACACCACAGACGCCATCGGATAAGGTGTTACGTAAACTATTTATTGATCCATTTGTTCAAATTATGAAACAACCTGATGATACAAAATGGGATAATATACATAATTTAATATTGAATAATCCTATCCTATTAGGACGATATGGCATTGTGCTACCAAAAGTATTCTGTCATTGGTTATGGAAAATGGCATGTTCATCATTTGATACTGTTGGAAGACATCTTTCCACGACTTGTTGTATTATAATACGCAAATTCCTAAGTAAGCAAATGGATGAGTTGGAAGAAAAAGCGTTAGTAAATGACACTACCACCACCATACCATTATCATCATTGTCATTTCGTGTGGACATTTCATTTCTTCACAATTATTACATGAATGATTTGATATCATGTTTAGTAAATGATTATGGACTTTGGTTAGCTGATGGTCCGATGCCACCAACAATCCTTGATACGAATGACAAACTAACAAATAATGATAATACGACGTCGAGTAACAACACGAAGAAGAATAACAATGATCGATTCAGTAAAGTTGATGTTGGTACATTGAAGAATATTGGCATACTTTGGTCGGTATTGTTGGATAGGAATCTAATCCGAATGCAAGACACCAACGACGACGACGAGGATAAGAACAATCAATCATTATTATTTGGCAAAGATGCATCGAGGTTGTTGGTTGCATTTGCACGTGTTAGTCTTGATCCAAGTTTCAATGATGCCGATATGAATTATGATACTTGTGGTGAACCACTAATTGCTGTGATTCATAAGCTTATGTCCTCCCTCATTATGACTGCAACCCGTCAGATAATGAAGCGATACGCCAAAAATGATGGTTGTAAGCATGTGGAACAATGGATGAATTACACGTCTGATCTTCTTGTTACGGCATGCAGTAATCTTGAAGCTGGTGATGACGGTACCGCAGATTGTGACGATGAACGTGGCGATCTAGTATTGGCAATGTCAGTAGTACGAATGTGCTCCTACAATACTGTTGATATTGGCTTTTCGATTGACATTGCAGCAATGAAAATGAAGTTTGCTGAGAAAGCACTTTATAAATGCTTAAGGGACATGGTTGACTGTGAAGAAAAGGTAACAGCTCGAAATAATCCTTTTGTTGATGTGAATTTGCATCGTGCCATACATGCATTATTAACAGCAGAGATTGCTTTCGAATACATTCATGAAGAGTCGGAATCTATGATGCAGAGCCATCCACACTTCCTCGCATCGGTTTTGATTGCTGGGGAATGTGCTATGATTGGCGCTAGCGTCTACTGGCGGTTTTGGAATGATAGTCAATCTGAAGACGAGCTTGGCATGCAGCAACTTACGGAGGAGAGTGATACTGTGTATGAGATAGTATCCAACATTGAAGATTTGTGCGATGAATTGAAGAAAGAATGCCGAGCAGTGATTGCATATCCACATTTACGACGCACCAAGGAATATCTCACTAGGTTGGCAAAAGAATTCGGTGCATTAAAGGGAAAGTCTAGTAAGGATAAAGGGAAGAAAAGGAGGGGACAAGGTAGTCTCGACAATTATTTTAGCAGCGCAATGTCACAATCCGACCCATTCGCAGAGAGTCAAGATAGCTGATACTACCATAATGCGCTGCTATGAACTAAGTTTAACAGTAATCAATTTTCGAAGCCCCAGCAATATCTGATCTTTGCAGCTCATAATGGTGTGGGCACAAGCTCTACTTTCTCCGAGGTTAGATCGATGATGAAAGTCGCACCAGTGCAATCGTCCGTGAGTGCATTGGCATCAAATGTCACACCGACGGGCAAGAACATAAGAGCTTGATTCGAGGCTGCTGGATTCGTTCTCAGAGGCTTCGGCTGATGTATGGTTGGAGGATATGGTTGTGGCGGATTAATGTTTCGCGGCGGTGAGTCTTCGTCGTCATCCACAACTATGATCTCATTCCTTGCCTCTGCCTTGGCCCTTGCTCGAGAGACAAGCTCCTGAGCGCTGACGGATTCTCCAACGAATATATCATCGTCATCATCGACGGCTCCTCCGGATATATTGTATCGCGTTGTTGCATGATGATGTGGTTGTTGGATGATAGGAGGATAATATGGTGTTGTCTTCCTCGTTAATTTTTTTGGTATACGGTAGTTAGTCATATTACCAAAGGTTGTACGCATGGGAGTCGACATTGTAGTGTAGTCTTTGTAGTTTATGAGAGAGATCTCCGTGTGGAGTGCGAACAATGATCGCCAACGATTCCCTTGGCTGGATGATGTGTTTCACTCGAAAGCTGTCTTGAGGTTGGCGAAAGAATTCGGTGCATTAAAGGGAAAGTCTAGATAATAAGGATAAAAAGGAGGGGACAAGGTAGTCTCGACATTATTTTAGCAGACAGCAGGCAATGTCACAATCCGATCCATTCGCAGAGAGTCAAGATAGCTGATTCTACCATAGTGCGCTGCTATGAACTCAGTAATCAATTTTCGAAGCCCCAACAATATCTGATCTTTGTAGCTCATAATGGTGTGGGCACAAGCTCTACTTTCTCTGCGGTTTGACCAAGTTATTGTTGTTGATGCACTCCGTACATCTTCTCTGACAGCCCATGCGACGCCATTGATGTTTGCTAAAGCGCTCTCTTGGTAACTCTTTAGTGCATGCCATGCATTTCTTCATCGAAGCAGTAGCAGGATTAGCTTGCACTGTTTTCAACCCCAACTTCAACTTGGAAGGCACGGAATATGTACCGAGTCATCCTCATCATCAAGGCATCTAACGAAAATACTTCCCATATCAATCCAGCAGGATTTATCGGTTGAGGTGGTTGATTTGCGCCCTGTTGTTGGGCGTAGGGACCGTCAAGAGGGCCCTGGTTGTAGACCATGGGTTTGGGGTCAGCAAGTCCCATTGAGGAGATCGGTGGGACACACGTTTGCGCTCAACATAAATTCTTGTATTGCCAAGTTGGAAGCCATTCATTTGTTCAAGAGCGAGTTCAGCACTCGTGATGGAGTCGTACGAGACAAATCCGAATCCCTTGGACTCGCCAGTGTACCTATCCACAATAACTGTGGCACTAATTACATTGCCAAATGGATTAAATGCCGTCGCAAGATCGGCATCAGTAAGATCATATGGAAGACGGTGAATGAAGAGATTGGCACCTGTCGGACCTTCGCGGGGCCTGACTGGGACTTGTGGCGGAGGTCCAACGCCTTGTCCAACTATCTGACCACGACCTGGGCCATACGGAGGAGGAAGCGGGCCTTGTCCACATGGTGTATACATGCCATATCCTGAGTGGTACTGATGATTCATGTGAGGTGCGTCACCCTGGTGGTAACTGCAAGAATCATGACCATGATCATATGCTCCAGGGGGCATGCCCATAAAAGGAGGAGGTTGCACATTCTGGTACGGAGATATAGGATAATATCCACCTCCTTCCATGTGACTATGCTTCCGCTTGTTTTTCACTCTTGTCGTGTTGACTCGGCGGAGCTTGCCAATGCCATTCGTATTCTGATTCAACAATGACCTTGAGCGTTGTATGGGGTTCAAGCTCAACTTTTCCTTCATTGGGGCAAGCGAATTGCGTGACGGGGGGTTGACGACTGGTCCACCTTCCTTCTGCTGCATCGTCACGACGTTGACGTTCTCATTTGCCGCTGGGGGTGGGATCACAATGCTCCTATCATCATCCTCATCCTCGTATGCAGGGTTGATAGGCGAGAATAAGCCAGCTTGATTCGCATTCTCGTCAGGGCGGGACTTGGCTTGATTCTCATTGTTCGTGCCAGGGATGGCCCTTGCTCGAGAGACAAGCTCCTGAGCGCTGACGGATTTTGGGTTTGTGTAAACATTAGCGGTCGAAATCTCATTCAACTTGGGCGGCTTGACTGAGGGTCGTAGTAGTGGGTCGTCTTCATCACCAGGAGCCTGCTGTGCCATAGGAAAAGGATGACGATCAATGATGAAAGTCGCACCAGTGCAATCGTCCGTGAGTGCATTGGCATCAAATGTCACACCGACGGGCAAGAACATAAGAGCTTGATTCGAGGCTGCTGGATTCATTGTCAGAGGCTGCGGCTGATGTATGGTTGGAGGATATGGTTGTGGCGGATTAATGTTTCGCGGCGGTGAGTCTTCGTCGTCATCCACAACTATGATCTCATTCCTTGCCTCTGCCTTGGCCCTTGCTCGAGAGACAAGCTCCTGAGCGCTGACGGATTCTCCAATGAATATATCATCGTCGTCGTCATCGACGGCTCCTCCGAGATACACTTCTGTATCCCCAGGAGCAGGGATCGGAACGTTCGGAGGAGCTTGCCGTTGATGAATGATTGGGGGATAGGTTGGTGCTGTCTTCCTCGTTAATGAAGTTCCGTCAGGTAAAGAGTTTGTTAAATCATTTAATGTACGCATTTGCCCAGAGGACAACGACGACGATGACGACGACAACAACGCCGCCATTGGGAATGGGATGCAGTGCAGTGTTTGCAGTTATGGTGATAATGAAAGAGTCTCCGTGACTTGTGGATTGTGGAGTGCGAACAATGAAGCGATCGCCAAGGTGGATGTTTTGTGGATTCACTTGAAAACTGAAACGAACTTTCTTCCCCTAAAATTCAATCAATTCTTCGGCAAGATCTCCAGGTCTGTCCCAAGGTCGGTCACACGTTTGTGCTGAACCTGAAGCCTATGGATAATCAATTAGGAAGCCATTTGTTCAATAGCGAGTTCTGCACTCGTGATGGAGTCGTACTAGACAAATCCGAATCCTTGGAGTGGCCAGTGTACCTATCCACAACAACTGTGGCACTAATGCCATTGCCAAACGGATTAAATGCCGTCGCAAGATCGGCCATCAGTAAGATCATATGGAAGGCGACTAATGAAGAGGTTAGCACCCGTCGGACCTTCGTGGGGCCTGCTAGGACTTGTGGTGGAGGACTAAAGCCTCGTCCCACTATCTGATCACAACCAGGGCCATACGGAAGAAGTGGACTGATGATTCATGCAGGTGCGTGAACCTGGGTGAGGTGCGTGGTGCGTGACCCTTCCAAAAACTGAAATAAATTCAATTCTTCGCAAGAAATCGATTTTCCAGACGCAGTTTAAACCACTTGGCACTCTTCCTTCCACGATCTTCACTTGATGATATTTAAGGAATCACGCTTGCCCCAAGAAGGATGAATATGGAGCTTGAAAGCAGTGATCTAAGCGATATTCCACCTCCGCCTCAATCCGACGGGTTTGATAGTAATGATTGCGACGCTGTACAAACTATTTGTTGCATCTCCTGTGGCGATTCCAATGCTGGAGATCAAAATAACAGCGTTGACTCAAACAATGACAGCGTCGAAAGCGTAGAGTCCGTAATATCAACTCGCTGCAAAAGCCGCGACGAAACCGATAACGACTCACAAATGATCAACTATTTTGAGAATGACGGCGATTATGACTACGATGGTAGCGTAAGTGATGCGTTGAGTGATTACTCAATCGAAGAAGATGATTTTCTGAATTCGCCCCGACATAGACAAGCAAGTAGTTTCAAAAGTTCATCTGCTACTACTGCAATGCATCACCTTCATACGCTGCAAACTTTCGTCGTCATTCTGGAGGCGTTCGGCCTCCGGTGTGCGTTCGACCATTGGATGCGAGGAAAAAATGACGATGAAGACGGACAATATTGTAGCTCAAATAATTCGTCTATTTCCACACCTAGGCTTCTTGATGATTCTCTGGACAGTCATGTTGAGGAGGATGGAGGCGGCAATGATTTTATGGATCATTTGTCCATTTCCTCTTCCTCTGAAATCTTGCTCAATGAAATGTTTCTGAAGGAGAGCTTGGTATACAATATTGATCAGAGAATCAACCACGCCCAAGCATTCGATGTAATGGACCGTGTATTATCAACTGCAACAATTCGTGGTGCACTATTCGTTTGGTCAGAATCTAGTAAACGAGTATCTCGGATAGAGAGATTGAGGTTGCAGTGTAAAATGGTCGAAGCGCAAGCATTTTCAAGACGTCATCGAACCTTGGAGAAAGTATTGCGCTCTTGGAGAGACGCCACACTATTAACGTTGAAACGTCGTCAAAAATACTTCTTGATGGCACTATTCAACCGCTGGCAATTATATACTGATGAATGTATCGAGGCACAAAAGAAGAGAGACACTGCTCTTCTTCATTGGGCCACATTCAAAATTAAGAAAGCATTTGTGATTCTTAAGTTGCATGCAAAGCAATCACAAATAGCGCGTGAAGAGGAGAAGAGGCTTGCTGCCTCACTCCAAAGCTCGAGCAATCGAGTTGGATTGACGAATGAAATGGATGCATTGAGGAAACATCGATTTGGTACACCGTCAGCGTTGAACTGTTATCGAAGTCCTACTCTTCCCACGGTGCAGATGTCTTTACCATCACGAAGGATTCCTGACTATCGTGCTTCCTCAACAAGGAATTGGTTCGACAGCATAAGACCTACCTCTAGCATGAGGCAGATTTCTCCTCCGATACGTAAAGTATTTACCACCCAGTCATCTGTGAGACCGACGAAGTTCTATTTGGACGGTATGACGTCGCCTTTTACATCTCAATCATCAGTCTCGTGTGAAAGGCAGACATCTGCCATGGCTGGATCAAACAGCTATTTTGCTCTCGACATTGACCCGACAACATCAAGACAGAATTTTCATTTGACATTCAATTCATCTTGCCTGGGTTTTCATGAGCGTTTTATTACATCGTGTATCCTTGACGAAATGATTGCCATTGTGGAGCATAAACATTCGACAGCTGGCTGAACAAAGTTGACACGGACCCACCATCTTCATTAGACGGTGCAGAAGTTTTCTTGAGGAGATGATCATCATCTAGACATTCATTATAAGGAAGGACCTTGGATATTTAGTAGTTAGCGTTGCTGAGTTGTTATAGTGTTATGCCATCCACGATATTCTTCTAAGAGCAAGATTTATATTTCCACAATTCTTCACCCGTTCTTCTCTCTCTTGTGGAGACTTCCAACTGGGAATTGCAGCCGGCACCAAGAGAATCTTAGGTGCATATTCATCATAGTCATGTTAACAAAAATCAAGAATACGACATATTTGACGGAACGATCACCCTCTTCCCTGTTCGGTAGTATCCAACGCCACGCTCTCCTAGCTTGAATTCGAACCCACCCTTCCGTCCAATCCATGTTTGACTTGGCATAAAGTCGTCATCGCCCTTGTCAATCACACGTCCTGCGGCATCAAGTTCCACAACGTCGAACTTGGTATTGAATTTGATCATGGTTCGAACTCTTCGTGGCATAGCTTTCTGTACTGTCTCGGCGCTGAATTTCTGGTCTGTCCCCAAATCGTTAATGGAAGATTCATCCTTCTTCACGCCTACAATGGTCCTCTTGTATCCATGTCTCCATGGGAGTATCCTGTTCCCCCCGAGTATAGTCGCCTCGTCGTCACTAACAAGGACAAGACCCGCCCGTCGTAGTATTTCAGCCTCAATCTCTTGTCGTGTTAGTTTGCGATCACCTTGATCTAGTTTGACATTTCCACTCTGTTCTTCAGTGGGCTCGTCCTCTCCATCACCGAGAAGTTCACCGGCAAGAAGCTTTATTCTATCAATTTCAGCCTCCTCTCTTGTCTTACGTTCGCTGCCTTCGCCCTCAATTGCATCAAGGGCATTTTCTAAAAGAGCTGCCTCCTCCTCTTCATCGTCATCTTCGTCCAAAGCATTGCCCTCGTCATCCTCACGTTTGCGTTTCTTGTGCAACGAATCTACAATGTCTACCTCCGTGCCTGTCTCGTCATCTCCTGTATGATTTTCTCCACCCTCACTCTTCACATTCCTAGCAGATGACGATGCCAACTCTACCGCCTCTCTCTTTTTGCGCTGAATAGCCTCCATCTTTTTCTTCAGCTTTGCAAGTTTCTTCTTATTCTGAGCCTCCTGTCGTTTCGGATCGGCCTCGATGAGCATCCTCCGTCGTTTCATGGCACTGACTTTCCCTCCCTCGTACGAATCAAAACAAATTGTTGGTAATTCCTTCACGGTAAACGATCGAGGCAGTATGTCCATCCCCGGAATTAGAGGATAGAATCGTGACAATTCATAATTCCGAAAGTTGGCTAACTGTCTCTCAACGTCGAGTTGACTCCCCCTCATACGTAATATATCGACACGAAATCCAACAAAGTACGTAATCGAATTGGCACGTTGGGCATGCGTGAGCAATGCCGTCCGATCTGCTACACATGCATCAAACTTCTTTGGCCATAACTGAACTTTAGATAGTGGTAAAGACCGTCCGAGCATGTCCGACACGAGCTTACGCAAACGACTTTCAACGAAGCCTGCCCATGACTGTGCATCCTGCTGAGTCGGACCTACAATGCATAGACTTAGGTAGTGAGGATAACCAATGAAAAAATCAGATGGTTCGAATAGTTCACGCCACATCTCGCCACTTGCTACATCATCGTCATCAAGGACATCTCCCCGTTGATAATCTTTATATAGTTTGTCAACTATGGCATGTCCACGACAGAATTCCTCATGCAATATCTGCAACGTTTGTCGACTAATACTTAATGTCGAATTCATTGCGGGATATGCCGGTGTGATCATCGGTGCTACCTGACGCATCGTTGCAGCTTGATGCGAGTTCCATACTGATAAGCCAAGTTCGGCATCATGTGGTTTCGTTAGCATGACAGGATTCGGCCAGCGCCAGCTTTTAAAGACGAGGAAGAATCGTCGTAGGCAGCTTGCGGGGCAAGCGTTGGGGTATAATTGTAATACAAGAGCTACTGCAATATTGATGTTCACACCACCCCAGTATCCCATCTTATTGGAGTACAATCCACGTGCCTTGGCCCACTTACGTACTAGTCGGACGACGGTTAGGAAAGTGCGATACCGTTCCTCACTGCCCGAGCGTGCCAATGCGGCTATAAGATTGGTAACACGTGGTCCATTCAACGATTTCTCAGTAGAAGCGTCTACGCCACTAAGTACAGCATCATTATCAATATCAATCCCCGGTGGGACACTGGGTGACGCCAGTCGAGCGAATAGTAAATCTATATTCACCCCCTCAAAGTCAAATGTTAATATAGGTACGGCAGCAGTTTCAATGGCAACAAAGTTGGTAACATCTGGATGACGACGTATGCGTTCTGCAAGACTATCTGGATCACGAGTTGGTATACTAGCATCCTCATCGTCGTCATCATCATTGTTGCTGTATGATCCCTCGGGAGGAATGTAGCCACTTCCAAAGAAATCTTCGCGGGTACACATGTTCGGAGCTACGGCGATGCAATCTTTGGAGAAGAAGAAGTTAAATTGTGAGCCACATTGAGATTGATTTATTACAATCGTTGAGATGTGTTAACGAGCACACACAATTTATATGTACGACACGTACCAATATCAGCACCAGGTTCATGTACGCCTAATCTGTAACTACCGCTGGTAAATAATTCCCCTCCGGCACTCTTGACAGCCTCGACATTCAATCCACGCTTTGTGGCCACAACCTTGACCCATTCGCGATGCATTGTACCAATATGCACAAGTACACGCTCGCGTGTACGTATCCCATCTTCATTTTCGAGTGGGACGTGATTGGCAATGTAGGCATCGAGTGTATTTTGGAAGGATAATTCAGTAGGGGTGGGTGAGGAGCCATCTACGATGGATAAGGCTGGAGTGACGGTCCGTCCACCTATGATTGTGGTTAAATCTATCATGGTTCGTCGCGTGTGTTGAAGCGGAGGGCGGGAAAGAGTGTGGGGTGTGGTGAGGTTTCAGGGTTCCGTGATGTCGTCCGCGCTCGGGTTCTTCCCTCTGTCACGTGATCCCCACTAATGCATTTGCCCAACGCAAGAAGCTCCGAAGTGGAGCTGTGTGAAGGCCTCGTAGAAATTGGGGAGCAGTCCTTCAGGTATTGCGACCGCTCGATTACTAAAATCAACATCCCCAACTCACTCAGGAGGATTTGTAATGAAGCTTTTTCACGCTCTCTCCGAACTCCTATACGTCTCCACGATGGAATAGAAAGCATTGGAATAGCCGCATTTGCTGCATGCATCTTCACCAACTTTAGAGTCCCGCTCTTCATCACCGTGATCCCTGACCGCATGTTATATAATTGCAAATTAATATTTTCCCTAGAGCTTCCTGAGAACGTAACGAAGATCGGATAAAGTGCACTCCGCCAATGTTCCACCTACGAAGTGTGGCCTTTCCGTCCACTGCTGTCTTCGGCAATAACGTCTTTATGTATTTGAACACAAACACAGATCTACTGCAGCTGTTTGGTTCCGAAGCAGAAATTATATGGGAGCTAAAGAATCGATTCGATGGTCTACCAATACACGGCATTGTCTACTACCAGTCTTATCATCAGGGCATGCTGCAGAGCCTCAGCGGTAGACAAAATCCGGTCAGCTTTGGTCAACATCAGTCACTACGCAGTATGCTGGATCCAACGGGCAATCAACAAGATTGTCTCGGTATGACTCCGCTGCATATTTTGGCGTGTTCTTCTGTGCATGATATAGAGCTGTATTGCCTGATAATTGAGAACTATCCTACAAATCTCATCACTGAAGACAGATGGGGGGCGCTACCTTTGCTCTATGTATTTTGGGGAGCTGCACCAGCATCAATTCCTTCTTGAGAGTTATCAGTCACTCTACCCTGGTCACATATTCAACTGGAAAATGATGGTAGAGACAATGGGGAGGTGTGATACACCAAAGGAAAGAATTGAAAAACTGCTCACTGTGAAACAAATGCACTTCCCTGAGCAACCAATTGATTAAGTATATTTGCTAGACATGTTTGCAGAGCCATCCAATCGTAACTTCCATGGAGCTCCTTTTCAAGAATGTATGCGATTTCTCTTTATCTGTGGTATGTCGGAGCGTGTGGAAGCTCTCCCGTTCAAAGTCTGGCGTAATTATATCACGGCTATGATTCAGACTGCCGATTACAAGCTGGGGAGGGATAACTCAAATGTTTTGCGTTCAGTCCGAGCAAAAGTTGCCCATTTTGAAGACAAACTTACTCAATTGAAGGAGGTCACAACCATACTGGAGCTTGCATTATGGAAGATGAAGATGAATGAGAAGAGTCACCAAGATATGGATACTCAAAGCTTTGTTCTCCCTTGGTGAATATTCTTGTCTAATGGAGCAAGCAATCGACAGCAATGCCGTGTTATATGTGGAGCTGACGTTGTTATTGGTCACGTGTTGCCATTTTTGATCACTCCTTCTATGAATCCGACACCAATGACGAGAATTAGACAATAAATCTGACCCAATTACTATGTGGATTTGATGAGAGATGGTTCTGAGAGTATACAATACAAATGAAGGAATCAGCAATGTGTCACGATGAGTTCAATCAACCTCGTTCATGATAACAATTATTATTCAGGTTGTGAACAAGACAAGGTCTGATCTAATAAAACTCGACGGGAGGTCGAGGAGGGAGAAGAAATAGGCAGGTTATGTAATTTAGTATACAATTTGTATGTGTCATGTTCCGTCAGTCATACTCCTTCGCTACCTCCCCAGCTATGTTGTGTGAAAAAGCTCATTTTATTACAAGACCTTCTTGTGCATTTCTGCTCAACTCAATCGGTTCAATCTAATTCCTTCTCTGCTCAACTATTGTCAAACTTCGGACGTTATCAAAAATAACAAAACATGTCCAATGACAACACCTGCCCCACAGGTAACCCGGCTTTGCCTTCGAAAGCTTGATTCGTCAGTTTTGACTTTCTTCTGATGACAAGACATTATCTTCCACAATGCAAGCTCAAGTATGGTCGTTGCTTCCTTCAATTTAGTGAGCTCATCTTCAAACAGGGCAAGTTTTGCTCGAATTTCACGCAAAATAACAGAGTTGTCCTTCCTCAATTTGAAATTGGCGGTGTGAATCATATGTTTGATATGAACACGCCAAACTTTGAATGCAAGGGCTTCTACACGGTCTGACATGCCGCACATGAACAAAAAACGCATCTGCTCTTGAAGCAGTACTACACTTAAGTGGAATGTGGAGGGCTTGGCAAACTCATCGAGTAGATACTCCCAATTGATTGGCTGCTCAGGGAAGTGCATTTGTTTCACAGTGAGCAGTTTTTCAATTCTTTCCTTTGGTGTATCACACCTCCCCATTGTCTCCACCATCATGGTCCAGTTGAATGCATGACCAGGGTAAAGTGATTGATAGCTTTTGAGTAAGAACTCAATAATTTCAGTTGGTGCAGCACCCCAAAATGCATAGAGCAGTGGCAGAGCCCCCCATCTATCTTCGGTAATGAGATTCATGGAGTACTTTTCAACAATCACACGATATAGCTCTAAGTCATGTACGGACGAGCACGCCAGAATATGCAGCGGAGTCATACCGAGACAATCTTGTTGATTCCCCGTTGGGTTGAGCTTACTGCGTAATGTCCGACTTTGACCCGATCTCATGTTCATCGCAGCAATTAGCTTCTGAGGCACAT
>Ga0247831_1003403_pt1 | contig 23303 bp, 20 predicted proteins | sample LaCruzMarch2015__9_FD_192406 | JGI IMG/M metagenome (GOLD analysis project Ga0247831, IMG submission 192406) | Freshwater microbial communities from meromictic Lake La Cruz, Castile-La Mancha, Spain - LaCruzMarch2015_1m | ecosystem: Environmental > Aquatic > Freshwater > Lake | place: Spain...
GTATATTTGCCATGTTGTTTGTGTTGCACCTCTAAGATAAAAATCTTTGAGGAACAAACAAAAATCCCCGACACTTTTGTATCGGGGATTCTTTTTTTAATCAAGATGGGCTTTTTAGACAGCCTCTTGTTTATTTTAAACATAAGCCTTTTGTGATGAAAATTTTACTCATCTTCTTTCTTGGCATTATTCTATTTTGTGGCTGCAAGACAGATGCTCCTTCAACGCTCGATTTTGCTTATTACTTTTCTGAAGACGAGCAAAAGGAGGTACTCGCCAAAATAACTTCCTACGTTTATATTGCTCCACCAAATGTGTCCAAAGAGGATAGGTTCTTAGCCAAACATCGCCCTTTTTACCTGCGAGAAAGTCTCAAATTTCAGGTGATACGTTTCTTAAAAGACGAGAAGTCCCGTTATTATTTTTACTTGCTCAGACCAGCCAGAAATATAAATGATTATAAAAGAGGGGTTGCCGGCATGTTTACCATGGATGATAAAGGAGAAATTAATTTCTTTAGAGAATTTTTCGTCACGAAAATGATTCCTGAAACGGAGGTCATAAATTTCGGGAAAATAATCTTCGACGATCTGATTAAAAATAAAGGGTCGATTCCAATGACGTCTCTGCGGGAAGATTTTATAGAATTTCCTGGAATCATGTCTCAGTATGATACAACCATGTATGAGTGGACATACAAAGAGCCTCTTGACGCTCAAATTAGATAATACAATCAAGTGATCTTTACAAATAAAAAGCATTGTCCGCGGAATCTATGTATTTTTACCTACATTCCGCGGATTAAAGCAATATTATGGTAGGTCGAGAAAAGGAAATTGAATTATTATCGAAAATTTATTCATCAGATAAGCCTGAACTTCTTGCCGTATTTGGAAGAAGAAGGGTAGGAAAAACGTTTTTGATTCGATCCTTTTTTAAAGGAAAAATAGATTTTGAATTGTCAGGATTGAAAAATATTTCAAAGGGGCAACAATTAAGAAATTTCTCTTTTAGTTTGAAAGATGCTCAAAATTTAGATGAGCTACCTAAACCTCCAAAGGATTGGTTAGATGCCTTTTATCAGTTAAAATTATTCTTTGAATCTTTGGAAAAACAAGATAGAAGAATGGTTGTGTTTTTGGATGAAGTACCCTGGCTGGCAAGTGGAAAATCAGATTTCATAGCTGGATTTAGTTATTTTTGGAATTCTTATGCCTCTAAATCAAATATTCTTATTATAGTTTGCGGGTCTGCTACTGCCTGGATGATTCAAAAAATAATTAATGATAAAGGAGGTTTACATAATAGGGTAACTCAAAGGATTCATCTGCAACCTTTTACCCTGTCTGAAGTGGAAACCTTTTTTCTGTCAAAAGCTATTACTTTTGACAGATATCAAATTTTGTTAATATACATGGCAATGGGTGGAATCCCACTTTATCTTGAACAAGTTGAGAGGGGTAAAAGTGCGACTCAAAATATCGATAAAATTTGTTTTCAACCAGATGGATTATTAAGAAATGAATTTGATAATCTTTATCGTTCGCTATTTGATAATCCAGATCGATATGAAAAACTAATTATTGCCCTTTCAACCTCCTGGAAAGGGCTGGGAAGGGGAGAAATTCTGCTAAAAACAAAATTGAATGATGGGGGAGGAATTACCCTTATGTTACAAGAATTGGAACAGTCAGGCTTTATTTCATCTTATATTCCTTTTGGGAAAAAGAAAAAAGATACGCTATATAGATTGACTGACTTTTATTCTCTTTTTTATTTACAATTCATAAAAGATTTATCAAATAATGCTGTTACTTCCTGGGTGACTTTAAGTCAAACTCAAAAATGGATTACCTGGATTGGCTATGCCTTTGAAAATATTTGTTTAAATCATATTGATAAAATTAAAATGTCGCTTGGCATCAGTGGTGTAATAACAAACCAATATGGATTTATTGTAAAAGCTACAGATATAACCGCTGGAACTCAAATTGACCTCATCATAGACAGACAAGATCAGGTTATTTCTCTTTGTGAAATGAAATTTTATAACGATTATTTTCAGTTATCAAAAATAGACGGAGAAAATTTGCGACGCAAAAAAAGCATTTTTGTACATGCAACTAAAACCAAAAAACAGATTTTTATTGTTTTGGTTACCACTTTCGGCCTGGTTCAAAACAAAGAATCTCTGGGATTAATTGATAATGTGCTTGATATGAATGCGTTGTTTTAATTTTGTTTACCCAAATCTGGCAATATAAAGGCATCCAGTACGCTTTTCTCTTTCATCAGTTTTTCAATGTCTTGTATTTTTCTTGGCGTTTTTGCCGATAATAACTCATAGCCAGTTTTGGTTATTAGGATATCATCCTCAATCCGGACGCCAATACGCCACCATTTAGGGTCGCAAGGGCTATTGGCGGGAATGTAAATGCCCGGTTCAACCGTTATGACCATGTTTTCTGCCAGATTGGGACTTGCACTTCGGTCATGTACATCCAATCCAATATGATGGGAAACGCCATGTGGAAAATAAGGGTGTTTCTCACCTTCTTTAATGATGCCTAATTTTGCAAGCCCTTTGTCTATGATTTCTCGACTCACCCGGGTGGTTTCCCTGATGGCTGTTCCCGGCTTACATATTTTAAATGCCGCTTCCTGTGCTTGATAAACTAAATCATAAATGGCAGCCTGCTCCGTTGAAAAAGTTCCATCACCTGGAATGGTTCGGGTAATATCAGCAGTATAACCATGATATTCAGCACCTAAATCCATTAATACTAAATCTGTGCTAACGGTTTGCCTGTTATTTTCTATATAGTGCAAAACACAGGCATTATGTCCTGAACCAACAATAGAGGGATAACCCTCAAATTCAGATCCGTATTTTCGATAAACAAATTCATGAATTCCCTTTATCTCCATTTCAGACATCTTGGGATGCATGGCTTTCATGACCTCATTTTGTCCGATGCAAGACACATCAATGGCCTTTCTGAGTAACTTTATCTCTTCAGGCGTTTTAATCATCCGCAATTGACCCAAAAATTGATTGAGACTGGTAGCGTCCAGATTTTCAGGTAGTATCGGTATGCTTTTAACCACCTTAATTGCTTCCAATCCATTTCCAGCCTTGATAAAGGCCTGGAAAAAGGCGTCACTTCTAAGGCCAGGATTTCTCCCATACTTCGCAAATAAACCTTCTGCCAACAGAAGATAATTTTCTTCAGTAACTTCCCTAAGTTGCTTGTATAATGCTTCTTTAGCGGCATTGTAATTGGAAGGAATGCCCGCCTTAATTTTAAATGTTTCTATTAGGTCAAATAGATCTGATGCAGCACTGGAATTGCGCACGTCATTTTTAAAATCAACAAAGAAGACTTTTGAAAATTGATTAAATGGAATTTCCTTGTTTTTAAATTCCTTATGGTCAAAGGCTTGTTCTATGCCTAAGGTAGTTTTCACCCCTTCAGCACCCAATCTTTTTCCATCCCATTGCTCTCTCTGGGGATCCCTGCTTTGAGCATAAAACAGTTCATTAAAATCTTTGCCAAGCGAGTCTTTTTGATTTTCAGAGAATAAAACTAAAACAGCATTGGGCTCTGTATAGCCCGTCAGGTAATAAAAATCTGGATCCTGATGGTATATATAATCCACATCATTGGCCCTATTTCTTATGGGTGAAGCAAAAAATACAGCCACACTTTTTGGCGGCATTAATTTCATTAAGGCCTCTCTTCTTGATTTATGAAAAGTTGGGAGTAATAAATCAGTTGGACCGTCTTGAGCTAAAATCAAAAAAGGGCAAAATAACAGGATTAGAATAAAGCGATGCATGTTGTGTTTTTTCTGTGTGGAGTTAATGTGTACCAATATAATCATTTATTGAATAAGATGAGTTATATTTAAATATTGATTTTATTACGTCAATCTATTCAAATGCAATTAAGAGAACAAAGAAGACAATGGCTGAAAATGTGCGGTGTTCTTCCCTTCGCGGGGTTAATAGCTCCCTCTTTTTCTTTAGTTAAAGGCGAATCCACGGGGGGACAATTATTGAAAACCAGTTTGAATGCTTATTCTTTTAATGAACCGCTCATGAATAAAACCATGAGTTTAGAGGATCTCCTGGTCTTCGCCTCCATGCATCATTTTGATGGCATTGATTTAACGGGTTATTATTTTCCGGGTTATCCAGCGGTACCATCTGATGAATTTATATATTATATTAAAAGAAAAGCTCATTTATTAGGTTTGTCTGTTAGCGGAATGGGCGTAAGAAATGATTTTACGCAGCCCAATAGAGATTTAAGGCGATTAGAGGTTGAAAGGGTTAAAAACTGGATTATCGTTGCCGCAAAAATGGGTGCTCCCGTTCTACGTGTTTTTTCTGGGGTAATCATTCCTAAAGATTATTCCTGGATGGATATCGCTACCTGGATGGCTGAAGATTTAAAAGAATGTGCCGACTTTGGTCAAAAATATGGCATTATTATTGGCATGCAAAATCATAATGATTTTATTAAAACGGCAGAGGAAGTTCACAAAATATTTTACATGGTTCAACATGAATGGCTTGGATTAATACTTGATATCGGAAGTTATAGAACAGGCGATCCTTATGAGCAAATTAAATCAAACATTCCGTTGGCAGTAAATTGGCAAATAAAAGAGAATATATTTGAAAATGGGATAGAAAAAAAGGTAGATCTTGCCAAATTATTTAACCTCATAAAAAATTCAACCTATAAAGGGTTCATTCCCATTGAAACATTGGGTAAAGGTGATCCGAATATCAAAGTGGCTGCCTTTAAAAAGGAGGTAGATCTTGCCCTTTCAAGCATTTAACTGGTTGCAGGTAATGTCCAACCTTTTTGCTTATAAACCTCTTTGCCATTGACAAGTACACTGGTAACCCAAATAGCCAGGCCTACAATTAAGGTGGCAACTATAATATCCCCAAAAGATCTTCTTCTATCTTTAGCGTCAGAAAATTGTGCCAGAATAACGGCAAAGGCTAAAATTACATAAACGAGTTTGAAAAGTCCAATGACCAATCCTAAAGTAAGATTTTTGTTATGAAAAATGCCGTTGTTGAAATTAATGTATAGCAGATATAGTGATAATAGTCCTAGAATGGGTGCTATAACATAATAAATAATAGCCTTTACAGTTTCTGATTCAATTTTTTCTTCCTGTAATAAAACATAAATCATAAGTGGAGTTATCAATGCCCCGACAGAGATAAATAAATCTTTTGTATCGTAATAAATGACCACCTTTTTTGCAGCTCCTGCATAAAAAATACCTATAAACAAGATGAAAACGGCAAGACCTAAAAGTCCGTTAATATTTGAATTAGTATTTTCCATAAAGCATTGGTTGATTTTTATTTATTTAACAAAAATAGATTTTAATAAGTATATTTGATACATATCCTAAAAATTATTGAAAATGAGAACCATCTGCTTACTTTTTCTAACCTTTTACAGCTATTTGGCCATTGGTCAGGAAACGGTTAAACCAGCCCCTAATCTAACCTTGAAAGTAGATGTCAAGACCATACAAAAACCAGTAGAAAAGGTGTTTGTTACTTATTATAATTATGCGACAAGCCAGCGATTTACAGATATTGCCTTGGTTTCAGAGGGAAAAGTTGCTCAATTTGAAATGAAATTAGATGAGCCTGTTCTTTCCCAATTGCGCGTGGTTTATGCAAAAAGTTCGGATACCGCAAAGGTGCAAATCATTAATTATGCCCGGGATATATTCAGCGTATATCTGGAGGAAGGCAAAATATCGGTTACTGCTATTGATTCTATTGGAAATAGCACAGTGACTGGTTCCGGGACGCACGGGGAGTATATGGCCTTAAGAGCTAAAGTTTCAACGTATGACCCAGGTTTCAAAGCGCTAAATGAAGCTTATATGGTGGCAAGAAAGGCAAAAGATACACCGACGATGGATAAGTTGGAACTTTCAATGGATTCTTTGGATAATATCGTAAAGGAAAGTATTTATCTTCCTTTTCTAACCTCGCCAATGAATAAATCGGCAGTTACTATTTATGCCTTGAATCAATATGCAGGTTATGCCATTGAGGCTTCAAAAACAGAGCCATTATTCAATCAATTACCTGAGAATATCAAAAATTTGCCATCGGCAAAAATGATGAAAGACAGAATTGATAAGGCTAAAATGACGGATATAGGTCAATTTGCTATCCCTTTTACTCAAAAAGATACTTCAGGTATTGACGTGAGCCTGTCTTCGTTTAAAGGAAAATATGTACTCATTGATTTTTGGGCCAGCTGGTGTGGTCCTTGCCGTCAGGAAAATCCTAATGTGGTAAATGCTTTCCAAAAATATAATGAAAATGGTTTTACTGTGCTCGGAATTTCTTTAGATCAACCCAATGCAAAAGAGAAATGGATGAAGGCCATTTATGATGATAATCTTACCTGGACACATGTGTCAGATTTAAAATACTGGAATAATGAAGTGGCAAAAGCTTATGGAATTCAGGCTATTCCACAAAATTATCTGATTGATAAAGAGGGTAAAATTATTGGAAAAAATCTGAGAGGCGAAGCTTTACAATCTACATTGAAAGATTTATTCACTTCAAAATAATAACATCCCATTCCTTATAAATGAAGAAAGGTATTCTTTTTCTCTTATTTACCATAAGGGCTGTAAGTATTTTCGCTCAATATGAATCTTTAGGGTCCTGGAATATTATTAATCTGAAAGGCACCTTATCTGATAAATGGAGTTTTTTTTGCAGAGGGTCAGGTACGTTCTTTAAAGTATTATGATGACTTTCATTATCATGAATTTAAAAGTGGGTTAACTTTCGAGGTAAATAAATTTTTTAGGGTATCTCTGGCTACAGGAAAATATGATACCTATAAAGAAGGGGGTGATTTTGTACTGCCTAAAAATAATGATGAGTTCAGAATATGGCCTCAATTATTTCTGGTTCAGCCCCTTGGAAAATTTATCATTGAACAGCGGGGTAGGGTAGAAATGAGGTTTTCTACCAATGGCTATAGAAACAGGTTTAGGTACAGATTAGGTGTAAACTATCCTTTTGGTAAAAATACTCAGGGATTTAAACCTTTTCAGTTATCTGTAAGTAATGAAATTTTCTTCACGGACAATGAACCTTATTTTGAAAGAAACCGATTTTTTCTTTCCGCTAATTTCAGGATTTTCCCCCTATTTTCCACTCAATTAGGCTATATGAGGCAATTTGATTACAAAATCAATGATGAGACCGGTCGCGCATTATTTCTTGTTGGCGCCTATTTTGATATTGATTTTAGAAAATAAGACATCCTATAAAGTGAGTCCGCCATCGACATTTATACAAGTCCCTGTAATAAAGCTCGCTTTTTCGGAAGCCAGAAAAAGGTAGGCATTGGCAATATCCTGTGGTTGCCCTACACGTCGAACGGGCGTCCTCTGTATTAATTCCCCCATAAAATCAGTTCCTAATATAGCCGTCATATCGGTTTCAATAAATCCAGGGGCAACGGCATTTACCGTAATTCCCTTGCTACCTAGTTCCTTTGCCCAAACTTTTGTCAATCCAATAAGTGCTGCTTTGGTAGCCACGTAGTTAGATTGTCCAAAAGAACCATAATGAGCCGTTACCGACGATGCGTTGATAATGCGTCCATATTGTTGATTCACCATGTAAGGAGAAAATGCTTTTGTACAATTAAAAACGCCAGTTAGATTCACATCAATAACCTCCTGCCAATGCTCGGGCGTAAGATTTTTTAAACTGGCGTCTCTGATTATGCCTGCATTATTTATTAAAATATCAACTTTTTTAAGTTGATTTATTATCTGGTCGGCTACATTGATGACTTCATTATAATGAGCCGTATTGACCTTGAAATAGTAGCAAGGAAATCCCTCAGATGTCCATTTATCAATCGCCTCTTTTGCCTTTTTGTCGTCAATATCTAAAATAACAACGGTGGCGCCGTTTTTTAGAAATAGATCGGCCGTTTCCCTACCTATTCCCTTTGCGCCACCGGTGATAACGGCTACTTTATGTTGTAATTCCATATAATTAATAGCCCCAGGCCTTCATTTTATCGTAATTTTCCTTCATGCAATCCATAGGATCTACATTCTGGTATGCTTCCTGCTCGATAATCAATTCGGGTTTATTTTTCATGGTATCCAATACCTTTAGTATATCCTGTATGCCTGCGATACCTTTTCCTATAACCGTACTTTCATATTTTTTAGGATTATCACTGATCAGTATTTCATCTTTAACATGTATAGATTCAAAACGACCGGGATAGGCATTAACAATATCTATGGCTTTTGCTCCACCATTGTACAGATTACCAGTATCGAGTTGTTGCATAACCAGATCAGCATCAGTACCTTTCAACATGATGTCATATAAGGTGCGGTCATTGAATTTTTCGCTAAATTCAAAATCATGATTATGGTAGCCAAATTTCATTCCTGATTTCTTGCATAATTCTCCGGACTTATTGAAAATATCCATTTGAGCCATAAAACTATCGTACGATTTGCGCAACGCAGCATCGAGATAGGGACTTATGACAAATTTTTGACCCATAAAAGCGGCATCCTCAATGGTATATTTCCAAACATCCGTAAAATCTTTGGCGGTTTCATTCCAGTGAATTTTATTTAAGACGGTGTGTCCGCTCGGCATTTTCATACCTAAATTTTCTAGAATTTTTTTAAATTCAACAGGGGTATAGCCGTAGAATTTTCTGTTTACATAGTTGGCATGTTCCACGATGGTGTAACCCATAGCGGCAAGTTTTTCCAAAGTCCCCAATGGATTCTCCTTCATGGCCGCCCTTATACTGTAAAGTTGAATACCAATCCTTTCCTTTTTCTTTAAAGAATAAGCCAGGGATTTCTCGTTCAATAAGGCTGCACCCAGAAAAGTGAGCGCGCTATTTTTTATAAATTGTCTTCTGATCATACGAAACATTTTTATTTGAAGCCTTTAAATTAACAAAGAAAAATTCATTTTAATTAATTTATTTGATATTTTTAAGAGCTAAAAGAAAACCCTTTTAACGTAAACACCTAAAAACACCTTTTCTTGATGGTAGTAAATTATGATTTGAAGGCACAAGACCTTGAAAAACAACTCCAAACATTTTGGCAATTATCTGGGGATAAAATCATGTCGATAAAGGAATCTTTTGACCCTGCTTTGGGTACTCCTGTATTTACCGTTAATGGAAAATATGCGACGCGAGGATGGACAGAGTGGACACAGGGATTTCAGTATGGCTCCTCTGTTTTACAATTCGATGCAACCCGGGAAATTCCTTTCCTTGACTATGGCAGATCGGAAACCCGCGATAGAATGGCGCCTCATATTAGTCACATTGGTGTCCATGACCATGGTTTCAATAACCTAAGTACTTATGGTAACTTATTAAGATTAATGCAAGAAGGTAAAATCCCGCATAATGAGTGGGAAATGGATTTTTACAAATTAGCTTTAAAAATTTCAGGGGCCATTCAGGCTTCAAGATGGACTTCGATTCCTCAGGGTGGGTTTATACATTCCTTTAATGGTGCTCATTCCTTATTTGTTGATACGATCAGATCATGCCGTATTTTAATGGTTTCTCATAAATTAGGTCATTTATTGCAAAGTGAGGGGGATGAGCGTATCTCCTTGTTAGAGAGATCGTTAGAACATATAAAGGCTACAGCTAAATATTCCGTTTTTTATGGGGAAGGAAGAGATCGCTACGACGAGTGGGGTAGAACGGCTCATGAAAGTGTGTTTAATGTGAAAGATGGTCAGTTCAGATGCCCAAATTCACAACAAGGTTATACTGGGTTTTCTACCTGGACAAGAGGACTAGCCTGGGCAATGCTGGGCTTTTCGGAGGAAATTGAATTGTTGGAAGCTATGCCTGAAAGTGATTTTTCTGAGAAAAATGCTAAGGCAGAGATGCTTTCTATAACGTTTAAAGCAGCTAAAGCTACCTGCGATTTTTATATTAAAAATACCCCCATTTGTGGTATTCCTTATTGGGACACAGGTGCCCCTCAACTTCATAAATTAGGTGATTACCTATCTCGTCCCGCCGATCCTTTTAATAATATTGAACCCGTAGATAGTTCAGCTGCTGCCATTGGAGCGCAAGGATTATTAAGATTGGGTCAAATCTTGAAAAATAATGGGGAAGCAGAGTTAGGCACCAAATATTGGCAGGCAGGCTTAACTATTCTGAAAACTTTATTATCAGAGCCATATTTAAGTACATCACCCGGTCATCAGGGTTTACTTCTGCACAGTATTTATCATCATCCAAATAATTGGGATCATATTCCAGAGGGTAAATCAGTATCCTCTGGAGAATCATCGCAATGGGGTGATTATCATTTCAGGGAAGTTATCCTTTATTTGCAAAAATGGATGAACAAAGAGGCATATCATACTTTCTTTGGGTGTTTGGATAAATCTGTTTAACATGGAAGATTTTTCGAAACTTTGCCTCCATACCTTTACCAATAAACCTTGGAACCTATCCCAATGTATTGATAATTATTCAAAGGCCGGGATTAAGGGCATATCAATATGGAGAAATGTATTAGAGGGCCAAGATCTAAAAACAGTTAAAAGGCAACTGGCTGAAGCTGATCTTTCCATTGTTTCTTTAGTTAGAGGTGGTTTTTTTCCTTCGGTAAATGCGTCGGAAAGGGCCTTGGCGATAGAGGATAATATGAAGCTAATAGAGGAAGCGGCTGTATTGGGCGCTCCTTTAATCGTATTAGTTTGTGGGTCCGAAGGCAGACAATCTCTCGAAACTTCCCGGGAGCAAATTCAGGAAGGGATTGAAAAATTATTACCCGTAGCCATTGAAAAGGGTGTCAAACTAGCTATTGAACCTTTACACCCAATGTACGCCGGTGACAAATCGGCTGTAAATACGCTGGCTCAGGCTAATGATATGGTAGAGGCCATTAACTCGCCAAATGTCGGAGTGGCTATAGATGTATATCATGTCTGGTGGGATCCAAACCTGGAAGTTGAAATTCGACGTTGTGGACAGAATAATAGCCTATTTGCCTTCCATATTTGTGATTGGAACGTTCCAACCCTTGATTTTTTAACTGATAGAGGACTGATGGGTGATGGATGTATTCCAATAAAAAAAATTAGAAGCTGGGTAGAAGAAGCCGGTTTTTCAGGATTTAATGAAGTAGAAATTTTTTCAGATAAATATTGGGCTATGGACCAACAGGTATATCTGGATAAAATAAAATTAGCCTATTTAAAACATAGTTAATATGAAAGAACATCGTCTGGGGATTATTATGAACGGGGTGACAGGTAGAATGGGCACCAATCAGCATTTAATGCGTTCCATTGTTGAAATAATAAAACAAGGTGGCGTCGATTTGGGAAATGGAGAGGTGATTATTCCTGACCCTATTTTAGTAGGTAGGAATGCCGCTAAATTGGCTAAGTTATCTGCTATTTCTGGTGTAAATAAATATACAACCGATTTGGCCTCCGTGTTGGATGATCCCAGCTATAGCATTTATTTTGATGCGCAAACAACAGGCAGAAGAGCAGCTGATGTTTTAGCGGCTATCGCTAAAGGGAAACATATTTATTGCGAAAAACCAGTTGCAACCGATGTTGAAACGGCATTGAAACTTTATGCCGCCTGTGAAATGGCAGGAGTGAAACATGGTGTTGTTCAGGATAAACTTTGGTTGCCTGGCTTAAGAAAATTAAACCGACTCATTGAACAGGGCTTTTTTGGCGAAATTTTATCTGTAAAAGGTGATTTTGGCTATTGGGTATTTGAAGGTGACACCATTCCAGCACAACGTCCAAGCTGGAATTATCGCAAAGAAGATGATGGAGGTATTATTGTCGATATGCTTTGTCATTGGCGTTATGTATTGGATAATTTATTTGGAAATGTAGAAGGAGTATTTTGTCTGGGTGCTACTCATATCACTGAACGTGTCGATGAAAAGGGGAACACTTATAAATGTACCGCTGATGACGCCGCTTATGCCGTTATGACCCTGGCAGGAGGCATTGTGGCTCAGTTTAATTCTTCCTGGGTTACACGGGTTAGACGAGATGATTTGTTAATGATTCAGGTGGACGGAACGAAGGGTTCTGCTGTTGCCGGACTTAGAGATTGTTGGACACAACCTTATGGTAATACACCTAAACCCGTTTGGAATCCGGATATTCCTAATCCCATCGCTTTTTATGATGGTTGGAATAAAATGCCTGAACAGGAATTTTACGACAATGCTTTTAAGGCTCAATGGGAGCTGTTTTTAAAGCATATTTTAAGAAATGATCCTTTTCCGTGGGACCTCAAAGCGGGTGCCAGAGGTGTACAGTTAGCTGAAAAGGGATTGGAAAGCTGGGAAAAAAGAACCTGGGTAAATTTACCTGAATTATAAATTCTTGAAATGAACAAAATAGCTTTTATCACGGGTGGAACACGAGGTATTGGTTTTGGTGTCGCTTTAGCGTTGGGTAAAGCTGGTTTCGACCTGGCTGTAAATGGTATTCGAAACGAAGTTGATGTAACTAATTCGTTAGAAGAACTTCGCAATCTGGGTGTGAATGTAGCTTATTTTCAGGGAAATATTTCCGTAAGGGAAGATAGACAGGCTATGTTAGATAAAATCCTATCTCATTTTGGATCCGTAAATCTGTTAGTTAATAATGCTGGTATTGCTCCCCGTGAACGGGCAGATATTTTACACGCCAAGGAAGAAATTTGGGATGAAGTGATGGAAATAAATCTTAAAGGCCCTTATTTTTTAACCCAGCTTTTTGCCAATTATTTTGTGGAAAAGAAGTTGGAAAATCCTCTTTTTGAGGCGAGTATCATTAATATTTCTTCGATTTCTGCCTTTGTAGCTTCCATAAATAGAGGTGAATACTGTGTTTCCAAAGCGGGGATAGCTATGGCTACCAAATTATGGGCTACCCGTTTGGGCGAATATGATATTCCTGTGTATGAGATTCAACCAGGCATCATTAAAACCGATATGACGTCAGGGGTTGTCGAAAAATACGATAAATTATTTCAGGAAGGCATCAGTTTGCAACGTCGTTGGGGATTGCCGGATGATGTAGGTAAAGTGGCTGCCATGTTGGCTCAGGGAAATATGCCTTATGCTACAGGACAGGCAATCAAGGTGGATGGAGGTCTTCACATTCAAAGGTTATAAATAAATTCATAATATGTCAGGTACAAATACTAAACGAAGACGGGTTTACTATAATTTGCTCGTCCTATTATCTCTGCTTGTTGTAATGATCAGCTTCTCACCGCTTGTATTGGTGAAAGATAAGGTTAATCCAATTTTTTTGAATATGCCATTCGCATTATGGACCAATATTCTGGCTACCATAATTTTGGTTTTCTTCACTTTTATAGGTGGAAGATTAAGAGGGGATAAAGGTGATTTTTCTTCGGATAATTGATTGATTTTAATGTAAAATTCATTGTATATGCAAAAATGGCTGCTCATTGTAGGTTTATTATATCTTGGAATATTGATTTTCCTTTCCTGGTACTCCCAAAGAAAAGTGAAATCACAGGAAGATTTCATCATGGCGGGTTCTAAACTTGGGTTAATACTCGGTTTTATGACCTTTTCAGCGACTTTGTTCAGTGCGTTCACCTTAATGGGTATGCCTGATTTTTCAAGAGTTCATGGGGTAGGTGCCTGGATGTTTTTGGCCTTCTCAGATGGCGGGATGGTTTTTTTAATTCTATGGTTTGGTTATTCTCTTAGAAAGAAAGTAGCTAATATGGAATTTAAAGGTATGTCTTCCCTCCTTCAACAAATTTACGGTATCAAATGGGCTGGATACCTTTATTTCTTTGCCATCTTTATTTTTTTAGTGCCTTATGTAGCCATTCAAATCAGAGGGGTTGCTACCTTTTTGGAACTAGGGTTTGATAGCCTGCAGGTGCCTGCCTGGCTGTGGTCTTTAGGAATTGTAGGTTTTGTATTGTTATATTCTTCAGCTGGAGGCTTAAAAGCTATTGTTTATGCAGATTTTGTGCAGGGTACCTCATTGCTTATTATTGTTTGGATCATTGGCGTAGCTTGTTTGCAAAATATGGGGGGCTGGACGGAAATGTTTAATCAATTAGCACTTAAAAATGAAGCGTTACTCTCTACTCCTGGTCCTAAAGGATTACTAACCTCTCCCTTTTTGATTGGCTCATTTATTGCCATCATGATGATTCCTGTTACACAACCCCAACTTTCTACCCGTTTGGTCATCATGAAAGACATCAAAGCCATGAATAAAATGGCAGTTGCTGTCGGATTTTTTGCTATGTTAGTTATTTTTCCAACGCTTTTAATTGGGTTTTACGGAGCCATTAATTATCCGGATGCTACAGCTTCTGAATTTATTGGTAATGCATTAATTAAAGATCAGACGCCATTGATTGGCGCTCTGGCCGTTATAGGGCTTTTTGCCGCAGCAATGTCAACTGCTGATTCCCAGTTATTTGCACTAGGTAATGAACTTAGAGGCTTATTAGGCGAAAAAGCAAGGAAGTCCTTGATAACCATTCGACTGGCCGTTTTAGGATTCGCAGCTTCAGCGCTTCTTTTTTCTCTTTTTAGTTCTGATCAGCTGGTTTTATTAGCTCGGGTAAGTTTTGCAGGCACAGCTATGACAGGTCCGCTTATCATTTTAGGATTATTAACCAATAAACCGCAAGGTTCTTTTATGGTTTGGTTAACTGCTTTAGGCATATTTACATTTCTATTGGCACAAGCGAAAATAATACCCCTTAAAGTAGGCGGCTTAGGGATAGATTTATGGTTGTTCATTATTTTGGGCTTAGCCGCTTTTGTAAATTACCTGGTAATGAAAAATAAAGAATAATAAGGTTTACATAACAGGATCGTCATTTTTTATACATCGAATGGAAAAACCAAGGGTTTTAAGACTGGCATTTCTGGTGATATCTTTATCGAAATGATAAATAAATCTGCTCCATGCCTGTTGATTTCCATATTCTGTAGCTGTCCACCAACTGCCAAGCATACCGAAGCCAAAAAAAGTACCATCATGAAAACGACTACCACCGGGTAACGCATTCCATCCGCTGATAAGGGTTGAAACTTCATTTTTCTCTTGCCAGAAAAGGGATCCTTCTTCTTTTAACTTTCCACCAGCTATAGATCTGCCGCCAAGGTAATTTTCAAGCTTGTTCCATTCTTTATCAGACGGCACATGCCAACCGTTAGGGCAGATGCCTTTTGGACTTTCAATCACATAATAATTATATAACTTGCCAGCTGGATTGGGGCCTTTTTCATAAGGGTAAAAGGTCCAAGCCGGCAGGTGCCATTGACTCCATTGGTTGTTTTCAATAATTGGGACGATGTAATCACCATTTTTAAAACGAGTCGTCGCCAGATTTTCAGCCATCCATATTTGCGAGCCAATTTTTATTGTCTTATAAACATTTCCATCAATATCCTTTACCTGTGCCTGCATTACCATGGCCTGTAGAAGCACCAAAATGGTAAAAATTGCTTTCATTGTTCAAAGATTTAGATAAAAACGAATAAATAAGCCTCAATTTAAAAGGATAAAATTAAAAAAAGTTTAATTTTGATTTATAGTTTAAGAAGTATAATAAGAAATTAATATGGGTAAGAAGCTTAATTTAATTTTACTTGCAATTTTCCACTTATGTTTTTTACATATACTCGTTGCGCAAAACCTTCCAATGAATGTACCATTGGGGAGAGAAATGGTACAAAGAGGTCAGCTTGCCGGAATTATTCCGACGACAAGATCTGGAAATCTTTGGCCAAGTTCTTATAAGAGTATGTTTAGTTTTGATTTAGGGGTCAATATGGATACTGTAAAGAATAAATTCTTTTCTTTTACTCCTTTACCCATTGTTTCAAGACAAAGATTTACCACCCGTCATCCTGATGGTATGAACGATGGTATAATGATTCCTGCCAAAGGTTTTCAAACCTATTGGAGCGCTGGCGTATTCTTAAAAGCCGGGCTTTTGGAAATACAGGCAATGCCTGAATATGTGTATGCGCAGAATGCTTCGTTTGAAGAGGAATCTTTTAATTATGGTCCAAATAATAACAATTTGTACAGAGCCTTCATGGGTAGTGTCGATGTGCCAGTTAAATTTGGTAATGATCCATATAAAATATTAGGTTATGGTCAATCTAGTGTAAAATTGGCCGTTGGACCCTTGGCCGTAGGTGTTTCAAATGAAAATATCTGGTGGGGACCTGGCAGAAATAATGCCATCATGATGAGTAATAACGCCCCTGGTTTTTTACATGCTACTTTTTTAACCCGAAAACCTTTAGTGACACCTATAGGGAATTTTGAATTTGAAGTCATTGGGGGCTATTTGCGTCCATCGGAATTCACCAATAAATCGGTCAAAAAAGTGTATTTGAATAGTGGAATGATTTCCTATCAACCAAAGTTTTTGGCTGGTTTGTCCGGTGGTCTTACCCGTAGTTTTTTACAACAACCTGAAAAATATTCTTCCTGGCGTGGGTATCTTCCCGTTTTAAGTGGTATAACAAAGGTGTCACTCGGAGGAACTGAAGAAGATAAAATTCAAAGAAATCAGTTGCTTTCTGTTTTCGCCAGATATGTTCTGCCTAAATCTCAGGCTGAATTTTATTTCGAATTTGGTAAGGAAGACCATAATTGGGATCTTCGCGATATTATCCTCGAATATGCCCACTCGAGGGTTTATTTGTGGGGTTTTAGAAAATTAGTTCCCTTGCTGGGTGAAAAAAATGGATTTATTCAATTAAATGCAGAAATTTCAAATCTGAGAGCTCCATTGATGACCGCTAATAGAAATAATGGTCTTTTTAGCGCCGTTGATATTTATTCTTATGGAAGTTTGAATGGTTATACCCTTCAGGGACAATATATTGGCGCTGGGGTTGGTTCCGGGGGAAGTCAGTCTCTTTTGGAAATTAGTTGGATCAAGGGAATGAAAAGGATAGGATTGGTAGCGGACAGAAGAGTACATGAAGCAGATTACAGCGATGGCGCCTGGCCAGGCAATACCCAATTTCGTTGGGTTGACTTAAGCGTAACGCCCGTTATTGACTGGGATTTTAATCGGTTTTTACTTCACTTTACGGCAAGAAATGTTAGAAGTTTAAATTACAGGCACCAATTTACCCCGAGGTTAGATGAAAACGGAAAAGATACTTTTAAGGGAAAGGGTAAGTATAATTTACTGGTAGAGTTACAGATAGCTTATTTCCTAAGTAAACCATCAAAGAATTAAAAAATGAATAGTCGCCATTACTTTAAATATCATACTTATATTTTCTTTACCATAATTTCCTTAGGGATTATAAATAGTGTTTCATTACATGCTCAAAATGTAATCTTAAATGTGCCTGAATGGAAAGATTATTATCGAAGAGAGCAGTTATTGGGCAGGGGTGAACTGAATAGATCTTTTTTAAGCCTCCCGTTTCATCTGAATGATACCATCAAAAAAGGATTGAAATTGGAATTAATGCCCATTGTTTTTCAGCAAAAATATACTACTGTTCATCCTGACAGTAAAAATGACGGATTAATGATTCCAGCTACTGGCTATCAGGTTTATGCAAGTGCTGGCTTAGCCTTAAGACACCGGTATTTTTCATTTCAAATGATGCCTGAAATAGTTTCAGCTGAAAATATAAAACATCAGGGTTACGAAGGCGCACCAAAATTTAGACCATCTTATTTTTTATTTTATGGGTTGACCATGGCCAATATTGATGATCCCGAGTATTTTGGTTTAGAGCCTTATCGCAGAGTTAATTGGGGTCAAAGTCATTTTTTAGTTAAGTTAGGGGCCATAGCAGCAGGTATTTCGTCTGAAAACAGATGGTGGGGCCCCGGTCGTTACAATAGTTTATTATTATCTAATACAGCCCCTGGGTTTTTGCATGCTACCATCCATTCCAAAGAGCCCATTAAAACGCCCATAGGTTCTTTCGAATTTCAAATTTTAAGTGGGTATTTAAAGGAATCTGGATTTGAACCTTTTAAAGGCTTAAGCAGTGACGATACTGGAAACCCTTATTACAGACCAAGGAGTCAGGAAAATACTTATTTGAACGGGGCAACGCTCTCGTATCAGCCTAAATGGTTGCCAGGTTTTTTCCTTGGGGCGGCCAGAACAGCCCAGCAATATAAGAGTAATATAAAAAAGGAAACGGGTGGTTTACTGTTACCCGTTTTTGCAAAATGGCGAAATAATCAAAAAACACTGGTTTTTAATCCAAGATTGTTGAAAACTAATTTATTTTCGACCCTCTACGCGAGGTATGTTCTAGAAGAAGAAAATGCAGAGTTCTATGTGGAATATGCCAGAGATAGAGCTACCTGGAGTTCCTGGGCTTATTTAATGTCCCCTGAATTTACCAGAGCATATATTTTAGGTTTTCAGAAATTTATTCCCTTTGGAAAATCACAAAAGAATGCCTTCCAATTAGGTGTGGAAATAACGCAAATCGAAAAGTCAAAAGATACCCGATTGTTACAAGGTGGAATTCAATCGGGGTACGATTGGTATCAGGACTTGGACGTTAGGCAAGGATATACTCATTCCGGGCAATTCCTGGGTGCAGGTATTGGAAACGGAAGTAATCTTTATTCTTTAGATTTTGCCTGGGTCAAAGGACTTCAAAAAATTGGTTTCAAGGCAGAGCGATATGCCCATAATATGGACTTTTTCTATTGGGTCATTAAGGATTTTCGTTCAGCCTGGGTAGATATGAGGGGTACCTTGTACGGTAGTATTCCAGTAAAGAAAGCTTTGTTTCATTTTGAAATAACAGGCATTGATAATTATAATTATCAGTACTATTTCAAAACGAAAGACCCAAATAATTTCTTTGCAGATGGGGATAATGTTTTTAATCTAAGCGCCAGATTAGGTGTGTCTATCCTTTTCAACTAACACAACTAACGCGTGGCATTTAAAGTATTAAAAAAAGATATTATCTGGGGCTTTGTCGTTCAGCTATTTTCCATATTTTCAGGTATCATTATTATTCCACTGATGCTTCGGCTCCTCACAGCAGAAGAAATTGGTTTGCATTATCTTATGCTGACAGCGGGTACCTTAGTTTCCTTGTTCGATTTTGGTTTCGCCCCGCAATTTGGACGAAATGTATCCTATGTTTTTAGTGGAGCACAAGAAATAAAAAAGGAAGGGGTTCAAATTATTAAATCACAATCGGTTATAAATTATAGATTGCTGTCTAATATGATACAAACTGCACGCCTCTTTTATAGATTTTTAGCCTTAATTGTCTTGTTAGTCATGCTGGTTTTTGGCACTCTCTATATGTATCAGGTGACCGATGGCTTTGTGAAAGTGGAGAATACTTTAATTATTTGGATCATTTTCTCATTAGCTACCTTTTTTAATTTGAATTTTGCCTATTACACAGCCTTATTGACAGGTCAAGGGTTAATTATGGAATCAAAGAAGGCGATTTTATATTCCAAATTAGTATATATCCTGCTGGCTTTTGTCTTCTTGTTTTTAGATTTTGGCCTTTTGGGGGTCACTTTAGCAGGATTGATTATGCCTTTTATCCAACGGTTTTTAGCCCATTCCTATTTTTTTAAGAAAGAACTTACTGAAAAATTAAATTCATTTCAAATTTCATTTCAAGAAAAATTTCAATTATTTAAAATACTGGGCTATAATGCCAGTAAGTTAGGGTTAGTATTAATTGGCGCCTTTGCCGTTACCCGATTTAGTTTGTTTTTGGCAGGTTTATACCTTACCCTTCCCGAAACGGCTGCATATGGCTTGATGGTGCAATTATTTAGCATTATAAATACCCTTTCAAGTACTCTTTTTGGTATTTATCAGCCAAGATTGGCAGCACTCAGAGTGGAGGATAGTAAGTGGGGCATGTTAAAAGATTTTGCTTTCAGTATGCAGATTTTTTACCTGTTTTTCATGGTTGGTGCCATTACATTAGTGATTTCAGGTACCTGGTTATTATCTTTGATAGGGTCAAATGCCGTTTTACCACCCATGTATGTTTTGGCCATATATGGATTGGTAGTATTTTTAGAGGGAAATCATGCAAATTTTGCTACTTTTATAATTACAAACAATGATATTCCATTTGTACCCTCTTCGTTGGTCGCTGGAACCGTCATTGTTGCAGGTAGTTTTATGATGTTGAAATGGACAACGTTAGGATTAGTGGGCTTGGTATTAATACAAGGACTGACTCAATTAGCTTACGCAAATTGGAAATGGCCTTATGAAGTTTGTAAATCTTTTAATATTAGCTTCTGGAAATTTCTCATCATTGGCTTTCGTGAATCAAGAAATAAAATAGCTTTAGGCCTGGCCAGTTCTTCAGATTAATATCTTTTAAATTTTAAAATATGGACATTAAAAAGTTAACCAGAATTTTCCAACCGCACCTGATTGCGTTATTGGGCTTATTTGTATTAAATGTACTTTTTTTCTCTCCATTGGTTAATGGCAAAAAACTTAAACAAGAGGATATAAATCAGTTTGAATATATTACCCGGTTTAATGAAAAAACTGACGATCAGTCTATTGTGAGTAAATATTCAGATAATTTTAATGGGACCATTGATCAATCTCTTTGGACAGATAATATGTTGGGTGGAATGCCCATTTATTTGATTCACAATGATGATAAGGGCAATATTTTAAATGATCTGATTCCTAATAAATGGACACCGATCGGCCGTATGTTTATTTTTTCAGCGATAGCATACATCTTCTTTCTTTTTCTATCCATTCCTACTTTTCTTTCTTTCGTTGGCGCATTTGCGATGGCTTTTTCAACCAATAATCTAATTCTATTAGAGAGTGGTCACATGACTAAACTTGCAGCGCTAAGTTATGCGCCTCTGGTTATCATGGGATTTATTGCTGTGTTTAAAAATAGATTCATCCTCGGAGTAACACTTTTTTCTGTTGGTTTGAGCTTAATGCTTGCTATGAACCATATTCAAATGACTTATTATCTCTTTTTAGCCCTTCTCATCCCTTATGTGTTGGAAGGCTATAATAGTTTTAAAAATCGAAGAATGTTGCCTTTTGGTAAAGCAAGTTTGGGATTGTTTGTCGGACTGTTAATTAGTATATTGTCTAACTTAAACATAATGTGGCCGGTATATGAATTGAGTAAAGAAACGGTGAGGGGAACCACAGTTATTAATAATCCTGAAAAAGTAAAGGAGATTGCGGCAAGTTTGTCAAATCCCAATATGCCAGCTTTAAAATTTCCGGATGCCTCGGAGCAAAGTAGCGATAAAGGAGGTTTGAGTTATGATAATGCTATGCTTTGGAGTTTCGGATGGAAGGATATTATTTCAGCCTATATTCCTGGTTTTGTCGGGGGTAGTGAAAAAGAATTTTTACCTTCTTCCTCTAAATTAGCAAAAATTAACATTATTCCCGACTTACGGGTAAATCTTTATTGGGGAACCTTAAAATCGACAAATGGACCTGTTTATGTTGGGGCAATCATTGTTTTTCTGGCCATCCTAGGCTTATTTTTACCTAAAGATTTGCTAACGAAATCGTTAGCTTTTGCTATTCTACTTACCATAATTTTGTCCTTTGGCAAATATCTGGGTTTTATAAATGAATTTTTATTTGAGTACCTTCCCTTTTATAACAAATTTAGGGCGCCTAATTCAATCTGGGGCGTCACCACTATCTTTATAAATGTTTTAGCTATTTATAGTGTATCTCAATTTCTCTTTGGTGAAATTGGAAAGGATGTAAAATTAAAAGCACTTAAAAATGCTTTTTACCTTTGTGGTGGTATTGCGCTATTTTTTCTTCTTATTGGAGGATTCTTCTTTGATTTTTATGGAAGTAGGGATACTGAAATGGTTCAAATGGGCTACATGCAGGAGGAATTGTTTGATGCCCGAAAAATACTGCAGAGGTTGGATTCTCTCAGAACCTTAGTGCTTGTCAGTTTGGCTGCATTGTTACTTTGGTTTTCTGTGAAGAAGACATTGAAAAGTAATTTGGTTATTGCCCTTTTGGTTCTATTGATGATAGGTGACCTTTGGCAAATTGGGAAAAGATATATTGCCAGGGATAAATTTACTTCAATATCAATGACATTGGATGTTTCATCGCCTAATGATTATCAAAATTCCATTCACACATATAAAGAATTAGGGTAGATTTGGTTTTTATTCATTTTTAATTGTATCCATTGGAATTTTCCATCATTATTTGCACTTATAATCGCGCAAAAATCTTAGCACAGTGTTTAACTTCGCTGTCAGAACAGTCGTTGCCAAAAGAGAATTATGAAGTTATTATTGTAAATAATAATTCAACGGATAATACGGAGGAAGTCGCTCAATCGTATTCAGCGATCTGGCCTTTTTTTAAATATGCAACAGAAAATGATAGATGGTTAAGTAATGCAAGAAATACGGGAAGTAAACTCGCAAATGGCAAATTTCTGATTTTCCTGGATGATGATGTAATCGTTCCTTCTACCTATTTAGATAGAGTTTTTTATGTAAAAAATAATTATGGTTTCAAATGTTGGGGAGGTATAGATATTCCACATTATGAAACAGAAAAACCTCATTGGGTAATGGATTCTTATCTTCAGTTTCGATTACCTTATGCTACTTTTCAACAAATAAATGCTAAAAAGAAAGAGTGTGTTACGGGTTTTTCCTTTATTATAGAAAGGAATTTGCTTTTTGAATTTGGCGGTTTTGATCCGCGTGTTGGTATGAAAGGGGATGTGGTTGGTTACGGTGAAGAAACCTACCTCCAACATCAGTTACATGAAAAGGCCATCCCCGTCGGGTATGATCCCGAACTTAAGCTTTATCACCACATGCTGCCTCATAAACTTAAGCTCAGATGGTACTTTGATGCTGCAGACGCTTTGGGAAAAAGCCAGGCAGTTTTTAAAAGAGATCTTACTGGTTTACCTTTATACCTTTTGATTATTAAGACTTTCGTTGAAATTTGGGTGGTTACGCTGCTTGATTTATTCAAAAGTACCTTCAAATTTTTGTTTTTTAAGGACTATTATTGGCAAAATTGGCTCGTCGATAGTTTTAAAAAGATTTATAAACGAAAAAGATTTCTTAAAGATTTAATTCAAAAGCCCAATTGATTTTTTAAATACTAAATTAATTTTATCATGTTAATTGATTTAATCGCAGGCGCCAGACC